>Ga0315281_10001262_pt1 | contig 37156 bp, 44 predicted proteins | sample YL17G07_0_MG_FD_204540 | JGI IMG/M metagenome (GOLD analysis project Ga0315281, IMG submission 204540) | Sediment microbial communities from Yellowstone Lake, YNP, Wyoming, USA - YL17G07_0 | ecosystem: Environmental > Aquatic > Freshwater > Lake > Sediment | place: USA: Wyoming | collected...
CGCAGCAGCAAAAGCGATTCGTGAGGTGGCAAAGAGTGCGGATTCTCAAGTCCGTTCAGACTAAAGTCTGTGTTGACGGTTCGCTCATGAAAGAGTACGTGCTTGATGAACCGCTGACCGAAGGTTTCCTGAAATTCCTGGAAATTTTCGGCACGGTCCGGTTCCTTGAGCAGCTCAGGAAACCCTACTTCTCATTTGAAAAAGAGCTGTTCATCTCCATCAAGGGTTTTGTCTGGGACAGTAATGTCGAGGTACGGTACAAAAAAGAGTTCCAGGATCTGATGGTGGACTATTTTCATCTCCTGCTCTACTATTATGATCAGGGCGAACGCGGGATCTCAACAATGAAAGGGCATGAGGATACCATCAGGAAAAAAATGAAGATCCGGTTGGGTACTCCGGGTTCGGGGAAAAAATGAGTGCAAAACACCGCGTCTTTGAAGAACGCGCAGAAGAATATGACCGATGGTACGAGGAGCACCGCAGCGAGTACCACGCGGAACTGGCTCACCTTCGATGTGTCCTTCCGGTAATTGACACATCTGCTATTGAAGTGGGAGTCGGATCCGGGAGGTTCGCCGTCCCCCTAGGGATCCCACTCGGGATCGAACCTTCACATGCACTTGGCCGGATGGCACGTCAAAGAGGAATAGAGGTCATCCGTGGAAGAGCGGAATGCATCCCGATAAAGAACGGGTCATGTTCATCAATTCTCCTAGTGACCGTCATTTGTTACCTTGATGATCCTGTCCTGGCATTCAGGGAACTGCACAGGATTCTTGTCCCGCAGGGATTTCTTGTCATCGGGTTTATTGAACGTGAGGGAATAATTGTGCACAAGTTTTTACACGAGAGAGAGAAGCACAGGTTTCTCTCTCATGCCCGTTTTTATTCACTTCCAGAAGTTCAGGAACTCCTTGAGGACTCCCGGTTTCACATGCTAACGGTTGACTCCTGGGCTGGCTTCTGCATTGTATCAGCACAAAAAGGATAGAAAACACAGACCAGAGCAGCAGTCCAGCATTGAGAATGGTCCGTGCAGACGCACACACTATTAATTATTATGAATCATTGGGATTCCAGGATTCATACGATTTAAAAAAAATTATCTGCCTCCGGCCCCCCCTCCGCCAAAGCCACCGCCACCGCCAAACCCTCCTCCACCGCCGAAACCTCCACGTCCAAAGCCGCCGGAACCACCGCGAACGGGTGGGGTGAAGAAAAGGAGGGGTGTGAATGCATACCCTATTCCCAATGCACCTGCAGGTACTCCGGTCTCAGCAATATTGATGTTGAGTGCTGCCATTGCACTCTCAACCTTGTCACCAACACCCAGAGCGGTCCCGTAGACAAGCCATGCTCCCCACATGGAGAGATCTTCCGGGGCATATTTCCGCATCAATGCAAGGTCTGAAAGGAAATGGGCAAATGCGTCCCATTCGAGCTTCTCTTTGTATTTGTCACCTTTCCAGTGACCGAAGAGAGTTGACGGCATTGCAATAGCAATCAGAGCCTGGACAAGGACGACTCCCCATAATCCCGTAGCCGGGATAAGGATGTATGACTGCATAGGTTCCAGGAATGTAAGTACGAGCGTGACAGCAAATACAGTGATGGTGATGAGCAGGAGCGGAACGATATGGTCACTTCCATCCACGATGTATTGATTGGCAAGAGATGGATCTGCCCTCCGGGTCACATCGGTCAGCATCCTCTGGTAGCGGAGTGCTTTCTCTTCTGATGCGACGTTTGTCTTTGCTTCTTGTGCAAGCTTCTCGATATGGCTCGAATCGAGGATGCCGTTCTCAGCAATTTGTCCAAGAACATTGAGGACTCTCTGCTCGTAGGGATCGTCAGATGTGGTTTTCAGGATACGTATCTCGAAATCTTTGGCTTTCCCTTCTTGCTTCGTGGTTATCGTAATGAATTTTCTCCGATGGAGATCAAGAAGCGTTGCATGATATCCACTCTCATCGAAAACCATTTTATCGCCCTTAAACAGCAGGTTGACCTGCCAGGGTTTGAGCGCCGGATTCGGGATGGTGCTCAGGTATTCGGGCACCGTAAACATCTTTTCTCTGCCGTACCAGCGATAGATCAAAAGGAACAAGAGGGGTACGAGAATGACAGAGGCTTTTGCCAGGTAATTCAGCAGGTACGAGAGCGTGTAGATTGAATCATACCAGAAACTTCCTGAAGTGGTTTTCCCTGCGAGACCCGCAACCTGATTCCTGAACCCCGGAAACTGGCTGAATGCTGTTGATCCACCCAGCATCTCGATGGCAATATTTTCATCTGCCGCAGCGCTCCCGCTGAAGGTATACGAATTTCCTGAAAGAACCGTGCTCATCGTCGGCGGATAGGCAAATACCTGTTGAATGCCGTCGGCGGGAACCGTGATCTTAATGTTGTGATATGGGATATGGGATTGCCCGGCTAACTTCAGGTTGAGATGAGTTAGCCCTGTGTCGTACTCGATTGGGGGATAAAGAACGTAGGTATATCCCACAGTGTATTGCCCTGCAGTAAAAGAGCCGGGACTGTAGATCCCTACTTCATCATTCTGGGCAGATTGAACAATGGTTGATCGGTAAGAAGCAGCTGAGGAGTCTCCATACACAGCCACAGTGCCCGAATCATCTTTGGCGTATGCAATCGTTCCTGATGGAGGTGTTGCAGAAACCATCATAACAGATGGCTTGGCCGGTGTGGTAAAAAGAAGCGGCTCCTCCCACGAACGATACAGCATGTGATATTCGCCGGACGTTTTCACATCATAAGTATAGAGTTCAGTAAGCGTCCCGTTATCATGCAAGATTGCCTCATATGACGTTACAGTAAGATCGCCTTCAAAAAACGGGGGGAGTATTGTAAAAAGTACAATGCTAATAACACCGATGATCAGACATGCGATAACAAGTATCGCCAGTTTTTTTGTTTCACCCATGGCACTTACCTATCAGAACTCAATCTTCGGGGGTGTCTTGATCGCTTCTTCGAACTGCAGGTATTCAAGCTTGACCAACCCAACCAGCCGACCGATGAATTTTGATGGGATAGTATCCATCATCGTGTTGAACTGCTGCGAGATGTTGTTGTAGGTGTATCGCTGACGGGCGATCTCTTCTTCGATACTCTTCACCGAGTCCATGAGACTGGTGACTGTCGTATTGGTCTTCAGGACAGGATAATTCTCAGCAACCGCCAAAAGGCGCCCGAAGATTGACCGGGACTCGGCTTCCACCTTGTTCAGGTCACCGGGAGAGGCGGTTGCCACGCTTGCCCGCATCGCAGTTACACTTTCAAACGTCTCTTTTTCGAACTTCGCATAGCTCTTTACAGCACCGAGCAGCTGGTCTATCATGTCCAGCCGTTTTTTCATGGCCACACGGATCTGACCAAGGGTTGCTTCAGAGGAATTTTTTAGGCTGTAGAAACGGTTGTAGATTCCCACAGCCCAGAACATCAGTCCGATGATGATAAGGACGATGACACCCAGCACAATCCAGCTAACGATATCTCCCAGCATTTTTTCTCAGTAATGATAATCGTTCGAAATGATAAGGTGATTGGGAAGAATAGTCGGCTTAAAATGAAAATGAGTGCTGTCTGGAAATTGTTAACTCTTGAATAGGGTTTAGATAGTAATGAGGAAGATGGATGCAAAAAAATGCGGATAAATAAATCCTGTACTAATATCATACCATAAATCAGAATGTGATTAATGGGTGGTTGATTTTAAGCATACCAAACTTTAACTAATTGAAATTATTTGATGAATAATTAATGGATGATCTCCCACTTGAAGTATTACTTCGAAATCAGTCCTATAAATCAGGATCGGAAATATACTGGAATTCAATCGTGAAAAACTAGTGAATGTAAAGCCCGGAGATACGGTTCAGTTAACAGTCACGGGGGTAATAAACGAAGATGGTCAAAACGTTGGAATTAGCGGAAGTGATACTCTCAGAGTAATTAGTAAGGCAACTAAAGAAAAGGAAATAATTGATGACGTCATGACAATGAAAGACGATAAAATTTTTAGTCAATTCATTCCGAGGTAATTCCTTTTTAGATCATTTTTTTTTCGTTTATGTTCTCATTCTATTGTTCGATTTAAAAAAGTCGTGAGTGATTGTGTCTCACTAATTGTCTTTTTGGAACAATCCGCAATCGCATCACATCCAGCCACATGCTACAAAAGTAGAACCATCACGTTTAGAGACGCGCTGTATTTTAGCTCCGCATTTTAAGTGCGTGCATTTTGGATGCTTAATGTCTGGCACATGAGATTTGTACAACTTTATACCAAAATAACCTTATTAACAGCTTATTTTCAGCCAAGGCTATGGGGTTAGGATTTAGAGCATTGAACCATGAGTGATAAAGTGCTGCTATGGGGATTCGAACCCCCTATCAGCCAGACAGATGAAAATATTCTAAACGGGTCATATTCACGTTTTGTTGGTGTTTGGCAGGGGGGTTTAGGACAATGTTTTTCTTGTTATGACAGTATGGAGTAATGTTAAGTGATACATCATGTGTTTCACTTGCGGATGCCAGAATTTTACCATTGGTGAACTTATCTGGTACCATCAACATTGCACTCAATGTGGTCATATCTACAAGAGTACGGTAGAGAAATCCGTCTGTCCTTTATACAGGTCTGAGGCAGTTGAGAAGGTGTAGGAATCTTCTCTCCTGCGCTGGGACCCTGCCTTAAGTCTGAATGCGATAGGTGGAGAAATGGTGAGTGGTCCCGTATCCGCAAAGCAGAAAAATAATTCCCTCCCACCTGCCATTCTCATTCGGATGATTGAATTTTCACTTTTTAATAGCAGCTTTCACTTTTACCATGACATCTGGCGGGATGGGGTCCATTTTATGGGCAGTTTTCGCGTGTTCTGCAATTTTAGCCATTAGCTCAGCTTCAGTGGGAGCAGAAGATTTAAACCCACAGTTCTTTCCAATACATTCAAACGATGGCATTTTTTACACCAGTGTGTCATTATTCTATGTCTATTTATGGTTTTTGTAGTCCAGTATCTCCGAATCATCTGCACCGAGAGAACAATGCCGGATGATTGTACCAAAGTTTGTTGTACCCATCGCAACTGCATTGTGATCAATCTGGCAGCATCAACTCACAGGCCGGGCAGTACTGCCAGGGAATCGCATGCCAATATTGCACCTTGTCTTTTGTCTGTTTGATACAGCAGTGTTTCATAGCTCCATGATTGTTGGGGCACTGCTTTGATGCTGATTTCATAAAATAATATACTATTTCAGAAAGGATAAAGATAATCGGACAAAGAATAAGCGATATTTACAATAGTAAAAAAGAGCAATCAGAACATTAAAGGCAAACTACCCTACCGACTACGACTTATCCAAGATTATTGCTAGCGAGTATCCGAAAAGCGGGAAAGGAAATTGTGCCGGAAAAAAGCCCAGAACGTCACTTCGGAATCTTTATCCCCACTAAAAAAATTATGATCAGTGATTATGATGAGGAAATTTTTCCTGCTTTTCGGAATTGCCCTTCTCGTGATCACATCAGGCTGCACAACAATAGTACCCTTTGCCCAGCCATCAGCTCAACCAACAACAGAACCCGGTGTCCAGCCAACAATTCAGCCGGCAACCGGATCCCTTGAGCTATCCTCCACCCCGGAGGGATCTGAGATATACTTGGACGGAGTATACCGGGGAACAACCCCCTCAATTATTCCTGGTGTGCAAAGCGGTCCCCATACACTGGAACTCCGGTACCATGATTATACTTCATGGTCAGAATCGGTCGAGATCCAGGGGGGTACGAGATCGAACGTTAACGCGACACTATCTCCCATCGCCACGCAAACGTCCGTCCCGACAACAAAACCAACAGCCAAACCAACAACACCCATGCCGAAAACTGTTGTCGGATGCTGGAAATTTGAGCATTCTATCGGGGACACTACCATTGTATATACATATGATTTACAGTCCGATGGAACCGGGTGGATGAATGGCACTCGCACAACTCCAACAACATCAGAATCCATGTCAGAGAGAGTACGATGGGCTAAAGATCCAAACTCTGCGGCGGTTACTATTTTAGAGGCCAATCCCAGTGATCCTTTGGACCCGGATAAATGGGTGCTGGCCTATGATGAAAATGCTGACATATTAGATGCAGGAGAAAAGGGACAAGTGTTAATGATCTATGTGCGGGCCCCCTGTTAGGTTCATCACGTGAATACCGGAGGATACAGAATATCCAACAAGAGTTCAAAATTTTCAAAATACCTATAATCCCCGGAACAGATGCGAAGAGCCGGATTCGAACTCGCGACCTCCATGGGATACGAACATGAAGGTGCTCATTTTCACGCCATCCTTGCCAATGATAACATTATGAACTGGCCAGAATGAAGGAGTGTGGAATCGAGAAAACTCGAACAGTCAATGAACTGTGAACAGTGTCGATACTATTCAGAATGCAGCAGTCTTGACCAGCAGAAAGCACAAGCAGCTCCTGGGAAATGCGGGAGATACCTAGATACGAGCACCCGAAGGAGGGTGTACTAAGCTCCCTATACTGGACATGAAAATTGGCACTTATAGCGTAAACATGCCGGATTTCCCGATTAAATAATTCCTTTAATTCTATCTTATCGACAGACTCGCAGAACAATACTTCTGCGCAAAGTTGTTTTAAAAGTCCCGATTGTCAAAAAACCCTAATCTGAAGAGTAGAAGTTGTTGAAACGTATTTCCTTTGGAACGGAGTCCGATTTATGCCCCGATTATCGGACATGTTAAAAGTGGTATTTCCTGTGGAGGTATCACATAACCACCGAAGCATAGTGTGCGAAATGGTCCGAAGCAGCCGTTGGTGCAGGAGCATCGCGACGAGCCGGGGCGTCACCGTCTGCCCCATCAACCGCGAGAAATAGCGAGGTGATGTGAAGCGAACCGTAGTGCAGTTCGTGTAAACGAACGGAATGAGGACGAGTGAACATGATCGAGCGTCATCGTGAAAGCCTCTTTGTCTTCTCCCGGGAAAGCAGTGTAAGCTCTTCCCTGGTCAGGTCAGTTGCAGAACCGTTCCGTATAATTGTCACCCGATCGGTACAGGAAATGCAGGGGTCAATGGATTCAACGATGATAGGGATGTCTGCCAGCTGCTCGCCTTTGAACATAGGAATCCAGGACATCAGGTTGCTGTAGGAGGAGGCTTTTACCTTCCATGAAGCAGGGGGCTCGTTCCCGTCCATGCGGACATAGTGCATGCATTCGCCTCTCGGGGCTTCCACCCTGCCAATTGCTTCATCCTGAGCTTTTTTCAGTACTGAAAGGAGCTTGGGTATCTTCTTCTCCCAAAGGATCTCTCCGGCAGGCAGATTATCCAGGCACTGCTGGATAATATCGATAGACTGGGCGATCTCAAGGAGCCTCACGGTAATCCGGTCATATATATCCCCCTGGGGCTTCCCGAATTCCAGCGGGGGGAGAACGGGGTGGACATCGAGGTCACCATAGGCACAGAAGGGGTAATCGTGCCGGACATCCATGGCGACTCCGGATGCCCGGGCCGTCGGGCCGACAGCACAGAGAAGCTGGGCATCCCGGTAGCTCAAAATACCATGGCCCCTGCACCGCAAGCGCATTGTGCTGTCATCTAAGTAGACGGACTTCATCTGGTCAAGCAACCCCCGGTAATAAGCTAAGCATTGTTCAATTGCGGGGCGCTGGTCGTTACCGATATCCCTGCGGACGCCTCCGATCTGGATCATCCCATAGTGTATCCTTGTTCCGGCGATGCTCTCAATAAGGTCCAGCGATTGCTCCCTCACTTTCCATGTAAGGTAAAAGAGGGAGTCAAACCCGAGCTCATGAGCGGCTACCCCAGCCCACAAGAGGTGTGACTGGATCCGCTCGAGCTCAAGCATTATTGTCCTGATGTAGTCCGCCCGAACGGGGACTTCAATATCGGCAATCTGTTCCACAGCCAGTGCAAATGTAAGCGAGTGCACAATCCCGCAGATGCCGCAAATCCTTTCGGAGAGATAGAGGATCTGGACCGGGTTCCTTCTCATACCCATCCATTCGCAGCCCCGGTGGGCATTACCGGGTGCAAAGTCCACTGATATGACCAATTCTCCATCCATCTGGAAGGTAAACATGACCGGCTCTTTAAGGGCCCGGTGCACGGGTCCGATCGGAACCGTATAGGTGGTTGATTTTTTTGGGTCTTGCGTCATTTCTGTTCCACTCGCTTTAGGACAGTGTCCATGTAATTCTTCACGTCCTTAAGGCAGCACATGCCGGAGGGGTTGTTCCGCTGACAGTCGCAGCCAGATGTTTTCATCTTGACGGTTATGTCCTCTACTGCCAGACACTTTCCGGTTCGGGCAATCTCATCATCGATCTTTTTCTGTGTCCATCCAAAACAATAGCAGAGAGGCACGGGGTCTTCAGTCTCCTTGATACCGACACGAACCTTCACATCTTCTTTTTCAATATACTCGTCAGCATCGTTGTTGAAGTAAACCGCCGCGCAATCCGGTGTAGGGCAGAACGAGAATCCTTCCGGAGAGGTCAGCAGAGATCGGTGCTCTTCCTTCACGAGTGATTCGATAGTGATCCCCGATACCGGATTACCGGGATTCCCGCACACCCGGCATACCGAAGTTGTACAGGTTTCTGACGGACAACCGCACGAATGTTCCTCCTGACTCATGGTTCTGCCCTCATTCCTGCGATCATTTCAGGAACTCCCCGAAGATCATCCTGCCATCTTCCATTGCGTCCTCAATAGTGTATACCTCGCCATCACTGAATGCAGGATTTTTTGCCCTCCATTGATCCACATGGTCTCTCCCACAAAAGATGTTGATATGAGGACAGCAGGTCTCTGCGGTGCATCCGTAATGATCCCGGGCTTTTGCATATTCGACAGCACCAGCCGGGTCCCGCGAGACAACCCGACCCCCTTTCAGGACAATGGATATCTCGCGCCCGCATTCCGGGCACAGGGACCTGAAGGTGATATCTTCACCCAACATGAAATGCATGCCAAGCGCATCAGTGGCACACAGGGCATTCACGGAATGCCCGTCGGCAAAGACCACAGTATGCCTGGTCTTAACGGCAGAAAATGGATAGATGGAAGTGATGACACCGGCCTGCGTTGTCAGGATATCTGCCTTCCGGAGTTTCCTGATTGTCTGGTTTACAACATCAGATGGTACAGCCACGATCTCCACGATCTCCTGTACCGTCGGGGGATTACCGGTCCCTGCAAAAAAACGCAGGATACATTTCCTTATCTCATTTTCCAGAGGGCTCAGGTTTGCTTTCTTGCAGCGATCCCTCACTGATTCCCCAATAGTATCCATCAGCCGTGTCATGAACAACTCCAAAGTATTGTCGATTATATCATAATTCTGGCGATAATTTGATTGAATGGAAATGTTGTCGATGCATTTCCATTATTGTTTAAAAATTTTTAAAGGTAGGGGTTTCGTAATCCTTTGCCCACCCCGAATGTTGCACGCCCTTCCAGCGTCTTTGTGTTCTTCGTGATTTTTTCGTTCGCGAGCTTGGTCACGAGCTCAAGACCGGGCTTCACCTTCTCCATCGGCTGGGTCTCGAAACAACCTGCGGCCATGGCCTTTGCCCAGACCGAATCCCCGTTCCGGGACCGGACAAAGACCGTGCTCCATCCATCCGGACTGCCGACTGAACCGGTGGAGATGTCACCAAAGTTGGCAACGTAGTCAAGACAGACATGGCAGCCGGGCTGCTCATACTTATGGGTAACCTTGAGCGGTAGCTGGACGACCTGTCCGCGCTTGCCATATACCCAGAACTTGCCCTTGCCGATCTCCATCTTTTTTACGGTTTCCATCTTCATCGCTGCGTGGTCTTCAACAAGCTGAATAATACTCTGGTACGGGAAGTTCTCCATGCAGAAGATGCCAACCGCAAGAGCGATCTTGTCGCCCACGTCACGCAGACCGACCGGGTAGACCTGGGCTTTCCTCAGCGCCTGCATCTGGCACGGGGTGCCGACAATCCCAACCTTGTCAAAGCCGTAGCTCCGGGTCACTTCCTTGATTAAGGACATGTTCGGGCTGATGTTGTACTTCGTCCCGCGTGCCGCGAGCAGTTCGGCCCTCGTGGTCGCAACGACCGGTTCCGGCTTCAACGGCAGATCGCCGTTTCCTGCAACGATGGCTCCTTCGATTATTCCCTCTTCGAGCGCATACGCAAAGAGCTGGGTAACGATACCGCCGTCCTGCGCACCGTTCAGGATCTCCTTGTCGGTGCTGCGTGCCGATACGACTGATTTGTAATTTCCGAGTTCTGTTCCCATCATTGTCACCTCACTGGAGTGCCCCTTTTACCGCATCTTCAATCGCTTCGTACTGGGAGATGATCTCGGTGTTGAAGAAACTCCTCGGGCACTGTGCATAACAAGCCCCGCACTTGATGCAGAGGTCGCGTTCGATGTTGGGCTTGCCGTATTCCATGGTGATCGCTCTGACGGGGCACGATGCCGAGCAGCTGCCACAGCCCATGCAGAGGCCCTGGTTGATCACGTTCGACATGAGATCGCAGCCGCAGGCTTCGGTGCCTCCCTGCGCGAGTTTCATTAAGGGCGTTAGGTACTTGGTTGCGAGCTCTTTCTGTTCGTTGTTTCCTCTCAGTAGCAGGTATGCCATAACACAGACATTCCTGATCTGCTGCGGTGTCGGTGCACATCCGGGGATGTACACATCCACTTTGATCAGGTCGCCGATTGGCACGAACGATTCGAGCTGCGGCTGGTTCTGCTGGCCGCCCCGGCAGAACCGGGTGATGTTGCCGTAACAGGCGCATCCTCCCAGTGCCACCACAATCCCCGCCTTCTCGCGGGTCTCTTTGATCTCATCGACGGATAACTTGTCCTGGATACAGACCGATCCTTCGACGATTGCAATATCCATTGTGTCCATATGCCGTGCATCGATCAGTGCGAGGCACGAGCAGAGCTCGACATATCGGTCAAGAATCGTAAAGAGTTTGTCGTAATTGTCTGCGAAGGACACAAGGCAGCCCGTGCATCCGCTCATGTGCACATAGCCTACTTCGATTTTATCTGCCACAATTTTCTCCTCCTTGTTCGTTAGTTCTGGTTTTGTTTTCACGGCGGCGTCGGTTTTTACTCCCGCTGGTTTCCGGGGGGATACGTCGCTGGTGTTTCTCGTAAAGACACGTGATAGAAGTCCCATGATTCACCTCACCCGTTCAGTACCAAAGGATACAGTTCCGGGTTGGCATCACTGGATGAGCTGCTGGGCTACTATCCTCTGGTCCTCATCGATAACGATCATGTGGGTCGCACAGGACACGCAGGGATCATATCCCCGGACAACAACTTCGGCCAGCTGCCACGGTGCACCTGCAAGCGCGGCGCTGCATGTCGCGAAGTTCCAGGTCGTCGGGACGAGCATCGAGTAATACCGGACCCGTCCATCCTTGACCTCTGCGAGGTGGACATCGGTGCCACGGGGCGCTTCGTTTGCTGCCCAGCCAAGGGAGCCGTCGCCCTGCGGGATGAAGTCGGCGAGGACGTTTCCTGCCGGATTGTATTCGTCGATAGCGTCGATCATCGAGTAGAGGCAGTCGGTAAACTCCATTTCGCGGGCGATGTTCTGGCCGATGGTGCCTTTCTCATCGAATCCTTTGTACTTGACCATTCGTGCACGCGGGCCGACCTCGACCGGCTGGCCGTCGTACAACGGGATGCCGGTGCAGGCTTCCATCTGGGGATTGACTTTTGTCCCGACCGGGGTCGTCCCGCCAACCGGGTATCTCGGGTCTGCGAGCGTGACTTCCGTCTCGCCCATGAACCAGTCCCAGGGCCGGACTTCCTTGAACCGATCGATATCCCACGTGGGGTTCTCGTCAAGACTGCTGCTGCCGTAGAAGGGATGGGTCGCCATGTAGCCCTGGTTGTGGTACCCGAGGTTTTTCGGGATCTCGACCTGCGTACCGCCGACTTCCGACCAGTCTCTTCTCTGGTAATTCCGTAAGATGGCGATCATGAAATCCATCTGCTGGTGGGCGAGGATGAGTCCCTCTTTTGCAAGATCGTACATCTTGGTCTTCACGTGTGGGGTGCACGCCTTGTACATGCCGCCGATGCGCGGGTTGCTCGGGTGAACGGCTTCCCCGCCGGCAAGCTGGCAGAGCGTCTGGCCGATCTCACGGATCCGCTGGATGCGTTTTGCTACGCTGCGAACCGGCTCCTCGGGCGAGAACGGGTTGATCTTCATGTCCGTTCCCGGGAGGTACATGTCCGGGAGAATCAGGATGTCGTGCAGGGCAATGCTGTGCAGCCGGTTCCCGAGCTGCAGGATATGCCGGAGCAGCAGTGCGTCCCTGGGGACCTCGCACTTGATGGAGGCCTCCATCGATTCGATGCCGGCGAGCGTGTGGGCGATCGGGCAGATGCCGCAGACACGCGATGCGATCTTGGGCACCTGTTCCATCGTCTTTCCGATGGCGAGTTTCTCAATGCCCCTTACCGGGGTAATGGAACACCAGTTGCCCGTCTCGATTATGCCGGCGTCGTTGACTTTCAGGACGAGCTTCGAATGTCCTTCATGCCGGGTTGTTGGGGAAATTTCTACAACTTTTGTCAAAGGTATCACCTATTCATGTGTTCTTTATTCGTCTCTTGTTCCTGGAAAATTTCAGGGATTTTTGTCGATCAGCTGTCTCCCTTATGTTTTTCTGTGCTCATCGGGGATCATTCCGCAATCATGGCCGCCTCCGTGGTTTTGTGCTCGGTACAGCTTTGCAGCACTGTTCTTCTGCAACAACTTCGCAGTGCAGGATGCCTTCTGACATCTCCTTCACGTGCTTGTCAGATAGGTCGAGGATATCGGTGATCATCTTATTGCGTATTGTATAGACTGCGAATTTTCCCTGCTTTTCCATGGTGACAAAACCGCAGTTCCGCAAGCACCGCATATGGTGCGAGACGAGACTCTGGTCCTTGCCGATTACCTCACAGATGTCGTTCACGCACATGCCCCCCCGCTCCTTTAATGTATATAATATTGTGAGCCGGGTCTCGTCGCTCAAAGCGGAAAAGAAACTCTTCTTGGCTATGATCAGATCTCCATGTAACATATGAACATATGTTCATTCGTTTGTTGTATAAAAGAATTGCGAAATGAATCCGGGCGAATGACGATCAGTTCTATGTCAGAAAAATATGAAAGATAGGGAAAAACGAATTATTTTTTTCAGCGGAGGAACATTTTCTTAACACCTGCTCAGCCTTCCGGAATGTCGCGATAGAACAATCTGGATATCTCATGGCCCAGCGGCGCGAGTGAGCGTCGGTTACCGAACGTATCATCGCGAGGTTGAGCGCGAACGAGTCACTGAGCGTTAATCATGTGCCCGATCAACAGCGACGAACACGATGCGGAGCATGGTGTGAGGGGCAGGCCAGGACAGATGAGCATAGAGCAGCAAGGAAAGGATTTTTCTCTTCTTCTATCTTCTGTATTATTTGTTCGGGTGTTTTCTGTTCACTTTGACTTGTGATATCTAATTTTGTACCACAATTATCACAAAACTTCGAAGTTTCAAGTGGAATGGATGATCCGCATTCAGGACAAAATTTTACCATAATTAATCAAGATTTGATTTAGATTTCCTATATTATAATTTATTGAAATACAATTAGAACAGTCGAGTAATGATTAGTCAATAGAATTACACTACGGGGGTCCTCGACGACTAGACCACTAATCTAACATTTTCTGTACTGAGTGATCATGTCCTTGTTATTTCAATCTCTGATCTCAAAAATGCATTGATGATTTTGATATTATCCGAATTTAAATGATACTTTTATAACAATAATCTGTACATTTTATTGATTCGATAAGAAATGCATCCATATGCCTTCAATTGATGGTTCAGACCAGTTTCCGAAAATTAACCTTTTCATTTACTGTTTCATATTCGGCGAGAACAGGGTCGAGTGTTTTTGTCGCGATTGATCTCCTCATAAGAATAATGAGTTTGCGAAAGTAGTGCATATGTGAGAGCATGAAACTAACAATCAACCCAAAGCAGAAACTGGTGATAATTATCAAGGTGTAACTTACTACGTCAATCATGGTCTGTTTCTCCGTATATTATGTCTCCCTGCCAAGTTCATCAATGATAGGAATTACCGATCCGGCATCGAGACATTGTTTGGCGATTATCATGAATCGTTTCTTATAGTACATGGAAAGGATCTGGTACCCGAGGATTGTACCGATAGAAAAGGTCAGAATTCCGATAGTTATGTAAATCAACAAATCTGTGAGCATCTCAGCCATACTACATCTCATTTCCTGTTACGATGTCAACCTGATAAATATATTGAATATATCTGGACCTGGAGAAACCATGAGAAAAATTATTCCGACACTCTCCAATTGATTATTAATTACGATAATCGAGTAATGATTAATCAATAGAATTTCGTTTTATTTTGGATATAGTACCATTATAACCACCGAACTCGTAACCAGATTACGAGAGGAAAAATGGTCAAAATCCAATGCCCAAAATGCAGGTCAAAAAAGGTATACCTACTAGGCAACAAGAAAAGACGCTGTTCTAAGTGCCAGTACGAATTTACACCTCATCGTCTTCCTCTTCGTCTGACCAGAGATCAATGGAAAAACATTCTCAATTGGTTCCTCCTTGAACAAAGCAGTCAGAAAATTTCTATCCGCACATCCCCTGAACGACGGAGGGTCATGAGAGCTCTCACGATAGCAAGACGAGTTCTCACCAAGGATGTTCCAGAGACCTTCTCTGGGACAGTTGAAGTGGATGAAACCTATCTCGGAGGTCAATGGAAGAACAAGCGAAAAACAATCCGGGATAAAGGAACTAAGCGAGGGCGAGGGATCAAGAAACAACCGGTATTCGGAATCCTCTGTCGTAATGGTACTGTCTGGGCCGAGGTTGTTGTTGATGTCGGAGCTAAAACACTTCAACCTCTCATCTCGAAAAAAGTTACAGCCGGTTCTATTATCTGTTCAGATACCTGGAAAGCATACACCGGCATCGCTTCTCGAGGCTATGTTCATCGGCTCGTCAATCATGGTGAAAAACAGTACAGTGATGGAAAAGGAAATCATATAAATGGTCTCGAGGGATTCTGGGGATACTTGAAACGAAAACTGGTATCAAAAGGTGGTATCCGACGAGAGAAATTGCCTCTTTACTTAGGGGAGTATGTATGGAGATACGATCACAGAAATGAAAACGATAATGCTAAAGTGAAATGTATCATCAAGCTACTTGAACACGAGGTTTAGTCGCTAGAATGGTACTATACCCATTCTTAATTGCTGCACTCCGGAGTGTCCTGGTTGCCGGTGAACCTCATGAATACTAAGATTCTTAAGGAAACCTCTTTGGGATTTTAGCATCTGCTGACCGCAACACGGGAAAATTAATTATGTCGATTTTCGGTTGTAATTACTTAGCAAAAAAGAGTCGTTCTATTGGGGATATCCCTTTATTTTTTTGCCGGGGAACAGGTATCCGCCTTTTTATTGGTCACTGCGAGGGCTATTTTCTGTACATATTCATTCTCATCGCAGGTGGCTGCCTGGAGGAGCTGCATGCTCTTATCGTCTCCAATAGCAGAGAGAGCAAGTGCAGCTCCCATGCGTACACGCCAGTCAGCATCCTTCAAGACGTCCCCGAGACGGTCAGCAGATACAGGATCGGCAATCCTTGTGAGTGCGGCAATCACGTGCCTTCTTACATCGACTTTCTCATCCCTTAGCGCAAGAATAAGCGCATCCGTCGCTTTATGCGCCTGGAGTTTTCCGAGGGCTTCTGCTGCCCGCATCCTTACCGCCCAGTCGCCATCGCGAAGTGCTGCGATCAACTGGTCAACCGCACGGGGATCACCGATCCGCCCAAGTGCCCAGGCAGCCCTGAGCCTCACAACGCTGTCACGGTCATCAAGAGCCCTGATGAGGGGTTCCACCGCAGGAGTTCCTGTTTGTGCCAGGGCATAGGCAGCAGCCCACCGGATATCCTCATTCTTATCTGAAAGATCTTTAATGAGCGAGGAAATTGGGTCTTTTGAAGTATCCATCATTCACATCTCCATCTGTTTTTATCACATCTGAAAATTTATCAGATGACAGGTCTGCATTATTTTATTGCCTCAACCTGTCCTTTTTTTTACGGCAGTATCGTAAACCATCCAGTTTCTCTCCCATTCCGGATTTTTTGATTTGAGCATGGAGAGGACTTTCGCCTTGATTTCCTGCGTTGTGGCGCCATCTTTCGTACTTCTCTCTATGTCCTGCGCAATAGTTCTTGCAAAGTCAGGAGGTGAACCGGATTTTATTGCGCTCACAATAATTTTTTCTGGTATGAAAGGTTCTTTCCGGCCATCCCGTTTTTTTATAAGGACCATATGTCGTTCACCATAAACTTCAAGCCATCTTTGTTCCCCATAACGCATGCTCATAGCGCTGGGCTTTCTCCGCACCCTTCATGCAGAAGAATTTGTTCTTATATCCACACTCGGCTGTAACCGGGCAGCCCGGACAGATACAGCCTTTGTCCTCGGATATGCACATAAAGCTCTTCCCTTTAATACAGAAGAGCAGTTCTTTAGCATTCTTTGCACACTTGTTGTGTGTCGGGCAACCCGGGCAGTTACACATACCTTCGAATTTTTCCTCTGCCATCTTCATCTCTTTTGGAGACATTTTCTTGATATCCTGCATCATCTGTTCAAATTTATCCATATTTTTCACCATTTTTCTGAATGTTCAACAATCACTATCTTCGCGATTTTGTAACTCTTTTTTTTCCTCTTTCTCACCCTTGTCCGATTTGATTCACGGGAATTCTTATCCTAAACCAGGAAAAATCAATCAATGGTAATTTTTCCTTTCGCCTCTTTCGATGATTTCCTGAGATGAACTTCGAGTACCCCGTTCCTGAACGATGCGCTCGATCCGTCTTCAGTGACCGCTCTTGGAAGTGGAACGAACCGCGTCATGGATCCAAAACTACGCTCACGAAGATAATACCCTTCCCGTTCTTCCTTTTTTTCTTCTTTGCGTTCGCAGGAGATTTCCAGTGCCTGCGGGTTGACGAGGGAAAGAGTAATGTCTTTTTTGGAGACACCGGGAATAAGATCTGCTGTTACGACCACCTCATCACCCTGTTCAGTCACGTCAACACGGAAATCAGCCCGTTGTGCGGGCAACATCTTTGTGTTAACTTCTTGTGCAGCCGGTAACAACGCTGTCGGATTGGTCTCATACATCTGCTGGAACAAAGAGTCCATGTAATTTCTCATATCCTCAAGTTCATCAAAAATGGACCGGTAATACCATCTAACCATACGTCCCTCCTCTTCATAATTTTCCCAATGAACGAACAACCTTACCCGTATTTTGTGACGATCAAAGAGAGAATTCATCCCGATCATCTCCGGGAAGTTTACGCGGCAAGGGATAATGATCCGAAATAATTTTTTTATATTTCACCAGTCCGTTTTTTAGGCAAACGAACAATACAGAAGGGGCAGATCTCCCGTATCCCACTATCCCTTTTCCGTCACGCGTATTATGAAGGAGATTTTATCAAATTTTTCCTGAAAAACAAATTTTGAAACATATATTGAAATGACCCAGACAGACATGAACGTGTTTTTCTTATTTTTTCACATCTTTTGGTTTTAACAGTCCCAGGAGCGTTTCAATGCTGACAATCTCGCGCCTCAAGACCTCTTCATGAAAATACTGTCGTAACTTTGATTCAAATTTTAGCTTGTATTCTGCATTTATCTGACGTTTTTCATCAAACTGGTTCTTTAAATAAAACTGGAGTTCCCTGAGATCCTGCTGTGTGAGTTTATCGACAAACATCTCCATGTATTTTTTCGTCAGCGTTGTTTTTATGTCATCGGCATGACTATTGTTTAAGGTTTGTCTTTTTTCTTTTTCTTCCGGCATTTTCTTCATCACTCTCTTCGAACTTGTTTTTTTTATAATTTATCTGATTACAGGACCAATACAAAAAATTTCAGGTATTTCCTACCGGGAATACTCTCATGTGTCTGGAATGCAACAAGCAGTAAAATTGATTTGTGGCTGGTACCCTTTTCGTCCTGATTCAGTCGTATTACATCCTTCTGCTGTGCACCGGATATCCGTCTTCCTGCCAAAGGGGTTATACTGATGACTCAATTTTATGATTTTTTACATCAATCCGGTATATGGCAGGATTTTTCAGCAAATCGAATGCATTGATTTTCATATCAATCAATTCCTCGTAGGGAAAAAAATCCGTGAGTTCTTTTCCCTCATCTGTCCAGAAGACCTGGATTCCGTTTGGATACTTCTTACTGCTTTCAATCTTCTGCATTTTGTTTTCCTCCTGAATTCAACATGACAATTTTCGCATAAGGATAACTACTCTTTTGTCCCTCTTCGACACTACTTCCCACCAACAAAAGCCTCTTTTACGAATTCCTCTTGTTTTTTTGTCAGTTTTTCCGGAATTTTTACAATAACCTTTATGAGAAGATCTCCCCGGTTGTCGGAATTAAGGTACGGCATTCCCTGCTCCCTGAGGCGGAAGAGTGTATGACTCTGGGTCCCGCGGGGAATTTTCAATACTGCGGTTCCCGTAATCGTCGGCACGTTGATCTCGCTGCCCAGAAGGGCCGTTACCAGACTTATGACAGCAGCACTGTAGAGATCGGCGCCCTGCCTTTCAAAAATATCATGCTTTTTAATATGCACGACTGCGTACAAGTCTCCTGGCGGCCCCTGATTCTCACCGGGTTCCCCTTCACCAGCAATTCTCAGGAACTGCCCGTCTTCAACACCGCGGGGGATGGACACTTCGATTCTTCTCGTTTTCTGTATCGTTCCCCTGCCGTGACAGACTTCACACGGTTTTTCAATGATCGTCCCGCTGCCGCCACAATCAGGACACTGAGCGATGTTCATGGTAGAACGATTTCCGGCCTTCTGGACTTTCCTGATTTCTCCTGATCCTTTACAGGTGGGACACGTCCTCATATAACCGGGCTGTGCACCGGTGCCGTGACAGTTTCCGCACTCAGCATAATGGGGGACTGCTACCGTATTTTTCGTGCCGTAAAACGCGTCAGAAAGAGAGATCTCCAGGTCGTACCGGAGATCAGCACCCGCCCTGCGCCGTGCCCTCCGGGAACCCGTGGAAAAGGCATCGAAGATGTCACCCAGACCAAAATCCCTGAATAAATCATCATAGCTGGGAGTCTTGGCCCCGGTAAAATCACCCGGTTTAAATGCAGCATGTCCTACCTGATCGTATTGCGATTTTTTCTGAGGATCAGACAGGACCTGATAAGCTTCATTGATCTCTTTGAACTTTTCCTCGGCCTCTTTACTGCCTTTGTTCAGATCCGGATGATATTTTCGGGCAAGATGCCTGAACGCCTTTTTCAGCTCGTCCTGTGACGCGTCTTTTTTCACGCCCAGGATTTCGTAGTAATCTCCTTTTGCCATGAGTTCCGGGAAAAATGATTATTTCTCATCCTTGACTTTAAAATCGGCATCGACGACTTTCTCTCCGCCCGGACCGGTTGCGTCCTGGCGGTATTGTTCACCCCCCGCAGCACCTCCCTGAGAACCGGCTTGTTCCTGCGCCTGGCGTTGGGCAGCCTGCTGGTACGCAGCAGTTCCGGCCTCCCCCAGGACTTTCTGGAGCTTTTCTGTCTCCGACCTGATCTTTGCAGTATCCTTTCCTTCCAGGGCTGACTTGACCGACACGATTGCCGCGTTCAGCTTATCGACCAGATCGGAGCTTAGTTTATCGGCAAGATCGGTTTTCGTCTTTTCCGCGGTATACATCAGGGAATCAGCAGCGTTGCGAATCTCAACTTCTTCTTTCCTCTGCTTATCCTGTTCTTCAAACTGTTTTGCTTCGTTCACCATCTTTTTGACATCAGATTCAGCCAGTTTTGTCGAAGCAGTGATCGTCATTTTCTGTTCTTTTCCTGTACCGAGATCCTTTGCCGACACATTGAGAATTCCCGATGCATCGATATCGAATGAGACCTCTACCTGGGGGACACCCCGTGGTGCAGGAGGAATCCCGACGAGATTGAACTGCCCGAGGCTTACATTGTCATTTGCCATGGGGCGTTCACCCTGGAGCACATGGATGGTGACTGAAGTCTGGTAATCCGCTGCAGTGGAGAATATCTGGCTTTTCTTGGTAGGAATCGTTGTATTTCTTTCAATCAACGGGGTCCTGACACCGCCAAGCGTTTCAATACCGAGTGTCAGGGGCGTCACGTCAAGGAGTACCATGTCCGTGATCTCGCCGCCCAGAATCGCACCCTGGATCGCAGCGCCGATCGCAACACATTCCATCGGATCGATCCCCCGTTCCACCTTCTTTCCAACATGGTCCTCGATAAATTTCTGGACTATGGGCATCCTGGTGGGGCCTCCGACTAGGATTACTTTCTGGATATCATCTTTCGTCAGTTTTGCATCCTTTAACGCCTGTTCAAAGGGATGGATGCATCGTTTGATAATCGGTTCTACCAGCTGTTCGAGTTTTGAGCGGCTCAGCTTCATGGAGAGATGTTTCGGTCCGGTCTGGGTGGCAGTGGCATAAGGAAGGTTTATCTCAGTTTCCAGAACGGTTGAAAGTTCAATTTTTGCCTTTTCAGCCGCTTCTTTCAGCCGGTTGATTGCCATTTTATCGTTTCTTAAATCGACACCTTCGAGTTTTTTGAATTCGTCGGCAATCCATTCGAACACAGCATTATCCATATCAGTGCCACCCAGCTGGGTGTCACCTGATGTGGCAAGCACAGAAAACGTCCCGCCACCGAACTCCATTATAGTCACATCGAGAGTGCCTCCGCCGAGATCAAAGACAAGGATCTTGTATTCCCCCCCGCGGTCCAGACCGTATGCCATTGATGCTGCGGTGGGTTCGTTTACGAGCCTGACTACGTCAAGCCCCGCAATTTTACCTGCATCCTTGGTTGCTGTCCTCTGGTTGTCGTTGAAATAAGCCGGGACGGTAATCACGGCTTTTGTTACCGGTTCTCCCAGAAATGCTTCAGCATCCCGCTTAATCTTCTGCAGAAGAAATGCGGAAATTTGCTGGGGTGTATATTCCTTGCTATAGATTCGGTAAACGTGACCGGTTCCCATCTTTCGTTTGGCAGCCGTGACCGTCCCTTCAGGATTACTCACAGACTGCCGTCGTGCTGGTTCACCTACCAGAAGCTGGCCATCTGCGGTGAATGCCACATATGACGGAAACATCTTTCCTGCAACTGTTGCACCTTCAGCTGAAGGAATGATGGATGGTTTTCCGCCAAGCATTACCGCAGCCTCACTGTTGGAAGTACCGAGGTCAATTCCGATAATTTTCTCTTTAGCCATTGTTCTCACCTTCATTTTCAGTAACATGTTCTGCGATCTTTACTTTCGACGGCCTGATGACCTTCGATCTTAACTGGTAACCTTTCCCCAGGTCTTCGAGGATAGTGTTCTGTTCTTCATGGCATCTCTCCGTACAGATTACCTCATGGAAATGTGGATCAAATTTTTTCCCCCTGCACTCGATGGGTTGCAAGCCGTACTCTTTTAAAATTTTTAACATTTTTTTCCGGACCATCATCATCCCCTCCTTGTTCTTTTCCTGTTCGAGAGAAGGCAGAGCCTGGTCGAAATCATCCAGGATGACGAGAAGATCTTTGATCAGGTTCTCATTTGCCAGTGCGATGATCGCCGCTTTGTCTTTTTCAGACCATTTGCGATAATTGTCAAATTCCGCCTGCAGGTATTTCAATCGGTCGAGTCGCTCTTCTGCAAGACGCGTTTGTTCATCAAGATCTTTTTTTAATTGTTCCATCTCTTCCGACATTTTTCCCCGGTCCTCTGTTACATCATCCCCTGAGTAGAGCAATCCCCCCAATCCAGGAGTTCCGGACTTCTTACATGGGAATATGTATCGGGTATTCCGTGCGATTGCCGGTCCTCCCAAAACATACCATGTATGACGTTGCATCCGGTTGGATTCCGACCCCCTTCAATTCCTCTGTATATCTCCGGCATTGGTTAATTCTTCCCTTTTTAAACAAGTCAAACCGTTTTCTGTGACTTCTGATTCACGGTATTTCACCTTGTCCGAATCCGGCGATAGCCGATCTGACTGATTTTACCGATCCATCCGGCTTTTCTCTATATATATCAATCGCCCCCGGGATAACCCCAGTAACTATGAATGAAATCAGCGTAAAAACAATCAGATATTTCACATCGGGTACACCCGCTTACAGGACAGCCTGTTCCAACCCGGTGAAATACGGTCATACTCTGGTTATGGAAATTACCACGTGTAGTATGGTAATTTTCCAGGATACGACCAATTTCCATGTCAGATTTAAATAAACTAACGGAATTTCCAGGTACTGGAATAATCCTCACCGTTCGTGTATAGAATAAAGACTTTTAAAGGTTCTTTCTCAAATAACAGATTTTGATACAAATTTTGAAACGATAATAATCAATAATGGAACATATTCACAATTATTTTGATGTACCGGAATTTTTTTCCAGGGTAAGATCCAGAATCCCATTCTGGAACTTTTTTTTGTCTAATCTTACCTTGAGGGGTAGCACGATCATTTTTTTATATTTTTTTCCCGACTCTGGTTCAGTTGCAGAGATCGCCAGCATAGTATTTTCCAGATCTATGTGGATTTTCTCTTCAGATATGTCCGGAAATTCTGTAATAACCCGGAAATATTTACCTTCATCCAAGAGAGTTGTAACCGCCTCTGCGATCTCGTTTAATGGAATTTCCTTTCCGCTATACAGGACCATGATGTTCAGACCCCATGGATGATTTTTTACGGAAGGCTGTCTTTCTGCGTACCTGATCTTTTTACCATATCATCACCCATCAACTGAAAAAAAATCGATGGTTTATTTTTTACATTGAGGCTGGCTGGCAGCAGAAATTACCTCAGGTATGGGGCAGAGGTTGCAGATACTGGCTGCCAAGGTGTACTCAGGCATTGTTTCCTCTGGAGCAATTGACATTACGAAATACTATGGTCGGTTCAAAAATTCCCCGGATAAACTGCCTTTGGGTAGTCCTTTTTAAGGATTCTCCTGAAATCCTTACAAGGCCAGATGAGGGACTTTTCGCCCGACTCGCCATTCCACCTCCCTGTGGGGAATCACCCACGAAACACAATAGTTCTATCGAGAAGATATAGGTATCCGGATTTTTCAGTATTTGTTTCAAAATCAGAAATACTACGCTCCGCACCATAAAAGATCCTGATTGTAAAGAATCATGTAAATCCATAGTATCTGTTCCCGGAGAGTTCGGAGAAAACATGAGTGCCTGTGGAGATATCAGTTCCACTACATCCGGCATTCGCTTATGTAATACCATCAAAAAGGTGAAGCATTTGTATGAATAATGAAGGTGACCAAATTTCATTATGATAGTACGGGGGGGAAAAAAGCGGTCTGCCGGGCTTTTAGAAATCTTTAACTTTTTTCACGGTTCCCCGTGATTCCATCGATTCCATCCCCTAAAATATGCTTAAAGACCAATTTAATGTCATTTAATTTTTGCGAGATATATTTCCTGCCTTTCTCAGTTGGGCAGTACAGCTTCGATTTTCCGGACATCTTAATTTCCATATAACCGTTCTGCTCGAGATCATAGAGGAGCATGTACACCCTTGCCTGGGGGATCAGCACATTATACCTGTTATGGATCTCGTGGATAATGTCATTGCCGGATATCGGTTTATCGAGCAATGAGAGAACAACCAGTTCCAGTGACTTTTTTACAACATCATCGATAACTGCCTGCGGGACAATGGAAACTGATTCGGCAGGGAATGTCCGGTGAGCAAAAGAGAGGGTTGTTTCTTTACCCGTTGATACAATAATTTTCGATATGCCCTCAGCAAATAATCGCATGCGGGTGTGATCGATCATTCCGATATTTATGGCAATAATTCCTGATACATGAACCCCTTTTTCCTTTTTTGAAAGAATTAATTTTTTTACGGCAATTATATCATCGAATTCTTCGGTTTCTGAAAAATCAATCAGGAGTTGCAGAGATTCCGGTCCCTTTATATCCTGCGTTGATTCGGTACATTTTTCCAGGATTTGCAGAAGTGTGTGTATCTCGCCCCTTTTTATCCGGTGCGTGAAGAGTTCTTTCTTCTGGATCTCTTTTAAAAAATATTTTTGCACCATTGAACGGGAATAAGCAAAAAAGTTACGCCCTCCTTTTTTTATTCCTTCTTCTATCGCAAATTTAAAAACAGGCTCTTTAACATCATTTTCTGTATACAGGAAGAGGACAATATCGGAGAAGATATCTTTCAGGAGAACTGTTTTGATTTCCGGAAGGGCAAGGTATTCTGATCCTCCATCGGGCGTCCTGCCGCCGGGCTTTTTCATATCCCGTTCTTTTTGTTCTGAGGTCTTGCGGAACAATGCCACTTCGATAGTAGCTTTTATAACCAGTTCATTGAACGGTTTTACGATATAGCCATAAGGTTTAATGCTTTTAGCTTTTTCAATAATTGTATCATCGGCATATGATGTGACAAAAACAACCGGGATGTCCAGTTCTTCTGTTATTATTTTTGCAGCTTCGATGCCATTCATCCTGCCGGGCATCACGATATCCATCAGTACAAGATCGGGTTTCAGGCGTCGTGCTTTCTCAATAGCGTCTTCTCCGGATGCAGCCAGTCCTGCTACCGTATATCCAATAGCATGCAGGATCTCTTCCAGCTGCAGCAGGATGATTGCTTCATCTTCAACCACAAGGATCTTTGACATTTCAGATACCCGCTGCCTGGATAGGGAATTTTACAACTACTTCGGTGCCGTTGTCATTGTTAATCATAAATGATCCTTTTAACTGGTACTGTATTAATGCCCTGATAAGCTTGAATCCCAGACTGTTAGCATGAATGGTATCAAAATTCCTGCTGATACCAATACCATCATCGCGTATGATGATTGTCATATGTCCATCTTCCTGGAGTGCCGAAATTTCAATTGTACCACGTTCACGTCCTTTGAAAGCATGTTTATATGCATTGGTCAGGATCTCGTTCACCAGGAGTGCACAGGGAATTGCCTGATCAACAGAGAGGTATAACGATGAAGATTTGATTGTAGTAGATATCTCACAGTCCTTTGAGGAATAAATGTTGGTCAAAGCAGATACCTGATCCCGTATCTGGGTGTTCATATCAATTTTATTAAATTGTTTACTTTCATACAAACGGGTATGGATCTGTGCCATCGTATCAATTTTCATCATCATATCCATCAGAATACTGGTAGTTGCCGGGTCCTGGGATCGCTTCCGCGTCATATCGAGCAGACCTGATACAATCTGGAGATTATTTTTAACCCTGTGGTGAATCTCGCGGAGCATCACTTCTTTATCCCTTAAGGATGCAAGAAGATTTTCTTCTGCCTGTTTGCGATCGGTGACATCCCGGAAATTCCAGACCCTGCCGACGACGGCATTCCCGATCTTCTGGGGTTTTGAATATCGTTCAAAGATCCTTCCGTCATTCAGTTCCAGCATGTCATAACTCTCACGTTCCGGGTGTGCAGCCAGTTCGTTGATGCGGGCTATATAACCCTCGGGATCTTTTAATTCTCTTTTCACATGTTCGACGATAGTACTGCCTTTTCCGGATTTCAGGACCGAATCCGGTATATTCCACATGTTCACATATTTCCTGTTATAACTGGTGATCTTTCCCCCCCTGTCAACCACAAGAATTCCATCAGCTGTTGATTCGAGGGCAGCGTTGAGTAATGACAGCGTCTTTTTGGTTGTTGCTTCGGCCAGTTTCCTCTGCGCGATCTCCTCTTTCAGCGCTGCATTGGCATATGAGAGTTCTGTTGTCTTCTTTTTTTCAGTTATATCCTGGCCGCAGACGGGGACGCTGTGTTCGTTTTCTAGTGGTCTGAACGTGAACAGGTACGATTTCTCCCCACTCTCAATCTCGGTACTTAACAAGGTACCGTTGAAAAGTGATTTATTGACTGTTCCTTTGACAAGATCAAACATTGCATGGCCGACAGCAACCCCCCATTTCTCAAGCAGGGGGTACGCTGCGGGATTTGCATAGATAAGAATGCCCTCTTTTGAGACTCTCATCACGGGTGCTTGATTTTGATCCGGAATTTTGTCGGGATTCTGAATTTTCACTTTTACTTTCGGCTGCGCAATGGCTCTTTCGACTATATTTTGTAGCTGGGCAAACTCTGTATCAGATCCTTCCCTTTTTAACAAAAAATAGTCTGCACCAAGGTTTAATGCCTCAATGACCGTTTTTTCTCCCACGGATTCTGAGAAGAAGATGAAAGGAACTGCAGTATCCCGTGATTTCAGGGCTTTCAATAATTCAATACCGTCCGGTTGTCCGGATATGATGACATCAAACATTCGGGTTTCAAGACTTGTCATAGCATCTTTCAACGATACAACAGAACAAACTGAGAAACTGCCATGTTTTTCAAGATAATGTCGGGTTTTTTCAAGGAGGTTTTTATCAGTATCTTGATGCAGCAGGTATATCATCGATATTCTTTCCTAAGAATTTATTTTAAAAGTACGTTTCGATAGAATATTAAAGAATCAGATATAATTTTCCCTGATCTTCAAAAATTGAGACATGGTCAGAGATTGCAGCTGGCAATTCTCTCTTTAATATCCCAGTGCCTCTTTGACGAGAATGAGGATAACTCTCCCCTCGTTTTTTTCATGCGAGAATATGACACATTTTCCTATCATGCTGGGTGTCCCATACGCCCTCTTTGCCCGTGCATTCTCAAGAGGATAGGCATACTGCCGCACACGGTTTAATGCATCCTCAAGATTTGGGACGATCTTGTTAATACCAACCACCAGTATGAGGTGCCCTGCAGCAAAAGGCCATGCTCCCACCCTGCTTCCGCTTGCATCACACGCAACGATCTCTCCGGTCTGGGCAATCGCATTTGCACTTGATATAAAATAATCCGCGGCAACGGATTTTCTCCGCAATTCTGCCCGTTTATTATCATTATTTTCCGCAGTTATGACATTGTGCATCAGTTTCCAGCCCGACTGGTTTCCTGAAATATAATCCTCGTACCCTATCTCGATCAGAGTAGTCGAAGAACCATTCATTACTTCAGCACCATCGGGAATGATTTTTTTGAGGGCCGCCAGGGCATCATCAGCGCTTTTTGCGATGATGACTCTTATACCGCGACTCTCTATGGCCTTTGCTGTCTTTTCTACGACCTCATCTGTCGGGACAGAATTCCATGTATGGGGATCGACCCTGACTTCATGCATGAGGTTTACTGCGCTATATTGCGTGAGTTTAGCCATCTTTGTAATTCCCATCCAATCTTACTCGTTTGTTGTTATTAAAAATTTAGCACCATTATAGAATCTGAGGAAAATGGAACCGGATTGATGCTCCATTTCTTCCCGTGAAGTAAGAAGACAGCTTGGATAACGTGCAATAATTATACCGTTAAAGTTTCAGATTCTTTTTCATTTTTTGAAATGTGGCCATAATAATATGTACCGGTGACGATAATACAAAATCGTTCGGTCAGCCGGACTATAATGGACACGGATGTGAAAAAATGATGCATGGACATGGTGAAAAATCCCAGGGCTGTATGCAGCCCCAGGATATGATGATTGAAAAGATGTGGGACGAGCTGAGTGATGAGCAGAAAAGAACACTCATTACTCGAATGATCGATTCAAAGATCCTCTTGAAAGAGAACATGATAAAATACCTGAAGTATAAAATTGAAACATTCAACATGGTCAGAGATATGATCTGCGAATGCAAGTAATGCCAGGAAATATGACACCTCTCTCGTTTCATCATGCATTCGAACGCTATAAAATCGCGAGTCTCTGATCTGGTAATTATTCTTTTTTGACTCTGCATAATTCCTTTTTTTAGATTTTAGGGCGATAATTTCACTTCTGATAAACGAGGAAGAGTGCCCGTCCCCATTTTCCCCTCCCTCGTTTAAGCAAGGGTAAAATCACCCCTTCAGGGCATTTTGAGAATTCTTCGTAGTTGCTGAGAAAGTTGCTGAGAATGAACCTGTCCGGGAAGCGCCCGGATCATAATATTCAATTATTCCGTGCAGGGTTGAGTGTTAACTGTCTGTATCTTGTATTTCTATAATATGAGAGGATGGGAAAATAATCAGAAAAGCGGATGCCTGCACTGATATATAAAAAAACGATCCATGTACCCTGTATTTTCCCGTATTGTTTCAATTTTTAAATCAAAATCTGCTTTTTGGGCAAGACTCTTTAATATCTCATACTGAACCCCTGACAGGGATGGACGAATCCCTTTGAACAGTCCACAAATGATTCAGGAGGTGCTGAAAGGATGGATGTAAATAAGTTGTATTCACTGCCGAAATTGCCCTATGACTATGATGCCTTAAAACCCTATATCTCTGAAGAACAACTGAAGTTGCACTACCAGAAACATCACCAGGCATATGTCAATGGTGCCAATGCAGTTCTGGAAAAACTTGACAAGGCACGGAAAGATAACACCGATCTTGACATGAAAGCAACCCTCAAAGAGCTTTCATTCCATTTCGGAGGTTATCGCCTGCACAACCGGTTCTGGGAGAATCTGGCTCCGGCCGGCAAGGGTGGTGGAGGTAGCCCGAAAGGTGAACTTGCAGAAGCCATCGATGCAGAGTACGGAACGTTCGATCGGTTTAAAAAAGAATTCAACCAGACTGCGTCGAGTGTCGAAGGTTCCGGGTGGGCAGTGTTGACTTTTTGTGAAAAAACACAGAGAACTCTTATCCTGCAGCTGGAGAAGCACAACGTGAATATTATTCCTGGTTTTCCCATTCTCATGGTGCTTGATGTGTGGGAGCATGCGTATTATCTGGATTACAGGAACGACCGTGGAAAATTTATCGAGGGATTCTGGAATATCGTGAACTGGGGTATGGTCGGTAAACGGTTCGATGCCTTGAAAAAATAATCGGAATTCGCAGAGGGGCTGCAAGTATGCAAAAATTATGCAAAAAAATCAGGAACCGGATCATTCCGGAACCTGCCGGAAGATAAAAAACATCGAATTTTAGGAGGAAAAAATGCCAGAATTTGTCAATCCATTCAGCGGAAAAATCCCGGATCGTCCATTGACCATGGGAGAACTCATTCGGGCGATACGCCTGGATCTGGCCGCGGAACATGAAGCAGTGCACATATACCTTGCTCATGCAGATGCTACTGAAAATCCCCTTGCAAAGGCGGTGCTCATCGATATTGCGAATGAAGAACGGGTTCATGCAGGGGAATTTGACCGCCTGTTATCCATTCTCACCGGTGATGAAGATGAATATCTCACCAGGGGTGCCAAAGAAGTTGACGTTATCGCGGCCAAAATCGGGCAGGCGGCACAGGTAAAGGATAACGAGGGTATGACAACGGTCGGATCACTGAAGTCAGGTTAAGAGGTGTATCATATGGAAAACAGATATTTAGGACGTGAAGAGGCTCCTGTCGGGGCTGATACATGGAAACTGCTTGACAGCACCATGATTGAAGCGGCAAAAAGCCAGCTCGCCGGCCGCAGGATCATTACCATTGACGGACCATTCGGTTTTGGATTGAAAGTCATACCCGTTAGTGACTGTGACCTGGAAGAAGGGATTTCCGGCAGCACTTTTATTCCGGTTAACGAGATAAGGTCAGAATTTAATCTTGGCAAACGCGATCTCGCTTCATTTGAAAAAGATAAGCTTATTCTCGATTTGGGTCCCATAGTATGTGCTGCGATTGATTGCGCTGCAAAGGAAGACCGGATAATTTTCCACGGAATGCAGGGTTCTATGGGTTTGTTAACCGCAGAAGGTTCCAGTTCCCAGACCCTGACGAAATGGGACAAAATCGGGACTGCAGCAGATCAAATCATAGAGTCTGTTACAAAGCTTGATGATGCCGGATTTCACGGCCCTTACTGTATGGCTCTTGCCCCATCTTTGTACAACCTGCTCTTACGCCGGTATCCTCAGGGTGACGGGACCGAACTGGATCATATTCGGAGTATCATATCAGACGGGGTTGTGAAAGCCCCCGTTCTTAAAAAAGGCGGAGTGATTCTTGCTTCGGGACGCCAGTTTATGACAATAGTAGTCGGGCAGGATATGACTGTTGGTTATAATGGTCCGGCGGGAGACAGCCTGGATTTCTACGTGATCGCGAGCCTGGCACTCCTGATCCGTGCACCGGAAGCGATCTGCGTCCTTAAGTAGGGGTGAGAAAAACCAGATTCCCCAAGGAAAGGTGACAAAAATGATAAAAAACATGAAAGATCATCTGAAAAAATTTGAACAGGATCACGAGATCTACGTAGATGCACAGGATGCAAAATCGTATTGGCTTGTTATGGCAAGGATACCGAGGAAGCAAGACAGCCCGGTCCTGAACCCCTATGACCAGCCGGATCGTCTGCACCATCTGCACCGGGGGAAAAAATACATATCCGGTCTTAATGAAGAAGGAAATGTCCTTGTTTTTTCAGAACCGGAGATCACCGAGAACTATTCGATCGAAAACTGGGGGAAAATGGATACCTTCGACGATTTTGTAGAAAAGGCGCTTGCAGATATTCTTGCAGATAAGGAAGAAGCTGAAAAGGGATTTAAGGAGGGATGTGGGCCAGGATGCACCTAGATCCCTGGTCCTTTGGCAATGACTACCTTACTACTACCCCAGTCGTCGAAAAAGGTTCTCGAAATACTCAGGGCCGGGGGTGAAATGACTCACAAGGATATTGTAACAAAAACCCACCTTGCTCCACGCACGGTTCGCTATGCCTTAAAGAAACTTAAAGAGCAACACCTTATTATCGAAAAGTTCAATTTCCGCGATGCGCGCAGTATCATCTACCAGAACCGTCCTGTAGTATTTCCCCAACTTCAGGAGGTAAACGCCTGAATACCGTCATGGGCAGTTTTTTATTGGTACGCATTGCGGGTTCGGACCTGACTGAAAAAATGTGTGCCTGATCCATGATTTAAGAACTAATGCCCGGAAGACTGGGTGTGTCCGGAATGCGGTGCAGGAAAAGACCAGTTTGTAATCGTTCAGATATGAAACAGAGATATACGTTTATCAGTGCATTGAAATACCAAAACCTTGATGAAGGCCCTGTTTGTGTGAAAGATCCCTGCAGTGAACGATACAATGTTGCTGATACATCGAAAATGAATCCGAAGACAAGGAGGGCTGAATGAAAGTGATAGTAGTGATCGATCGGCAATCCTGTGTCAGTTGCAAAACCTGCTGGGAAACCTGCCCCGCATTCTTCGAACAGAACCCTGACAATATGTTCAGCCAGATTGTTGAGAAGTACCGGTTGAACGAAGATAAGGAAGTCGGGATCCCCCCGCCGGAACTGGAAATGTGCGTAGCTGATGCAATCGATCTCTGTCCCGCCCGGATTATCTCGGTTGAACAAGGATACGGTGAATTCAGGTGACCGTCTATGACCTGGTTGTTATCGGGAGCGGGGCTGCAGGTGCAACGGCTGCCAGTACAGCAGTTCATCTTGGAGCCTCACGCGTGGCCATAGTAGAGAAAGGGACGCTCTGGGGAACCTGCGTGAATGTCGGGTGTATACCCAGCAAATTCCTGCTTACCATCGCGGATTATCATTTTTATAAAAATCATAACCATGCAGGTATCAGCGTCAACAGCCATTTTGACCTCTCAACGGTACTTGCAGAAAAAGAGGCATTAATTTCCCGTCTTGTCCAGAAAAAGAGGGATCACCTGCTTACCCGTCTCGGCATTGAACTTATCAGGGGCAACGCGGAATTTATTTCCGACACGGAATTAAAAATCGGTGACCGTATACTAGCTTCGGATCGCTTCATTATCGCAACGGGCTCTTATCCTGCTATACCGCCGATTAAAGGAATAACCTCCGTTCCTTTTATGACCAGTCAGGAAGCACTCAGTCCCCAGCGTGTTCCGCGGTCTCTTATTGTTATTGGAGGGCGGGCACTTGGACTGGAGTTTGCCCAGCTCTATACCCATCTGGGCACGAAAGTGACGCTTCTTCAGAGAAGCTCCCGGATAATCCCGGATGAAGAACCGGAAATCGCTATACTGATGAAAAGTTATCTGGCAGGAGAAGGCATTGATATCCGGACCGGCGTAGATATACGAAAAGCCGAAAAAACAGATGGCGATATTACCGTTACCACCATCATCAACGGAGAAGAACAAAAAATTTCGGCAGAATACCTGCTTCTTGCGACAGGACGTCTGCCGGATTCAGGTGAACTTCATCTTGAACGGGCCGGTGTGCATACCGGGAAAAACGGAGCAATTATTGTCGATGAAACATTAAAAACAACCGCACCCCATATCTGGGCTGCCGGGGACGTAACCGGAGAACCGATGCTCGAAACCGCAGCAAGATATGGTGGCGGAATTGCAGCTGCAAACGCTTTTTCCACGACTATCCGGCAGTTTGATCCTGCAGAACTGCCACGGGGAATCTTTACAAGCCCGCAGGTTGCCAGTGTTGGGATCACGGAAGAACAGGCCCGTCGTGCCGGCCATCCCACTATCTGCCGGTGTACTCTCATGAGTACAATATCCAGAACAGCAATGATCGGTGATACCAGGGGAGTGATAAAAATCGTCGCTGATAGCGATAATGAGCGCATACTCGGTATACATATCTGTTCCCCTCTGTCTACCGAGATAATCCAGCAGGGATATTATGCTGTTAAAAACCGGCTGAATATCCAGGATCTCATTGAAACGTACTATGTTTTCCCTGCCCTCTCTGAAGTTCTTTCAGTCTGTGCCCGTTCATTCAGGCGGGATGACAAAGGTGACTGTTTAACCAGAATAGCAGAATGAATCAGCAACTGGTTTGCACCTGAACCCTGAAAATAACAGAATTCATGATGAGAGATTTGTTCTTCTCTATCCTCACGAATGCTAACCACCACCCCGACGGAGCTCCCCCGCTGCGGATTAGTGACTTCAAAAAATCTTCCAGCCCCGCCGTGCCTCGAAGAGGCCCTGAGGCGGGGGTGACCTCATAAATAGTATGATTTTATAGGGAAGTACCATTTTATTGGCGGCTGCTCAATGGGGGCTCCGTTCCCCCGCATGAGCATCCTCTGTGATGTGAAACTCTCAGGAAGTTGATGAGAAACGATCAAAGAAACCTCTTTGAGGAAACGACCCACAATCACAGGTGCAGAGTGTGGATAACGGAAGGGTACAGACACGTAACCTCCCTGGTTTTCAATCGGTCTCAAATTATGACCGGAATGGAGAAATAAGTTTTTCAAATTGAATACGGGAAAATTTATCAGATTAGATATTCCTGTCGTGGATTCATAGCCTTGATAATCGTTTAAAAAAGGAGTTATACCAGAATGTCAGAGTGCAGGTTTTTGTTTCAGCGCCGCAACCAGCAATTTTACGCCGGCTTCAATATCTTCAGTATCCAGGACTTCAACTGGTGAATGAATATACCGTGAAGGGATACTCACTGTCGTACTGGGAATACCACCCTTTGTCAGGTGGATTGCGGTTGCATCCGTGGTTCCCCCGCTTCCGACCTCCATCTGCACCGGAATCCCCTGGGCATCAGCGGTATCCTTGAGCCACTTCACCACTTTACGACTGGCTATAAGTCCGCGGCCGCTGCTGTCAACAATCGTGATAACCGGACCCTTACCCATTTCTACCGGAGCATCCTTCATCTCAATTCCCGGGTGATCCCCCGGAATAGTAACATCGGTGGCTATTGCACAATCCGGATCAAGAGCATAAGCACTTGTCCGTGCACCCTTCAGCCCGACTTCTTCCTGGACGGTAAAAACGCCAAAGATAGTGAGGGGGGAGTCAACCTGTTTCAAGGTTTTAATAAGCATAGCAACACCCGCACGATTATCAAATGCCTTTCCTGATACCCGGTTGTAAGCGAGAGGAGTGAACTCACGATCCACCGTCACTGGTGTCCCGACTTCAATACCCAGGTACTCCACTTCCTCGCGACTTGAAGCCCCAATATCAATAAACATATCATCGACTTTAACGCCTTTCTTGCGTTCTTCATCGTCCATCATATGGGGGGGTTTGCCGCCAATGACACCGAGGTACTTTCCTTTTGTCCCCTGCAAAACAACCCGCTGGTTATACAGAGTCGGACCATACCATCCGCCAAGCGCTACAAACCGGATAAATCCCTTGTCATCGATGTACTTTACCATAAGTCCGATCTCATCCATATGCGCAGCGAGCATTACCTTGAATGCACCGCCGCGTTTGATGGCGATCAGGTTGCCCATAGGATCTTCCCGAATTTCATCAACCTGTCCCTTGAGCTCCTTTTTTATGATAGCAAATACACTGCTTTCACTTCCTGATACTCCGTGCGCATTGGACAATTTTTTTAACAGTTCTCTGACCATATCAATCACTCATTACTTTTTGTATCCTGTCAAGAGCCCGGTTTATGTTTTCCCGGGAGGTTGCATAACTGAAACGGGCATATTCAGGTGCGTTTACCCCGAATGCTGTGCCGGGGACAACAATAATGCCCCGTTGTATGATACTCTGGGTGAGCGCCGGTTTCATCGGAACAAAAGCATAAAATGCTCCTTCAGGAACGGGAAAAACGAATCCCAGATCCGCAAGTCCTTTACAGATAATGTTCCTCCTCGCACGGTATTCATCACGCATCATTTTTACCGGGCGCTGATCGCCCTGGTAGGCTGCCAGGGCAGCGTACTGGGAAATTGATGTAGCACACGCCTGGCAGTACTGATGGACTTTAACGCATTGTGCCACTATCTCTTCAGGAGCGGCAAGGTATCCCAGTCGCCAGCCGGTCATCGCATAGGTCTTGCTTGCTGCATTGATAGTGACAACATTCTCACCAAACCGGGCAGCACTCCAATGCCGTTTACCGTATATGAAATGCTCATACACTTCATCAGAAACCACCGTCACCCCTGCATCATCCGCATATTCCACGAGCGCTTTTATGGACTCTTTGCTTTCGACTGAACCTGTCGGGTTTGACGGGGAATTCAACATCAGGATCCGTGCACCATCCATGAGCGTCTTCGCTCTCTCAACGTCGATATGAAGATCCTGTGTGAGCGGCACGCTGATCGGGCGACCACCGGCGAGGGTAGCAAGTGCTGCGTAGGATACAAATCCCGGGTCCGGGCAGAGAACCAGATCACCTTCGTCGACCAGCGCCTGCATCACGATGTGAAGCGCTTCGCTTGCACCGGCTGTTACAATAAGTTGATCCGGCGTGTAGGAAAGTCTGTTCTCGTTTTTAAATTTCTCACAGATTGCACTCCGGAGTTCAGGAATCCCTGTATTGTTCGTATAGCCCGTCTTTCCTTCAGAAATCGCTTTAATCGCTGCATCTTTGATATGCTGTGGCGTATCAAAATCGGGTTGTCCAAGTCCCAGGTTGATCGAATCAGCACCCGCTGCTTCAAAAATCCTCCTGATCCCGGAGATTTCTATATCCTGTACCCGCTGCGCAAATTTCAAACTCATACCAGTGCTCCTCAATCATTCGATATTTGTATGGCGGTTCTTCAGTGCATTCTCATCGGTCTTGGTAATCTCCATCATCCGGGAGATTACTGCATCAGCAAAGATCATGGAGGTCGTTTCAAAGAGGGTCCCCAGGGGTGCAAACGACTTGTGGTCTCCCATCATCTGCCGAATTTCAAATTCGACCGCATCATCACCCACCTCATCCCTCTGGTGTTCGATAATCACGATACAGTCAGATATCTTCCCTATTCTTGAATCCGGATTCGAGGTGATCAGACATATCTTTGCTCCGATTTCCTTTGCTGTCTCCGCAATGTCGGCAACCGTCCTGGTTCGGCCAGAACCTGAGAATACGACCATGATATCTCCCGCATTCAGCGCCGGGGTGATCGTCTCCCCGACCACAAATGCCTGTAATCCCAGATGCATGAGCCGCATGGCAAAAGCCTTTGCAACAAGTCCGGACCGCCCTGCCCCCATGACATATATTCGTTTTGCGTTGAGCAGTTTTTCGATAAAGTTCTCAACATCCTCATCGGATATTGTACTGGCAATTGCCCGGATCTTTGATGCCATCATCTGCATCATATCCTGAACCCTGTGACTTTCCATGCTTCTCGCACAAGAGATGCAATCACATAGTAGATGAGAATTTCGAAGTATCCAGGCTCTTCCTCCTATGGTTTAAACACCAATACCCGTGATAAACCGTCCATAATCATGCCGGATCCCTTTCCGGACGGTGATAGTGCTTAATAAAAAGGTGATTCCTCATCTATTGCCACCAGATTTTCCCCGGAGATGGGATAATGCGTGAAAGTTCGCAAAGAACATCAGAACCGGATTAAACATTGAGGTTTGGCAGTACAGCCCCGTCTCACCATGGAGGATGCCATAGATAGAGGAAAAGCCATTGGGAACATCCACGACGGTAAAATAAACGCTGTTCCTTGATTTTTTCCTTGTAAAAAATCACAGGGCGGTTTTGTATTCTGCCGCGCTGACTCAGGCTTCCTGTGATTGATACCGCTCAATCTCTCCATGAATTACAAGACCGGTTCCTTCAAGGACTGATACTGCACCATGCCCACCACAAACCAGGCATCGCCTGCCTGTTGTTAGAAGTGCTGTATCAGTTCCGGAAGCAAGCTCCAGCAGCGCCTTTCGCTCTTTTTTTGCAAGATCGCTGTCGACGTTAACCGAGGTGACAAGGAACGCAGCAAGGGAACTGTAATCCGCACGCTCTCTGGTAAGGCTTGAGAAGTTGATTACACTGTCTGCAGCAAAAAGCAACCCTGCTTTTTGGGAGTACAGGTAGATCTGTCCACGCGTATGCCCGCCAAGTCCTTCCAGTACCTCCAGCTCAAGATCTCCGATTATTACTGTACTCATCACCGGAAAAATT
>Ga0315281_10001263_pt1 | contig 37146 bp, 36 predicted proteins | sample YL17G07_0_MG_FD_204540 | JGI IMG/M metagenome (GOLD analysis project Ga0315281, IMG submission 204540) | Sediment microbial communities from Yellowstone Lake, YNP, Wyoming, USA - YL17G07_0 | ecosystem: Environmental > Aquatic > Freshwater > Lake > Sediment | place: USA: Wyoming | collected...
GTTCCGTTCAGCAATCCGAGAGGCAACTCAAGAAAATTGTCCAGCGCTGGAAAATGCTCCCCGCCGCCCCTGATCATTAGTGACTTTTGCGGTAGTGCGTTTTTCTCCTGCGCCCTGCTCACTAAATTATTGGGGGCTAGTGTTTCACCATTATAGACACAGAGGGGCATGGCAAATCTCCTTATTAGCGACGCTGGAATTATATTACTGATGTTACGCAGAATTCTCCCTCATCCCCAGCCCTTCCCCCGAAGGGGAAGGGAGTCCTCTCTCCCTGCGGGACGCGAAGCGGCTAGGTGAGGGCGCGTAAGGTGAGTTGTTTTACAGATTGCGCCCTACGCTACTTTCTGCCCCCGCGCCGGCTCTGCGGATTTCAACGCCGCATTCAGCGCTTGATCCAACGAACGGACTTCGATAATCTCAATCCCTTTAGGATACGCCTCGCCTTGTCGAATCGCTTTGGGGATAATCGCGGTTTTGAATCCCAATTTCTGCGCCTCGTTTAACCTTGCGACCATTTGTCCGGGCATGCGCAACTCGCCCGCTAAGCCAATCTCGCCAATCAAGACCGCTTCGGCGCGCACGGGGACGTCCTTCCACGAGGAGGCAATCGCGGCGGCAATCGCGAGGTCGGCGGCGGGTTCGTCAATTTGAATCCCGCCGACGACGTTGACAAAAACGTCTTGTTCCGCGAGTTTCAATCCCACGCGCCGAGTCAGCACCGCTGTAATTAATAGCAAACGATTGAAGTCAATTCCGTTGGGCGTGCGTCGCGCGTTGCCGAATTGCGTCGGCGAAGTCAGCCCTTGCACCTCGACTAAAATCGGGCGCGTCCCTTCCATCGTCACGGCAATCGAAGAACCCGCCGCATTGACCAATCGCTCCGCGAGAAACGCCTCCGACGGATTCGTCACTTCAATCATGCCGCCTTCGCGCATTTCAAACACGCCGACTTCGGAAGTCGCGCCGAAGCGATTCTTCACCGAGCGCAACAGGCGATACGCTTGAAAGCGGTCGCCCTCTAAATATAAAACCGTATCCACGATATGTTCCAACACGCGCGGACCCGCAATCGCGCCGTCCTTCGTCACATGTCCGATCATAAAAACGGAGACGCCCGAAGACTTCGCCAACTCGCGCAAATTCGACGCGCACTCGCGCACCTGCGAGACCGATCCCGCCGAAGAATCCAACGAGGAGAGGTAAATGGTTTGAATCGAATCGATAATCAACAAGTCGGGTTTGGTTTCGCGGACGTGACTCAAAATGATTTCGAGATTTGTTTCGGTCACGAGCAAAAGATTTTTCGGTAATTCTTTTTTCGCGTTTGTCAAACGCGCCGCGCGCATTTTGATTTGCCGTTCGGACTCTTCGCCTGAAACGTACAACACGCGCTGCGAGTTCGCCATCTCCATCGCCATTTGCAACATCAAAGTAGATTTGCCAATGCCGGGATCGCCGCCGACCAAGACGATGGAGCCCAAGACGATTCCGCCGCCGAGAACGCGCGCAAATTCGCCGATGGGGAGATGCGCGCGATCTTCCGCTTCGCCCCCGACTTCGGAGATGGGACGCGGTTGCGATTTACTCGTCAACCCGCGCACGTTCGCGCCGCCCTTCGCGGTTGGCTCTTCGTGGACGACTTCCTCGACCATGCTACTGAACGCCGAGCATTGCGGACACTTGCCCATGTATGAAGCGGCGACTCTGCCGCATTGCTGACAAACGTAGCGCGTGTGTGTTTTTGCCATTTTGATTCTCGCAGTTAAAAAATTTGAGCGACTCGATTAAGTCGCTCAAAGTATATCAGAATCTTTGTTCTGTTTTTACGATTATTTTTTCACCGCGTTCACAAAATCCGCGAAGAGACCGTAAGCCGTCTCGACGGGACCGCCTTGCATGCCCGGACGTTCGCTTTGGGTGATGGAGTAATCGAGGATAACGTCGGTGCGGAAGGCGACGCCGGTGCTGGAATTCATCATGCCGTACAGCGGCGAGGAGGCGTCGACGAGTTGCGGGGCGACGCTGGCGCTTACTTTGCCGTCCGCTTTTTCAGCGGAGCAGACCAGTTTATAGCGTTTGCCTTCGGCTTTGGCTTGAGCGATCATTTCAGGCGTGACGCCGCGAATGCCGATGGGATTAACTTGTTGCGGGGTCATCGGCGTATCCATCAAAACCGTGACAAGCGCCGCGACTTTGAGCGCCGCGTCCCAACCGTCCACGTCGTTGGTGGGATCAGTTTCCGCAACGCCGATGGATTGACAATATTTCACCGCGTCGGCGTAAGATTCGCCGTTTTCCATGCGCGAGAGGATGATGTTGGTTGTCGCGTTGAAAATGCCTTTGAGCGACGCGAGTTCCGCCAGCGGAAACGCTTCGCGATAGACGGAGAAGACCGGCGCGCCGCCCATGACGGCGGATTCAAAGCGGAAGAGTTTTCCTTTTGACGCGGCGAGTTGCGTCAACTCGCGGTAGCCATGCACGACGGGACCTTTGTTGGCGGTGACGGCGTGCATGTTCAAATTCAACGCGGCGCGGATGTGGTCGAGCGCCGGTTGTCCCGTTTGCACATTGACGGGCGAATTCTCGAACATGACGTCGGCGGATGAACGTTGAATGACGTCGAGAGAGTTTTTTACGTCGAAAGATGAAAGAGAAGAAATAGATTGCTTGGCTTCGACGAGTTCGAGGGCTTTTTGAATATCGAGTCCGTCGGGGTTGACGGCGAAGCCGTGACTGCCGGTGGCGATTCCCGTGAATGCAAACGTCACGTCATATTGATTTTTGAGCGCGTCTTGTTTGCGCAGCAACAAACGCGCCAGCGCGCGGGCGACGTTGCCGAAGCCAATGAGGGTGAGTTTATAGCGCATGATAGTCTCCGTTGGAAAGTTTGCAAGTTGAAGGTTTAAAGTTGAAGGTTGAGAACAAACCTTCAACCTTCAACTTTAAAACTTTCAACCTAAATCGGCGGATATGGAAAGGCGCGCCGATGGGTTGGGGCGGGCGGAAATATTCGGGAGGCGAGTAAATTTTCGGCGCGACGCTGGAGGGCGGCGATTTCTTGCGGGGCGAGATAAGCGTCGAGGAGCGCAATCCAACTTTCAGTTAAAGAAAGCGGCGCGAGCTCTTCTGCGGAAATGGGTTGTCCGGCAAAATCCCAAATCACGGTGCGGAGTTTATCCTCTTCGTGAAAGCAAACGCCGTGATCTATCGCGTAGAGGCGTCGCGTTCCATCTTCAAAAAAAACGTGACTGCCTTTGCGATCCGCGTTATTAATGAGCAAATCAAATAACGCGACGGGCTTGAGCGCCTCTTTATCCGCCGCCGTGAAATTGAAGTAATGATAGTTCGCGTCGCACTCGATGTATTGTTGCAGCGAACCCGCGCCGTAGGGACCGTCTTCGCGCAGGACGGTGAAGGGGACAAGGTGAAAGCCGAGACGCGCGCTCAATAGATACGCGGCGACTTCGCGTTGCGCCAATGAGTTTTCGGGAAAATCCCAAAGCGGGCGCTCGCCTTTGATGGGCTTGTAAACGGCCTGATATTGCGCGCCTTCATGTTGAACGCCGACGAGGAATGTGTAGTTGCTACCCAGCGTGAAACGACCTTTCAGCTCAAACGCGCCAAACTGCAGGGCGGCGTGTAATTTTTCAAGCGACTGTTCGCTTGGCGCTGAAGATTGGGATTTAATGCCGATGCCCATTTTTCTTTGGACAGAAGTGACCGGCGGCGTCCATCGGTTGGCTACATTGCGGACAAATCGGTCTGCCGCGCCCAAGGACGTCTATGCCCCAACGCGCCAATTTGTGCATCTGACTGCGAGTCGCCCAAAAGCGAATATGCGCGGCGGATTCAGGGTCGTCTTCCTCGGTCAGCTGTTCTTTGACGAAAATGATAATGCGGTCGCGGATTTTATCGTAACCCAAGCCAATGTCGCCCACGCGAAAAAGCGGGTCTACCGGCGGATGAATGCGCATTCGCTCTTCGGAAAATTCGCCCGCCGCCGTTTCAAGATTTGGGTTTTGCTGGCTGATTTGCGCTAGAAATTGCTCCACGCCGATGGCGAGCGATTGCAGTTGCGCTTTTTCAATAATGACCGTAATGGTGCGCTGGTCTTGATAGGCTTGCAAATAAAAAACGCGCTGACCAGGAGCGCCGATGGCGTCTGCGGTGATGTGGTCGCAAGGGTCTACGTCAATTTCAAAACGGGGCATAAAATACCTTCAATAAAACGAGTATACCAGAAGTGGAAAGCGGGATGTATAATTTTGCGATGGCTTCTGCGCAGTCAGAGGGTGCAATTTTTTTAACCATCAGGACTTTCGCTTGTTTCTAAAAAATCGGCGCAAGAGAGCGCCGATTACGCTCAAAAAAAAATATTTCTAGCGTAGTCAGCGTTCTCTAACGCTGACTGAGCGCAAGTCCTAACCATAAAACGCGCGATTTTTTAATGCGCTTACTCGACCTATAGCCACAGAGGAGTTTTATCATGTACGCTAAAAATAAACTCGACAATTTGCAAGCCGCGCTTGAAGAGTGGGAAAAGAGCGCAAAGACCGAACGCGCCGATAAATTTATCACCGCTTCGTCCGAACCAATTAATCGCCTCTATACCCCGCTGGACGTCGCCAACGCCGACTACGCTGAAGAGCTGAATCTCCCCGGCGAATATCCTTTCACGCGCGGGATTCATCCCACCCTGTATCGCGGCAAGTTGTGGACGATGCGCATGTTCGCGGGCTTCGGCGCGGCGGAGGAAACAAATCAACGCTTCAAATATTTGCTGGAGCAGGGTCAAACCGGCTTGAGCATTGCTTTTGATTTAGCGACGCTGATGGGCTACGACTCCGACCAGCCCGAAGCGCTCGGCGAGTTTGGCAAGTGCGGCGTGGCGGTCTCTTCGTTGAGGGATATGGAAATTCTGCTGGACGGAATTCCGCTGGATAAAGTTTCGTCCAGCATGACGATCAACTCGCCCGCCGCGATCATTTGGGCGATGTATCTCGCGGCGGCGGAAAACAAGGGACTGCGTTTGGATCAACTGCGCGGCACGACACAGAACGACATCCTCAAAGAATTTATCGCGCAAAAAGAATTTATCTTCCCGCCGAATCCATCCATGCGCCTCGTCGTAGATACGATGGAGTTCGGCGCGCAGAACGTCCCGCAATGGAATACGATTTCGATTTCGGGCTATCACATCCGCGAGGCGGGTTCGACGGCGGCGCAAGAGTTGGCATTCACTTTAGCGGATGGATTTGAATATGTCCGCTGGGGAATGGCGCGCGGCATGGACGTGGACGAATTCGCGCCGCGCTTGTCGTTTTTCTTCAACGCGCATAACGACTTCTTTGAAGAGATCGCCAAATATCGCGCCGCGCGGCGGATATGGGCGCGCGAAATGCGCGCGACCTTCAAAGCGAAAAATCCGCGCTCGTGGTTGTTGCGCTTTCACACCCAAACGGCAGGAGCGAGTCTCACCGCGCAACAGCCTGAGAACAACGTCGTGCGCGTCGCGTTGCAAGCGCTTGCCGCCGTCTTGGGCGGGACGCAATCCCTGCACACCAACTCAATGGATGAAGCGCTCGCGTTGCCGTCCGAACATGCCGTCACGGTGGCGTTGCGCACGCAACAAATCATCGCGGAGGAATCGGGCGTCGCCAATACGATTGATCCGCTGGGCGGGAGTTTCTTCGTCGAAGCGCAAACGGATCGAATCGAAAAACAGGCGTACGATTATTTTCGCAAAATCGAAGCGCTGGGCGGAGTTATCCCCGCGATTGAAATAGGATTCTTCCAAAGCGAAATCGCCGACGCGGCGTATCGCTATCAACGCGAGATTGACACGGGCGTTCGCAAGATTGTCGGCGTGAACGCTTATGCGGACGATAAGCCGCTTACTATTCCCCTTTTGAAAATGGATCCCAACGGATATGCGTTGCAAGTCGCGCGGTTAAACGAGGTGCGTAAAATGCGAGATAGCGGGAGAGTTGGACAGACGTTAGATAGATTGCGCATCGCATGTCTTGGAACAGAGAACACCATGCCGCGCATCATGGAATGCGTCCATGCGTATTGTACGCTCGGCGAGATTGTCGGCGTGATGAAGGAAGTTTTTGGGATGTATGCAGAAACGACGGTGATTTGAGATATGCAGATAAAAACGCCGCTTCGCGCAAAGCGCTCGCGGCGACATTTTGCCAACCCGCGCCCGTTGTCATAGACTCGAATTTGTTATAAAATGGACGCAGATAAAATTGGACTTTATTTCAAACCCTGTTTTCCAAAAGGAGAAGCAATTATGAGCGACGAGAAAAAGTATCGGCTAGTCACCCGCAGCGACATGGACGGTCTAGTCTGCGCGGTTCTGTTAAAAGAATTGGGCATGTTGGAAAGCATCAAGTTCGTTCACCCCAAAGACGTGCAAGACGGCAAGGTGGATTTGGGTCCCAACGATATCACCACCAACCTGCCTTACTCCGAAAAAGTCCATCTGTGTTTTGACCATCACGCCAGCGAAGTAACCCGCGTGGGCGCAGGAAAAACCAATCAGATAATCATCCCTACCTCCCCGTCCGCCGCCCATGTGGTTTACGAACACTTTGGCGGAAAAAAGACCTTCCCCCGCGTTTCGGACGAACTCATGGCGGCGGTGGATAAAGCCGACTCCGCCAACTTCACGCTGGATGAAATCCTCAACCCGACGGGCTGGGTGTTGCTCGGCTTTCTGATGGACGCTCGCACGGGGCTGGGACGCTTCAAAGATTTCAAAGTCTCCAACTACGACCTGATGATGGCGCTGATTGATTATTGCCGCGACCACACCATCGAACAAATTCTGCAACTGCCCGACGTCCAAGAGCGCATTGACCTCTATTCCGCGTTGCAAGATAGATTCAAAGATCAGGTTAATCGTTGCGCCACAGTTCACGGCAAGTTGGTCGCGCTAGATTTGCTCAAGGAAGAAACCATCTACCCCGGCAACCGCTTTATGATTTACGCCATGTACCCGCAATGTACGGTTTCAATGCACGTTATCTGGGGTTTGCAAAAACAAAATATTTCTTTTGCCGTCGGCAAATCCATCCTTGACCGTTCCGCATCCATCCACATTGGCGATTTGATGCTGGAATACGGCGGCGGCGGACACGACGCGGCGGGAACCTGTCAAATTGCCCCCGAACGCGCCGACGCTGTTCGCGCCGAGTTGATTCAAAAGTTGACAGCTGGAGCGTAAAGTTTTTTTTCCGTTGGCGACTTCGTTTGCGCAATGAGCAAACATCAAGAGTTCTTGGTTTGTGGGAGTATCAAACATGAAGCAATCTTACGACGCTCTCGTCATCGGCGCGGGCGTGATGGGCGCCAGCCTTGCCTTTCACCTGTCCGAGCGCGGACTGAAAACCGCCATTCTCGAACGCAAAACCGTCGCGTCAGGCGCGACAGGTTACTCCAGCGGACTCGTCCGCATGCACTACGGTCTCGCGGTGGAATCAGAGTTGGCGTTTGCCAGTTATAGCAAATATTTCGTCAACTGGCGCGAGCGCGTCGGCGGCGAATGCGGCTTTATCAAAACGGGTTTCATGCAAATCGCCAAACGCGAGCATGAGGATAAACTACGCGGCAACGTCGCCAATCAACAGCGCATCGGCATAAACACCTCGGTTATCTCCGCCGCCGACGTCAAAAAACTTATCCCCGATTTTAATACCGACCAATTTGACTTCGCCGCTTACGAACCTGATTCGGGCTACGCCGACCCAACCCTGACGGCAAACTCCTTTTTAGATTTCGCTAAACGCAACGGCGCGACGCTGATTCAAAACTGCGAGGTCATCGCCATTCAGACCGCCGGCGGACGGGTCGCAGGAGTCAACGCAACGAAGGGCGAATTCTCCGCGCCCGTCGTCGTCAACGCGGCGGGCGCGTGGGCGGCGCGCATCGCCAAACTTGTAGACGTCGAAGTTCCGTTGCAAACGTGGACGCACGACGTCGCCATTCTTCATCGTCCGTCCGCGCTTGGAAAAATCCCCGCCGTAATTGACGATATTCTTTCGTGCTATTTCCGCCCCGAGGGGAGCGCGTTAATTCTTGCCGCCAGCGAAGGCGAAGGCATTCGCAGTGAAGCGCCCGACGCGGAAAGTCAAACCCCCACGCCAAACTTTCTTGACAACTTAATTGACGCCATGTGTCAGCGCATTCCCAAACTGGAAGAAAGCGGATTGCATTCCATCCACGTTGGGCGCGACGGACTCACCCCCGACCAACGCGCCATCTACGGCGCGGCGGGACCCGACGGTTTTTATCTCGCTTGCGGGTTGAGCGGCTCAGGCTTCAAAACCTCCCCCGCCGCCGGCGCAAGTTTGTGCGAATTAATTCTGGACGGCAAGCCCAAAACGGTGGACATTCGCCCGTTTCGCTTTGAGCGCTTTGCGGAAGGTCAACCGCTCAAAGGGGAATACGAGTACGGAAATATTTGGAAGTGACAAAAATATAGAAAGTAAGCGCAACGCCTCGCCGCCGTTAAAGCCAGCCGTTATCCGCCTCTTTTCAAAACAGGTTCAGTTTTATGCTACACTTACGAGGATGACAATGACCATTCAGAGTAGCGTTCAAATCGGAAATGTTATTCGCAATGCCGTTGCATTCAACGTCAAAAATTGGCTTGTTGGCGGCATGATGAATTCTGATTCTTTAATCCAGTCTGTCCAAGATTTTTTTGCAGTCTTAGAGCGACGAGAAGTTGATTATGTTCTCGTTGGGGGAATGGCTATTCTTCATTATGTCGAAGGACGAAATACCCAAGATTTAGATTTGCTCATGGCTGTTTCATCGTTAGAGAAATTGCCCGAGCTCAAAGTTTCTAGTCAAGATATGTATTTTGTTCGCGCCAATTACAACGAATTGCAAATTGATATTCTGCTGACGCAGCATCCCCTATTCAAAAAAGTTCATAACGAATACTCGCAAGTTCAAAGATTTCTTGACTGCAATATCCCGCTGGCAACGGTTGAGGGCTTATTGTTGTTGAAACTGTACGCCTTGCCCTCTTTATACAGGCAAGGTAATTTTGCTCGAGTTGGCATTTACGAAAATGATATCGCTACTTTACTTCACGATTATCAGCCGGATATGTCCGCTTTATTAAGCGTGTTATCCAAGTATGTAGACGAAAAAGATTTAGCGGAAATCAACGGCGTCATAGCTGATATTCAAAATCGCATCAAGCGTTTTAAAAACGAGTCTCGGTAAGCGGGCGGGCGGATAACGCAAACCGTTAGAGCGCATGGCAATCCAAAATTTGAATGGAGCATAAGGTCAAGATGTTCTATCGAGAAGTCGACCACGATCTAAAACTGGCGATTAATTTACATCACTTTGCCGAAGCGTTGCATCAACTTGTCAACCAAAATAGAGACTTTCTCAAAGATTGGCTGCCATGGCTAGACGACAACACGAAGCCAAAAGACACTGAGGAATTTATCAAATCAGCGGCGTCTCAAATGGCAGAGGGTCGAGGATTGACTTGTCTCATCTTCTTTCAAGACAATCTTGTGGGAACTGTGAGTTACAACACAATAGAGCCGTCAACAAGAACAGGTTCTATCGGCTATTGGCTGGATAAGGATCATAACGGGAAAGGCATTATGACCAAATGCGTCGAAAAACTTATTGAAATTGGCTTTCGTGAATTAGCATTGAAAAAAGTTGAAATCAGATGCGCGGTAGGAAATACAAAAAGCAGGTCAATACCCGAAAGACTAGGTTTGAAAGAAGAAGGCGCGATTAGAAACGCCGAAAATCTTTATGGTCGCTACGTTGATCACGTTGTTTATGGGTTGCTGAAAGATGAATGGAAGCCGCGATAAAAATCAGCGGGCTAACAAAGCGCGCGCTGGACAGCGGGGACTGCGTAGCGTACGCGGTTTTCAAACATTTTGGTTGTCGAGATACTGGCTTCAAGTTTTTCCAGCCGACGACGTCAACGCAAATTCTAATTCGCTTAAATTATTTTGCCACGCGCAATAATCAGGTATCATTGCCCCATGCGAGTCATCGGCACGGCGGGACATGTGGATCACGGTAAATCAACGCTCGTTGCGGCGTTGACGGGCATTCATCCCGACCGCCTCAAAGAAGAGCAAGCGCGCGAAATGACCATTGAGCTCGGCTTTGGTTGGCTTACGCTTCCCAACGGCGAGGAGGTCGGCATTGTGGACGTTCCAGGTCACCGCGATTTTATCGAGAACATGCTCGCGGGCGTCGGCGGCATTGACGCCGCCATCCTCGTCATCGCCGCCGACGAAGGCGTTATGCCGCAAACCAAAGAGCATCTCGCCATTTTGGATTTGCTCCAAATTCCCATCGGGCTGATTGCCCTCACAAAAATTGACCTCGCCCCCGACGCCGATTGGCTTGACCTTTTGGAGTTGGATATTCGCGCCGCGACGAAAAGCGACGCGCCGATTCTGCGCGTCTCCGCCAAGAATAAAACGGGTCTCGACTCCCTTGTAGCGACTCTTGAATCCCTGTTAAATAAAACCTCCCCTCGAATAGACCTCGCCCGTCCGCGCCTGCCGATTGACCGCGTGTTCACGATGAGCGGCTTCGGCACAGTTGTAACTGGCACGCTCAACGACGGAAGTTTATCCGTCGGCGACGAAGTGGAGATTTTGCCGAGCGGCTTGAAAGGCAGAATTCGCGGGTTGCAAACGCACCGCAAAAAAGAAGAACAAGCGCAAGTCGGCTCGCGGGTTGCGGTAAATATTTCAGGCGTCGACGCTGAATTAATTCGGCGCGGCGAGGTTGTCGTTCATCCGAATCAATATCAAGTCACAAGAAGAATTGACGCGCGTTTTCGTTTATTGAAAGACGCGACGTCATCCATTAAACATGGCGACGAAGTCAAGTTTTTCGTCGGCGCCAGCGAGACGATAGCCACGTTGCGTTTGCTTGGCGTCGAAGAACTCAAAGCGGGCGACGAAGCGTGGATTCAACTGGAATTACGCAACCCCGTCGTCGCCGTGCGCGGCGATAGATATATTCTGCGGCGTCCCTCGCCCAGCGAAACGCTAGGCGGCGGCGTCATCGTTGACCATCAGCCCAAAGGCAGACACAAACGCTTCGATGAAAAAATTCTCGCGTCGCTCGAATCTCTCGCGCACGGAACGCCCGCCGATATTTTATTTGAAGCGTCGCTGGCGTTAGGCGCGGCGACTCTCAAAGAAGTCGTTACAAAATCTCGACTTGAATCAGCGGACGCGCAAATCGCATTCGACGAGTTGAAACAAAACGGTCAAATCATCCCGTTGGAAACAAACGACAACCCGCTCATCATCGCCCTCCCGCATTGGAAAGCGCTCGAAGAAAAAACTTTGCAAATCGTTACCGCATATCACAACCAATTCCCCCTCCGTCGCGGAATCCCGCGCGAAGAACTCAAAAGCAAACTAAAACTTCTCCCGCGTATTTTCAACGCCCTAATTACCAATTACAAATTACAAATTACCGAAACATGGGTCGCCCTCCCCGCCCACGAGATAAAACTCCCCACCGCCGACCATCTCCGCGTCCAAGAATGGATGCGTAAATTCGAGCAGAATCCCTTCGCGCCGCCGAGCGTCAAAGAGGGGCAATCCGCGTTGGGCGAAGAAATCCTCAACGCCTTGATTGAGTTGGGCGAGTTGGTCGCCGTTTCGCAGGACGTCGTTTTTCGCAAAAAAGATTATGATGAGATGGTAGCGAAAATCCGCGCCGCGATTTTAAAAAACGGACAAATCACCCTCGCCGAAGCCCGCGATATGTTCGGCACAACGCGCAAATATATTCAGGCGTTGCTGGAACATTTAGATACAATCGGCGTCACTGTGCGCGATGGGGACGCAAGACGCTTGAAATAATGATATTCGACCTTCACCTTCAACTTGGAACCGATAACATGTGCGGACGATTTACATTAACCGTCAACCCCAACGAAGCGCAACTCGCGTTCAGCGGATTCACCTTCCCCAAACAATTCGCCCCGCGCTACAACATCGCGCCGTCGCAACCTATCTTGGCGATTCCCAACGACCGCAACCGCGCCGCGAATTTTTTTCTATGGGGATTAATTCCATCGTGGGCGACAGACCCAAGCAAAGCGCTCATTAACGCAAGGGGCGAAACGCTGGCGGAGAAACCATCCTTTCGCGGCGCGTTCAAATATAAGCGCTGTCTCATTCCTGCTGATGGATTTTACGAATGGAAAGCAAACGAAAAAATAGGACGCGGAAAAACGCGGACGGACGCGGATTTTTCAAAACGCGCGGAGGAAATAGCGGCAGAAGTCGGCGTACATCCGCGTTCATCCGCGTCCCAACTTAAAACGCCGTATTTCATTCATCTCAAAGAACGCGGACATTTTGCGTTTGCGGGCTTGTGGAATGAATGGCATTCCCCCGAAGGCGACAAAGTCAAAACTTGCACCATCATCACCACCGCGCCGAACGAGTTAATGTCCGCGTTGCATAATCGCATGCCTGTGATTTTGGATCCAAAAGATTACGCCGAATGGCTCGACCCCGCGCCGCGCTCCCCCGAAAGTTTGGCGCGTTTGATTCGTCCCTTTCCTGCGGAGAGAATGGCGGCGTACCCCGTTTCGCTGTTGGTGAATAATCCGTCGAATGATTTGGCGGAGTGCGTCGCGCCGATGCAGGGATAAATTGATATTCGCCGACAATCCGTACAACTGACGCGAGGCGACCAGCTTGTCAATCTGCTGATCCGTCGCGCTTGTTTGTCCAAAAGGGCTAATCAGATAGTCGCTATGCAAATCGAGTAGTTTGCCGTTTTTCATCCGCCAAGTTTACGCTAAAACTGCGCACGGCGAGTTAAGGATACACCCGCTTAATCGTGCGCGGAAATGGGATTGCCTCGCGGACGTGTTCGATACCGCAAAGCCATGACGTCACGCGCTCGACGCCCATGCCGAATCCAGAGTGAGGGACGGAGCCATACTTGCGTAATTCGAGATACCACTTAAAGGCGTCTTCGGGTAATTTCTGGTCACGGATGCGTTTGAGCAACAGGTCATGGTCGGAGATGCGTTCGGAGCCGCCGCAGATTTCGCCGTAGCCTTCGGGAGCGAGCAGGTCAACGGATTTGCAGACTTCGGGGCGATTCGCCCACGGCTCCATGTAAAAGGCTTTGACCGCGCTGGGGTAGCCGTACACAAAAACGGGTAAGTCGAATTGCTGCGTGATGGCGGTCTCGTGCGGCGCGCCAAAGTCATGTCCCCATTCCAGTTTGAGCAAGTCTTTTTTTTCGGGGTCGGTTTCTTTCTCGCGCAATTCGGCGATTAATTTCACCGCGTCGTCGTAAGAAATGCGCGGGAAGGGCGCGACGATTTTTTCCAGTTTGGAAACGTCTCTGCCAAGCGATTTTAATTCAGGAAGATGGTCGCGCAACACGCGCTGGATAACATGCGCAAGCATTTGCTCTTCGATTTCCATCAGCCCGTCCAAATCGCAGAAAGCGATTTCGGGTTCGAGCATCCAGAACTCGGTCAGGTGGCGGCGCGTTTTAGATTTTTCGGCGCGGAAAGTGGGACCGAAGCAATACACTTTTCCAAACGCGAAGATGTTCGCTTCGTTGTAAAGTTGTCCCGTTTGCGCGAGATAGGCTTTGCCCTCGTCGAAGTATTCAGTTTCAAATAATGTGGTCGTGCCTTCGGCGGCGGCGGGAGTTAATATCGGCGTGTCCATAGCGATAAAGCCGTTGGCGTCCAGCCATTCGCGGGTCGCCGCCATCACCGTCGCGCGGATTCGCAGAATCGCCCACTGGCTTTGCATTCGAATCCACAAGTGCCGATGATCGAGCGCAAAATCCGCGCCGTGATCTTTGAGCGACATGGGATAATCCAAGCCCGCTTCTTGGATGATTTCAATTTGCTTCACGCCGACTTCATATCCGCCGGGGACGCCGGGCGCGCGTTTATCCTCGCGCACCGCCCCCGTGATAATGACGGATGATTCATTCGGCAAGCGCGTAACTTTATCGAAGACTTCGGGGGCAAGGTCGCCTTTGAACGCGACGCATTGGATGAAGCCCGACCCGTCGCGCACAAGCAAAAAGACCAGTTTGCCTTTGTCGGTGCGATTGTAAACCCAACCTTTGACGGTTACTTCTTTTTCGACGTAGTTTGAAATTTGCGAAACGCGGATATATTCAGCCATGAGAACCTCGGCGACGATGATCGTCTTTGTGTGCGTCGTGTAACGACGCCAATGCGATTATACCGCGTAGAATTGAACGAAGCGTTCTTTTGACGGCATGGTATACTGAGCGGAAACTAAATACAAAAAGGCTAAAGAATTTTATGCGCATTAGAAAAAGTTTACGCACCGATCAAGAAAATATCCAGCGCTTTCTTACGGCGCTGGGCGGCGGCTTGGTGGCGCTTGGCAACACCAAATTGGCGCGTCCCAGTTTTTTTATCTCCGCGCACAGTTTTGTCCGCGAATACATTGGGGATAATTTTTTCAAGAAAGAAGAGACGCTTGCTAAAGTGTTGGAAGAGAACGGCTTCCCCACCGACGAAGGTCCCATTGAATTGATGCGAACCGATCAAAATAAAATTCTTGAAGCGGCTAAATTCATGCTCGACGCCGCAACGCAATGGCAGACTGGAGATGAGTCCGCGCGCGCCGACGTCATCTGGGCGACTAGCGAATGCGCCAACACGTTGCGCCAAAATTTGGATCGACTCAGGAATCTGATTTTGCCTCTGCTGGAGCAAGCCATTCCCGTTGACGACGAACATCAGGTCTCGGAAAGATTGAACGCCGTTGTTTTTGAAGGCATGGATAAAAACATCAAGTTGATTGCGGCGCTGGAAGAAGAATTAAGCGACTGGCGCTAACGTCCGTAGATTGGTGGGTTCAAATAAATGATAACTGCATTACGCGGTTCAAAACCTCTCACCGCCGAGACGCAGAGGTTTTAAGAGGTTTTCTCCGCGCGTGAAGCGTCTGCATCTCGACGGTAATAAAAACAAACGCTAAACCGCCGCAAATACGGCAAGTCATCATGTACTGAAACCCACTACCCGAATTTCTACGCGGTTTGCAGATTGGTGACGTCGCGCAAGCGGTTGCATAATTCGCGCATCATGGCGAGGCTGACTTCCGGCTGTTCATGCAAAAGGTTTTCAAAACTTAAGCGGTCAAGGCTAATGACGCGCAGAGCGCCGACGGCAATGACCGAAGCGATGCGCGTGTCTCCGCTAATGACAGACATTTCGCCAATGACGTCGCCGACTTTTAAGCGCGCCACTTCCTTTTCTTGACGCGCTTCGTTTTCGACAATCACTTTCGCCGTCCCGGATACAATCACATACATGTCGTCGCCGTATTCGTTTTGCTTGCAAATACATTCCCCGTCGGCAAAATCTTGTTCGGCGGTAATCGTCGCCACTTTTTTCATCTCGCTTAACGAAAGCGTTGAAAATAAAGGCACGCGATTCAACAAAATAACGCGTTCCATCGTTGAAAGAGAGTGTAGCGTTTCCATGTTTTTTTCCTTTGCGAATTTTTCTGCGGCAAAATTGGCGCAAGCCTGAAGCCATTCGTCTGGTTCATTCGTCAGATGGACGATGATTTCCTTGACGTCCATGTTCAAAGGGGCTTCTTCATGAGACGTCTCCCACAGACTAAACAATGGACGAATCAGCGCCGCCGACTGGGTAGATTCGAGCGTTTCAATGGCGTTGGCAACTTGGCGCGGTTTTGTGTTTTGAAGATTAGCAATCGCAACGGCAAACGCTTCGCGTTCGCGCAACAGGCTTAATGCTTGGAGCGCATACAGCCCGTCGCGTCGCGCTCTTTCCCGCAACGCCTTTGAAAGCAGGCGGATTCTTTCATCCGCTTGGGCTTTGACGGACAAATGAAATTTATTGAAATAAAGCGCGGAGGCGCTTCGTTGCTTGACGTAGATTTGGATGCGCTCCGCCTCTTTCTGCGCCGAGAGATGTTCCAATGCCAGCAACGCCCCTTCTTCCAAAAGCGGGTTATCCAGCGCGTTTACAACTTCAGATAGAGCCGCTTCGCCGATTTTTCCTAATGCGGACGCCGCTCTCGACTTTACGGAAAAGTTTTTTGCGGCGAGCGCGTTTTGCAAAATAGGAATGGCGCGAATGCCGTAAGTTGCCAGCGCGGACACTGCGGCGCATCTTACGGCGGGCGGGTTGTTTTCATCGTTTAATTCTTGGAAAAGTAAAGCGTAAGCTTCTGGGTCTCTAATTTCCGTTAGCGCGCTCAACGCCAGAATGCGCTGGTCAACGTCTCCATGGACGATCATTTTTCGAATCATATCGCGCGAGCGGTGCTGGGAGTCAATGGTTAGCAGGGCGACGCTTGCCCTAATTTTTACCGCGTCGGCGACGTCTTCAAGCGCCGAACTAAAATAAGATTGGAAATCGCGAGGGGCGGGAGCGAGCGCCAGCAACGAATCTACCGTTTGGGCGCGGACTTCAGCCTCAGGGTCGGAAAGCAACGGAATAATTTTTTCTATAGTCGAGGTTGTTTTTTGTTTTGCGAGATTTTTGAGCGCCGTCACTCGAATTTCAGCGTCCTTGTCGCGGAGGGCGTTTAAGAATACGCTTTCCGTTTGCGGATTAGAAACTTTGCCGAGGATTTCGATTGAAACGCGGCGCGTGATTAAACTTTTATTTTGAAAGTTTTGGAGGGCGGCTTTTACCGCCTTCGCGTCAAACTGTAAGCTCGGGGAATTAAAAAGATTGGGGTTCTCTTGATGCAACGTATCCACCAGCGAGGCGTTATAAGCAAAGCGAGCGCGCCAAATGAAGTAGGCGGTTACGACGGCGAAGCCTAATCCAACGACGGCAAGTTGTTGCGCCGTCAGCATTTTTTCCCCGACGATGTAGAGCGCCCCAGCGATCAGCGTTCCCGCCTGTTCGGGAACTCCGCTGATAAACGCTCTTGCCTGATCGCGATTTGCGTCGGGCAACGTATTAAACATAGTCTGCGTCGCCGACTCCTCGACGCCCTGCATCCAAACAATTTGCGCAAAACGGAAACAGACAATAACCGCAAATAGGTTTGCGAGCGCGACGCCGCCAAAACCGATCAGATAAACGACAAACAGAGCGAGAATGGCGTTCATCACGCCAACGCGGGCGTAGATTCGATGAGCGAGGAAAGTTGAGACCAGAAAAGCGGCGGCGGCGCTAACGCCGTTAAAGACGCCGAGGAAGTTCGCCAGCTCGTTTTCATTTGGAAATTTTGTTGCGGCGGCTTCTGAAAAAATGAGCGCGACGGAAAAAAACAAAGCGGCGGATAAGATCGCCGCGACGGAAATCCAGCGCAACAGGGTGGAGCCGCGCACAATTTGATAACCTTGTTGCATTTCCTGAAATATGGGAACTTGTCTTCGGCGAAGCGTTGAAGTCGTAGCGGCGGATTTCTTCGCGGATAACAGAACGCGACTGAGCCAAACGACGGGAATCAACAGCGCCGCCCACACCAGAATTAGATTTTGCGCGCCCATCCAACCGACCAATCCGCCGGCGTTCAGTCCGCCAATGACCGCGCCGAGAATCCGCCCGGCGTTAAAAATCGGATACAACCTTTTGGATTGCCGCGTATCGTAGATCGTCCCCGCGACGCCCCAGAGCGCCATATTGAGCCATACGTTAATAATTTCTTTGCCGAGCCATAAAACCGGATAAACAATGAGCGCCCCGCTGAAAAGGATAAACCAAGCGACCACGATTGAACCGAAGACGAGGATCAGGATAAAAATATAAAGCTGATCGCGGCGCACCCGACCCAACAACGCCGTGACGCCAAAGGAGGTTAGAAATAAAAGGACGCCGAGCGGAATATAAGCGTACGACAAGTAATGCGCGCCAAACCGCGTAAAAAATAAAACGTCAATCGCCGTGCCGCCAAGCGCAAAGCCGACGGACGCAAGCAACATAACGGCGGCGACAAACATCGTCGCGCGACTTTCTCCGCTATGGATATTTAAAGATTTTTGGATACGAGCGTTTAGCGCGGTCATTAATGAAACGTTGTGGTTGGCGGCGGTTGATAAAAGAGCGCGTCCCGTTTTATTTTTTGGGAACTTTCGCTAAAAAGTCAAAAGGCGGACGTTGGTTTAATTTTAACAGGCTCGCGCCGCTTGCGCCGACTTGCAACGCGGAGATGGAACCCGTGTCGCAACTTAATCGCTGAAAATGGTCGAGCGGCAAGCCGAGAAAATGCGAAACGGCAAGTTTAATCGGGTCGGCGTGAAAGATAACCGCAATTATATCTTGCGACTTATGTTTTTTGATAATATTCTCCAGCGCGCCGGCGACGCGCGTTTGCGCTTCAAGAAACGATTCGCCGCCGGGAAAACGGAAACGGGACGGATATCTCTGCACAATCTCCCACACTTTTGTGCGGCTCAAAACTTTCCACGCTTTGCCCTGCCATTCGCCAATGTCGGTTTCCAACAAACCAACGTCTTGAATGATTTTCAAATTGCGCGCTTGGGCGATGGGCGTCGCGGTTTCCAACGCCCTTTCCAGCGGACTAGAATAAACGGCTTTGAGAGGGACGGCTTGCAACGCTTCGCCCAACGCTTGCGCTTGAGCCTGCCCCCGCTGGTTTAAGCGAACGCCCGAAATGCGCCCCGCCATTTTGCCGGTCTTAACATAATCGTTTTCGCCGTGACGAATGAGGAGGAGGATGGGCATAGTTCCGCAAGCATACAGGAAAACGCCCATCTCTGCAAGGAAGTTCGGTTTTACTTGCTTTGGCTTGCCAGCTCCTCAAAAAGCGAATCGTAAATGCGGGAAATATATTCCGAGCCAAAAATGGAGAGATGATAATCGTCCGCGTAAAGCGAGCGTCCATTCGCGACGGTTAAGCATTGAGCGGCGTTGCATAAGACTTTCCACGGGTCTAAGATTTGGAGATTGTATTTTTTCGCAATCGCGTTAAGAACGAGGGCGACGTTGCGATTTCTTTGAAGGAATTCATCCAGCGCAGGCGCAATAATCGCGTTGGCGTCGCGTCCCGTGCGCTGGGCGATAAAATTAACAGACGGGACGTCGTACCCAATTTCAGGCGTTTGACTGACGATAACCACTTTGCGGTTCAATTTAAATAATTTTTGAAGCGTTCGCTCCAGTCCGCGTTCAAATAGGACGGCGTTCGTCTCGTTTTTAGCGGACACGGACAGCGTATCCGTTAGGACGATATTTTTTTTCTCTTCTGTAAAGTTGTAGTCACTCCCTTCTATCCACGACGCCCATCGGCTCGCAAGGATAATGGTTTCGAGCTCCGGATGTTGTTCGATATATTTTATGATGGCGTTATTGCTGTCCACGCACCAAAGCAAATCGTCGCGTTGAACGCCCAATACGGGCGCGCATCCGCTGGAGAAAACCAACAGTCCTTTTAAATTTCGCTTCGCCGCGGATACCCATACTCCTTCCGCAAGGACGCGCGCGGACGAATCTCCCCATAATAGAAAAGACGGATTTTGTTTTCTGACGCCCAGCGGACATCCTTTGGGCAAATCGGCGTCTTTGTAACTGGGCTTGCCATAGTCGCATGATATTCCCCAAGTTCGCTTGGGCTCGTCTTTGATCGTCCATAATTTTTGAAAGCCGTCGTTGTAATAAACCAGCGCGCCGATTGCCGCCGTAAGCGCCATGACTCCGCCCGCGTAGATAAAGACGTTTCGATTTTTTAGCGCCCTTTTCTCGCGGAAAGGTTTTTCGACAAAGCGCCACGAAAGCGCGGATATAAAAAAGATCGCCAACGTCAATCCGATTATCTCCGACGACGTCATTTTTTTTATGGCATAATATTTTCCAAAAACGATGAGAACCCAATGCCAGAGATACAGCGAGTAAGAAATTTTACCAACGAAGACCAGCGGGGAAAAGCCGAGTAATTTATTGACGAAGACTGAATTTTCGATTCCGCTGTAAATAATCAACGCCGCGCCGAGGGCGGGGACGGCGGCGGCAAATCCGGGAAAGGAGGTGGTTGCCGAGTAGAGAAAAACAGGAAGCGTAATCATGCCAAGTCCGATGACGCCAAGTAAGTTGCGAGTTGCGGGTTGCGTTTGCGTAGCGACGGGATTTAGCGCGAGTAGGCTGCCAATCAACAATTCCCATGCGCGCAAGTGAGCGAGATAAAACGCGGCGGATGAATCAATTTGCAACGTGTAAATATTCCAGCCAAAAGACAGCAGAGCGACGCCAATCAAAATGGGGAAGATTTTAGATTTGAAATAACGCGCCAGGAAAAGCATGCACAACGGAAAAAAGATATAGTATTGCTCTTCCACCGCCAGCGACCATGTGTGCAACAACGGCTTGAGTTGCGCGGGACCTTCAAAATAACCCGTCTCGCTCCAAAAGTGGATATTGGAAATAAAGAAGGTTGTCGCGATTGCGCTTTTACTCATGTCGCGGAAGTTGTCGGCGCGATAAAGGATAGCGGCGGCGAACATTGTGAAAAAGACGGTTACAAAAAGGGCGGGATAGATTCGGCGGATGCGGCGCTCATAAAACTTGGCAAGCGAAAATTCGCCCGCATTAATTTCCCGCATAATAATGCCCGTGATGAGATAGCCCGATATGACGAAGAAGACGTCCACGCCGATAAAGCCGCCGGGGAACAAACGAATCCCCGCATGATTGAAGACGACGGACAAAACGGCAATCGCTCGCAACCCGTCAATGTCGGCGCGATAGGTTAATTTCATGGATTAATAATATTGCGTGGAGATTCGCATCAAATCAAGATACGGCGTTTTTTCGGCGTAATACTCGCAAAGCGATTCCCAAACTGGTTCGTGCGGCATGGCTTCGCGATGTTTCTTTTTGATTTCCTTGAACGCTTCCACCAAACTAATCCCTTCGACTTCTTTTAGAGTCGCAATGCAAAACGCGGTGGAGCGATTAATCCCCGCCGCGCAGGCGACTAAAACTTTATGCCCCTTCTCTTTTTCGCTCAGAACAAACTCCACGCCTTGCTTAAGTAAACGAGGCGAAATGGGTCTCATATCTTCGACGGGCAAATACAGCGAATGGATCCCAATCTGCTCGACGGGTGCGGCGAGTTGCAACATGGCTTGAATGAATTTGTATTCAAGGCGGTTTTTGTCATGCGAGTCGCTGTAATTGCCGATGTATAGCCAGGGGCGGATTTCGTCCATTATTTTATCCTTCGCTTCATCTCGACAATCTGCTCTTCGCTCAACTCAGGGACATGCTCGGTCTTTTCGATATTCAGCGCTTTGCGCTGCGCCTCGCGCCGCATTTCGAAGCGCGCGTTCGCGCTTGCGACTCGCAGCCTTCATTTTATTTGCTCTCGTAAAGTTCCGCAAGCCAGCGAACCCCTTTGGGATATTTTATGTTGGGAACGGTATGGATTGTCATAAACGCCTCTGCCTCTAAAACCAAAAGATACAATCAAATTATACCGTCCCGAAGGACGCGCATTTTACGCCTCGCCCTGCCACGCCTTTTCATCATACGCGGGCGCTTCGCAACGCAACGGTTTATCCTCGCGCAGACCCAACGCATAACCCGCTTGAATCAACGACTGCACTTCCGAACTGCCTTCGTAAATCATCGCGCCTTTGGCGTTGCGGAGATAACGCTCAACGTCGTATTCGTCCGAGTAGCCGTACGCGCCGTGAATTTGAATCGCTTCGGCGGCGGCGTTGAACGAGGCTTCGGTGGCGAATTTTTTCGCAAAGGACGTCTCGCGCGTACAACGCAATCCGAGATTTTTCATCCAACCCGCTTGCAAATAAAGCAATCGCGCCACCGCGTAATCTTGCGACATCTTGGCGATTTTCTCTTGGATGAGTTGATGCTCCGCAATTAACTTGCCGAAAGTCTTGCGCGTCTTAGCGTAACTGACGCTTGCCTCCAAACTTGCGCGGATGAGTCCCGTCGCGCCTGAGGCAACCGTGTAGCGTCCGTGATCGAAACCCGACATCGTAATTTTGAATCCCTCGCCCTCCGCGCCGATTCGATTCGCGGCGGGGACTTTAACGTCGGTGAAGGAAATCCAACCCGTCGCGCCCGCGCGGACGCCGAGTTTGCCGTGCAGGTCGCCTGTCTTTACGCCTTCGCTGTGTAAATCCACAATGAAAGTGGACAACCCGTCCGACGCTTTTTTCGCGTTGGGATTTGTTTTCACGGTGACCAGCGCAAAGTCCGCTTTGGAGGCGAGCGAAATCCACATCTTCTCGCCGTTGAAGATGTAATCGTCGCCGTTTAATTTAGCAGATGAATTCATCGCGGCGACGTCCGACCCCATACCCGACTCGGTGAACGCGCCGCAACCGATTTTTTGTCCGCTTGCCAATGGAATTAAAAATTTTTGTTTTTGTTCTTCCGTTCCCCATTGAAAAAGAGTCATCGCGCACAGCCCCGTATGCACGGACATCGCCACGCGCAGGGAGGTGTCCACCGCTTCGAGCTCTTCGCAGACAAGACCCCACGAGATGTAGTCCATACCCGCGCCGCCGTAGCGGACGGGAAAGCAAATCCCGAGAATCCCCAATTCGCCCATGCGTTTCAGCGCGAAGGGAATCGGCTCTTGCTTGCGGTCATATTCTTTGATGATTGGCGTGATTTCTTTTTGAGCAAAGTCCCGCGCCATTTTTTGCGCCATTTGTTGTTCGTAGGAAAGGGTGAAGTCCATTCTGAGCCTCCGTATCTGGGATTTGCATATTATATCCTAATTCGCGGAAGCCTACCGCTCGGTAGGGAGCGCTGGAGATAAAAAAGCCCGACGCGCGAAGCGTCGGGCTAGGGAATGGGGATGGGGCGGTCATCCGTCATGCTCTTGGACTCCCATGGCGCTGAGTTCGTCCGCGTTGTACTGGGCGATGAATAAATCCGCGCCTGCGAGGACGAGCAAGAACAAAACAACCGCGACTGCAAAGATGAACATAACGCAACTCCTTTCTGTATGGATAATATAACTGTTTTGGGAGCAAAAGGTTACTCCCCCAAAAGTACTATATGCGCCGGGCGTTATTGCGAAGAAAAAATTGTTTTTTGCCCCCATTTGACAATCCGCCCGTTTGAGATAAAATACAACTCGCCAGCCGAAGTGGCGGAATTGGCAGACGCGCTACGTTCAGGGCGTAGTGAACTTACGTTCATGAGGGTTCAAGTCCCTCCTTCGGCACAGCAAAAAGCCCCGAAAGGTTTCTAAAACCTTTCGGGGCTTTTTTGTTCAAATGGTATAATTGCGCTAACAAAAAACAACTCTCTACATCTAATGCGGACACGAAGTTTTCCCCCTCTTCGTGTCTTTTTGTGTCACCCTCACCCCTAGCCCCTCTCCCGAAGGGAGAGGGGGATAACGACTCCCTTCCCCCTTTGGGGGAAGGGTTGGGGATGAGGGAGAGTTAAAGGATATGTTATGGCTGAAGAAGAAAATAAAATCGTAGGCAACATCGAAACAGTAGACATTGACCAGCAGATGCGCTCGGCGTATCTCGATTACGCCATGAGCGTAATTGTGGCGCGCGCGTTGCCTGACGCCCGCGACGGGTTGAAGCCCGTTCATCGCCGTATTTTGTACGCGATGCACGAGTTGGGCATGCGCTCGAACACCGCGTATAAAAAGTCGGCGCGTATCGTCGGCGAGGTGTTGGGTAAATATCATCCGCACGGCGACTCGGCGGTGTATGAATCAATGGCGCGTATGGCGCAGGATTTTTCGTTGCGCTATCTCCTCGTGGATGGTCAAGGCAACTTCGGTTCGGTGGACGGCGACTCGCCCGCCGCGATGCGTTACACCGAAGCGCGTTTGCAAAAAATGGCGGAGGAACTTCTCGCCGACCTTGAAAAAGACACGGTGGATTTTGGTCCCAACTTCGACGATTCGCTGACGGAGCCGCTCGTCCTGCCTGCGCGTTTGCCGAATCTTTTGCTGAACGGTTCGTCGGGTATCGCCGTCGGCATGGCAACGAATATCCCGCCGCAAAATTTGCGCGAGTTGACGGGCGCGATTAATTATCTGATTGACCATTACGACACGATGGACGACGTGACGGTTGACGACTTGATGAAATTCGTGCAAGGTCCCGATTTCCCGACGGGCGGCATGATTGTCGGGACGGAGGGGATTCACTCCGCGTATGGCACGGGGCGCGGACGAATCGTCATGCGCGGCATCGCTCACATCGAAGAAATGACGAAGGCGGGGCGCTATCAAATCAACATCACGGAGATTCCGTATCAGGTTAATAAATCCAGTTTGATTGAACGCATCGCGGAGTTGGTGCGCGAGGACAAGATTGATCAAATCTCGGACATGCGCGACGAGTCCGATCAACGCGGCATGAGCATCGTCATCGAGTTGAAGCGCGGGGCGCAACCGAAGAAAGTTCTCAATCAACTTTATAAATACACGGCGTTGCAATCCACGTTTGGCGTGCAGTTGCTTTCGTTGGTGGACGGCGAGCCGCGCACGTTGCCGTTGAAACGCTTGTTGCAAATTTTTATCGAGCATCGTCAAGTTGTAATTACGCGGCGTTCAAAATTTGAACTCGCTAAAGCGCAAGCGCGACAACATATCCTCGACGGGTATTTGATTGCGCTCAACAATATCGAAGCCGTGATTAAAACCATCCGCGAAGCCGATGACGCCGACGTCGCTAAGACTAATTTGATGAAACGCTTCAAGTTGAGCGAGTTGCAAGCGCAAGCGATTTTGGATATGCAGTTGCGTCGTCTCGCCGCGCTGGAACGCTGGAAGATTGAAGAAGAACACAAGCAAGTGCAAGAGACGATTAATCGCCTTGAAGATTTGCTCGCGCATCCGAAGAAAATTCTCGCGCTGATTCAATCCGACCTGAACGAACTTACTGAAAAATTCGGCGACGACCGCCGCACGCAAATTTCCGCCGAAGCGAAGGAAGATATTCACGACGCGGATTTGGTCGCGGACGAGGCGGTTCTCATCAGCCTCACCGAGCGCGGATATATCAAGCGCGTCGCCGCTACCGCGTTCAAATCGCAAAGTCGCGGCGGACGCGGGGTGATGGGTCACACGACGAAAGACGAAGATGAAGTCGTCATGCTCATCCCCGCGCGAAGTTTGAATACCATGCTGTTCTTCTCGGACAAGGGCAAGGTCTACTCCGAAAAAATTTATCAAATCCCCGACTCAGACCGCGCTACAAAGGGCGTTCCGTTGGTGAATATTTTGTCGCTAGAGCCGAACGAAAAAGTCACGGCGGCGATGGCGGTGGGCGATTTTTCCGCGAATACTTTCTGTATGCTGATGACTGCGCGCGGAAAAATCAAGCGCGTGGACATGAACGAGTTCGCGGCGGTGCGTCCTTCGGGCTTGATTGCCATGTCGTTGGAAGAAGGCGATAAATTAGGTTGGGCGCGGCTGACTGCGGGCAAAGATGAAATTATCATCGTCACCGAAAACGGACAGGCGTTGCGATTCAGTGAAACGAAAGTTCGTTCGATGGGACGACAAGCGGCGGGCGTACAAGGCATCAAACTCAAAAAGGACGACGCCGTGACGAGCATGGACGTCGTCGAGAAGGGCGGATCGTTGTTGGTTATCACGACCAAGGGCGTCGGCAAACAAACTTCGCTTGAAAATTATTCCGCAAAGGGACGCGCGACCAGCGGCAACTTTACGATTGACCCGAAGGCGTTGAAAGATATTGGCAAAATCGCCGCCGCGCGCGTCGTGCAAAACGACGACGACTTGACGATTATGACTTCCAACGGCGTGACGTTGCGTTTGAAAGTCAGCAACGTAAAACAAGCGGGACGCGCCACGCGCGGCGTGCATCTCATCAAGCCCAACGAAGGCGACGAGGTCGCGTCGGTTGCGCGAATTTCGGCGGAGGATTTGAAGAAGGTCGGGGCGCAAGTCGGCGAGGGAGTCGAGCCAGAGGCGCAACCGAAATTGGTGTAAAAAAGGAAACGACAATGACCGAAATTTCTCTTGACATTCAATCCGTGCTTCAGCGCATTGACGCGCTTGAAAGAGAACTTAAACAATTGCGTCAAGCCCTTCTTTTGCCGGCGAATAATCCTGCCGCGCAACCCACCGATCATCCTTATATCGAGCGCGTTCCAAAAATATTAAGCGGCGAGCCGATTATCAAAAATACTCGCACGCCCGTTCGCGCGATTGTCGAACATTACTTAATACTTGGGGATACGCCCGATGAAATTGCGAGTCAATTGCCTTATTTGCGCCTTGCTCAAATTTTTGACGCGCTCAGTTATTATGAAGACCATCGCGAAGAAATTGATAAATATATCGAAATGAATCGAGTCCCCGTTAATGACTGAAAATAACGACGATGAAATTTCCTCTTTATACGTTCATTTATATTTTGACGAAGACGTCTCGCTGAGAATTGTTGAAAACTTGCAAACTCGCGATTTGGACGTCATGTCTTTCCGCGACGCGGGTATGGCGGGAAAATCGGACGACGAGCAAATGTTATATGCCGTTTCGCAACATCGCGCCATTGTCACCCATAACCGTGACGACTTTGCAGAGCAACACCGTAAATTTATCCAAGACGGTCTCAAACATTACGGCGTAATTATTGCCAAGCGTCGCAAGCATGAAGAAGTTGTCGCTAAGTTGATTGAAATACTCGACTCCGTTACCGCCGACGAGATGGAAAATCAACTGCGGTATGTTTGAAAAAGGTCGGGGCGCGGAACGAGAGCGCGGAGACGGAAGTCCAGCCGAAGTTGGTGTAAAAGACGTTATGAAACAAGACGCCGTACTCCAAATCTTGAAGCAAAAAAACGCCGAATTGGCAAAACAATTCGGCGTGAAGTCGTTGGCGTTATTTGGTTCGGTGGCAAGGGATGAAGCGACTTCAAAAAGCGACGTGGATTTGTTGGTTGAATTTAGTCGCCCTGTCGGTTATTTTGGCTTGTTTGCTTTGCAAGATTATCTTGAAAAAGCGCTCGGCTGTCATGTGGATATTGGGACTCTCGACAGCCTGAAACCTAATATTCGAGAGCGCGTGATGGGGGAACTGCTTCATGTCGCCTAGAGAATTACAGCAAAGGATTCTCGATATTCTTGCCGCGATTGCCGAAATTCAAAAATTCACCAGCGGAATGGATTACGAGACTTTTCGCAATGACGACCGAACGATTCGCGCTGTGGAAATGAATTGGGTGCGTTTCAAATGAGTTGAAAGAAAGCCGTGTTGCGTGTTTTGTGTTTCGTTTTGAAGGCTTACGAAACACGAAACACGTTACATGCTACACGGCTTCAACTGAAATGAAACACACCCAAATGAATTTCATCATCATCGGCGAATCGGCAAACCAGATTCCCGAAGAATTTGAAGAAGATCATCTGGATATTCCTTGGAGTCTGATGCGCGCCATGCGAAATCGCGTTGTGCATGTTTATTTTTCAATTGACTCGCGCATGCTTTGGGATACCATCCAAAACGACTTGCCGCCATTAATTCCAAAACTTGAAAAACTGTAAATTCATCGGTGTATTCTGAAGAAAGTCGGGGCGCAGAACGAAGTCGCGGAGACGGAAGCTCAGCCGAAGTTGGTGTAAATAAAAAAGTCCTCCGAGATTTTTTAAATCTCGGAGGACTTTTAGTAAAAATGTGGAAACACCGTCGCGTCGAATTGGTTATTTTGTTAGATCAGTAATCGTAAACTCCCATGTTCCAACGACGTCGCCTTTTGCTATCTCGTTCAGAGTATTTTTTGCCTTCTCGTTATTTACCGATTTCCCATGATCAACCAGTTCAATAGAAACAGCGCCGTTGCCCATTTCTGTACATTTGGCTTTCAGTCCATAGGCGTTAGCTTTGGGGTTAGTATCAAGTCTCTGTTGAAATTCCTGACACGCGGAGTACATTTCTCTTTGAGGCGCATAAAGACCTGTAATAGAGAATTGAATTGGGGTGACAACGTTTTGCAAATCGTCAATCCGATAACGAATGAGAGCGCATCGCCGACCTAAATTATTTTTATCAGCCTTCGTTTCAGAGGTAAACTCGATTTCATCTGGATAAACCTCGTAGGCGCTATAAAAAAGATGTCCAGGTCTTGGATACCATTCTCCATTGTCTACCGCAGTATAGCATATCCCTATTTCTATGCCCGTGTCTATTATTTTCGCCGAAGTAATTTCAATTGTGACGTCGTTATTGGTTTGAGATAATTTATTAGGCGACTGTTGGGCTGAAATATCAACAGGCTTGACTTGATTGGGCAAAGATTGTTTGGCAATGTTGCCGCTTGCCAAAGCCATAGTCTGCGGACGAGAAATATAGAAGCCTATTGAGGTCATAACAGTCACAATTAATAGACCCGCAATTAGCATGAACAGTAAGTTATTCTTTTTAGGTTGCATTTTTTCATGTCCTTTATATATATCAATTTGCGCCCGTGCACCATGTGCTAGATATGCCAATCGGAATAGGGATAGCTGAAATGGAAACATCTCCACAAGACCGCGTTGGCGTCGCCTCGTATGCATGCATCGGGGTGTACACTTGGCTTCCGCTAGGGATTGTGTTTGGCGAGGTTACGCTCTGGTTGTAACAATAGTTTGAGCAACCGTATCTCAAACTTGCCGCTACATATCTGCTTCCTCCTGACCAATTATAAGTTCTCGCCCATTTGGCGTCGCAATTAACGGAAGTAGACTTGCGGGTTTCGACAGTGCTAAGCCCATCGGGCAATATTTTAATGCTGCCTGATGTGACAGCTGGGCATCCCATTGTATTTGGATTTAAACCTTCGCATGTTACATTTTTACAACTGCCAGCGGCAAAAACTGCGTCTGAGCGAAAACTTAACCAAGTAAACATAAGCGTCAAAGCCATCAACATTCGTAAATATCGGTATTTCATTATTCGTATCTCCTTGTCGTTGAAAGATTAACAGAAATTGAAAATATTTTTTGAGCAATTATTTTTTGAAAAAAATTAAAGTCTATTTGCACGGGTGTGAAATAGAAAACTTATAACAAGTTAGTTGGCGATACTTGTAGAGAGCGTTCCGCCATCGCCAGCAGTATATGGATAGTCTATCCACCAATGTTGAACGTAGTCTACCAGTCTCCTAGCTTGCCCGACAGGGCAAGCCTTTTTTGTTTTGGCCATGCCGTCTTGCGCTGATGAAACATTTGTCCAGTATATGTTATTAGCGGAACCCCAAGTTGAGTAATCAATGGCGCCGCCGCAGGTTTGATAGGTTGTCAGAACACTTGAACCAAGCTGATCCATTAAACGACTGGGACTTGTTGAGTCATTAAAACCGCCATTCCAGCCCGCAGATCCTCCATCTACAATACGATTATTATAAGTAACAGTAGTTACTCCGTTGTAACTTTTAGTTGCGGCGAAAGCTATTGTTGCCGAAAAAGTTAAAGTTAGCGCGCTCAAAACTAAAGCGTAGATTAGTTTCTTGTTCATGATTTTCTCCTACTTTGTGAAATAATCTAAAATATTGGCGGGCGGCTCGGTTACTTTCTCCGTAACATTCATTAAAATACGTTGCGAAATTTCAAGCGCGCCTGTGTTGTTAATATTGTAACTTTCTATTTGTACAAGCAAGCCAGAAGATTCTGCAAAATAGTATTTAACAACATTCCCGTAAATTTGTTTATTATTCCCTTCGCTCGCTGGCATGTTTAGATTTTCCTCAGTCGTGAAAACAAACGTATTTTGCCCATTAATTACGCTGGTTTCGGTTGAAAATTTTACTATATCTTTGTAAGCGCTTGCAGTATCCAAAATGCCGCCGTCAAACGTAGGGTGGTATTTCTCTGGTTCATTGGTCATTCCCAGTGAGATGTTTGTCCAAGCCCCGTTTTCATAAACGCTGATTTGCATAAGTCTTGGGTCGCCTGTATCTTGGACGTTAACAGCCTTAACCGCGTCGCCGTGTTTATCCAACAATATCCAATTCTCATTTGTCCATTCGGTCGGGATGGGTGAACCATCTGGAAAAGTTTGTTGCGCGGTAGAAAATGCTTTGGTGCTTGAAGATATGTGCAGCCAGCCTTCAGTTGAATATTCTTTTTCAGCTTTACTAATCAATAGTTTGACTTTGGCGGTTGATTCGCCATTTTGGTCGGCTTGTTTTTTGTCAATCTTTTTTGAATTGCTTAGATCAGTTTGCACTTCTGCTTTTGCCTTCGGGGCATTTGGATTAAGATTTAATATATCTTTTAACTTGCTCGCTTGGGCTACTGCTATTAGCATGGAGCCTTGACTGAACAAAACTGCCGCAGCTGCGGCAATCGCAACAACCAGAAACGCAATTTTTTTGTTTGTTTTCATTTTTGACATCCTTTCATGTGATTAGGGTTAGTTATTGTGAGTTTTTGAGACACTGTAGCGTGGCTACCGATGATGTGTCACGAAATCACGCGGTCTAGGCTCTTTTGGAGTGGCAAAAGCGATTTTGCCCAATATCGGATAGACTTTGCGAGATTTTTGCCGATTTTAATCGGAAAAAATCTATATAAAACCTCGAAAGCGTACAGTCAGATTTTGCGTTCATGCGTTTCGGTGTGTTTGCTATACTCTCTAATTACAACCTTTTTTAGCATTTGCATCTCCTTGTGATTTGAATTTTTCTTACAAGAAGAATTCTACGCCCAGCCCCTGTTTTTGAACATTGGAAGATCTTCTAATCTTTAACCTAGAAGATCTTCTAGGTTAAAACCTAGATATAGTTCTATGTTGTCCGACAAGTTATCTATCCCCCACAGCATGGTTTCAAATCGGTCTTTCGTTTGTAGTTTTGCAAAGATGTTCGTCAAGTGAGCGGCGACTGTTTTTTCGGAGATTGCTAAAGCAACGGCGATTGCCTGATTGCTTTTCCCTTTCATCAGCCACTTGACGATTTCCAATTCTTGCCGAGTTAACCGTTTTATTTTATCGCCTATCGTTTTTTGCCATTGTCGCGCCGCAAGCAATTGCTCGCGGCTAAATAGGTCTTCGCCGTCGGCGGCGCGACGGATAAATTCAATCAAGTGTTGCGCTTCTATATCTTTGTATAAATACCCCGCCGCGCCCGCCGCCATCATCTGCGCCAAGTAATTAACTCTGCGATGATAGGTGAATACTAAAATGACGGTTTGGGGGGAAATTTCACGCGCCCAGTTTGCAAACGCGACAGGCGCAAAATTCTGCATTTGTAAGTCCAGCAGTAAAACTCGCGGACGAAGCGCTTCAAGCATAGAGCGCGTTTCTGCGCCATCTTCTGCTTCGCCGATAATTTCTATATCGGGGGTTCTGTCCAACATATTGCGAATGCCGTCAAGCGTTGACGGATGATCGTCCGCCAAGAGGACGGTTATTGCCGTTGTATTTTGCATTGGACAAATTCTCCTTCTTGCTACCGCGACGATTCCGCGTCAACCATCGCTGGATTGTAATGCAAGAACAAGCAATAACGCGAATCTTGTCTTGATGTATTTTTGATGTAAAATCAAGTTGAGGTAATTTATGACGCTTTTAGAACAAATCCAAAAAGAGGTTAAGGCGCTTCCGCTTGAAAAACAAACCGAAGCGCTTGATTTTGTCATTTTTTTGCAACAGCGTAGCGCGGTTACAACACAAGTAAAACTGCGTTCTCTTAGCGCCCACCCCGTTTTTGGCTCATGGCGCGGACGCGATGTTGACGCGCTAAAATATCAGCAAGAAATTCGCTCTGAATGGGACAATCTTGATGGAAAAGGAAACGACAATGACCGAAATTTCTCTTGATATTCAAACCGTGCTTCAGCGTATTGACGCGCTTGAAAGAGAACTTAAGCAATTGCGCCAAGCGCTTCTTTTGCCAGCGAATAATCCAGCCGCGCAACCCACCGACCACCCTTACATCGAGCGCGTTTCCACAATATTAAGCGGCGAGCCGATTATCAAAAATACCCGCACGCCCGTTCGCGCGATTGTCGAACATTGGCGGTTTGGAGAAGCGCCCGAAGAAATTATGGAACATTTGCCTTACTTGCGCCTCGCGCAAGTTTGCGACGCGCTTGGTTATTACGACGACCATCGCGAAGAAATTGATAAATATATCGAAATGAATCGAGTCCCCGTTAATGACTAAACGCGCCGACGAGATGGAAAATCAATTGCGATATATTTGAAAAAAGTCGGGGCGCAAATGGATAGCGGCGTCGAGCCAGAGGCGTAGCCGAAGTTGGCGTAAAAAAACTGCCAAGCCAAGTAGTTTAGGCTATAAAAAACGACTCGTCCTATTGAGCGAGTCGTTTTCATTTAGGCTTATCTATCGTAGATTTTGCAACGTTATTTCGTCATGGTATGATTTCAGATTGCGTCCAGTCAAGTCGAAAAATAAATTTGGAGCCTTTAACTTCGTGTCTTCCTAAAACCTGGCCGCGTCTGACGCCTTGACTGCAAGGCTTTGTTGTCATATATTGATAATCGTATGTTGATGTTTTTACTATAGACCTTGGCGCATGTATTTTTTGGATGATGATATAGCCATTGCATATTTCTCTTGAAGTCCAGTATGTCCAGCCAACCGGAATCGCAATTGCGGGGGACGTGAAACTTGCAATTTCTGCCAACCATAGCGCGTTTGATATTTTTGAAACTCTTTTACCCGCTCCGCCCCTGCTTGCGCCTTGCACATACGCGCCTGAATAGTAGTTTGTCCAAACTCCAGCAAACGCTGTTTGAAAACTAGAGGCGAATATTAAAGTTGCCGCGAACGCGGTTAGAAAAATTTTGATTTTGTTTCTCATTTTACCGTCTCCAAAATATTTAATATTTCATCTGGAGCGTCGGCAAAGCCTTCAATATTAATAATTTTTGTTGAGTCAAAAACAACTTTTGTACCGTTAGCAAGAGTCCAGATTATTTGAATTCGCTCAAAATCTCCCGTTGCTTTATCAAAAGATCCTTTTTTCGTTATACTATTTACAATGACGTCATCCGCGCCTAATCGCGTAGGAAGTTTTAGTTTCTCAGTATATGAATATGCAACGCTTGGCTTTCCGTCCACATTGTCGTCTGATTTTTTGATAGGCGTCTTGTTGTGCTCGGCGTCTCTTACTTCGCCTTCAAAGCCAAAATCAAAATTAAGCGGATACGGTTGTTGATTTTCTTGCCGATCTCCGAACGTAAAATTGATTAATATGTTATTTTGATACGCAACCTGTTGAAAAACGTTGCCGTCATTATCCTTCATGCTGAATACTCCCTTTTCTACTAATCCAGCCTCATTGACATAATACCATTCATCATTGGTATACGACGACGGCATCGGTTGTCCGTTTGGCAAAATAACCCCGTTGGAAGTTTCTGACGAGACCGCGGTGACAAAATGAACCCATTGAGCGCGTTTTTCATTCTTGACTTTCCAGTCATGAGTCATTTTTACGGCGTCGTCTACATTAGCGGGTTGCGCTTCCGCCATGGTATAAAATATTGTAGCGATTAAAAACAGCATGACTGCCAATCCAATTAATGCGCTTTGCTTTTTATTTTGAAACATCCTTTTCTCCTTGTAATTTGAATTTTCTTACAAGGAAAATTCTACGCCCAACCCTTGTTTTTGAACATTGGAAGATCTTCTAGTCTTTAACCTAGAAGATCTTCTAGGTTTTAACCGAGAGGTTTATCTAGGTTAAAACCTAGATATAGTTCTAGGATGTCCGACAAATTATCTATCCCCCAGATCATGGCTTCAAAGCGGTCTTTCGTTTGTAATTTTGTAAACACGCTCGTCAAGTGAGCGGCGACTGTTTTTTCGGAGATCGTTAAAGCGGCGGCGTGGCGTCGGTGGCGCGTATCTCGGCGGAGGATTTGAAGAAGGTCGGGGCGCAAGTCGGCGAGGGAGTCGAGCCAGAGGCGCAACCGAAATTGGTGTAAAAAAGGAAACGACAATGACCGAAATTTCTCTTGACATTCAATCCGTGCTTCAGCGCATTGACGCGCTTGAAAGAGAACTTAAACAATTGCGTCAAGCCCTTCTTTTGCCGGCGAATAATCCTGCCGCGCAACCCACCGATCATCCTTATATCGAGCGCGTTCCAAAAATATTAAGCGGCGAGCCGATTATCAAAAATACTCGCACGCCCGTTCGCGCGATTGTCGAACATTACTTAATACTTGGGGATACGCCCGATGAAATTGCGAGTCAATTGCCTTATTTGCGCCTTGCTCAAATTTTTGACGCGCTCAGTTATTATGAAGACCATCGCGAAGAAATTGATAAATATATCGAAATGAATCGAGTCCCCGTTAATGACTGAAAATAACGACGATGAAATTTCCTCTTTATACGTTCATTTATATTTTGACGAAGACGTCTCGCTGAGAATTGTTGAAAACTTGCAAACTCGCGATTTGGACGTCATGTCTTTCCGCGACGCGGGTATGGCGGGAAAATCGGACGACGAGCAAATGTTATATGCCGTTTCGCAACATCGCGCCATTGTCACCCATAACCGTGACGACTTTGCAGAGCAACACCGTAAATTTATCCAAGACGGTCTCAAACATTACGGCGTAATTATTGCCAAGCGTCGCAAGCATGAAGAAGTTGTCGCTAAGTTGATTGAAATACTCGACTCCGTTACCGCCGACGAGATGGAAAATCAACTGCGGTATGTTTGAAAAAGGTCGGGGCGTAGAACGAGAGCGCACAACCGAAGTTGGTGTAAAAAAGAAAAAGCCCGCCGAGATTTTTGAAAATCTCGGCGGGCTTTTCTAAAAAAATCGCTTCAACGCGCCAAAGGCAAGGTATTGTAATAATTCAACAATTCGCCGTTGCCATTAAAGCCAACTTGAACAAAAGGATAGGTCTGTCCATCGTCCAGCGCGGGTTTTGTCCTATCTTCCCAACGAAAAAAATACGTGCCTTCTTTTGCGCCTGGCGCTGGGGTTAAATTAGCAAGGCTTGTTTTTGGCGAAATTTTAGAAATGAATTCTTTCGCCAAATTTTCCAATTTTGAGAGCGACACTCCAGTCGCGCGGCTCGACGTATCCACATTGCCTGACAGCGTTTGCTTGGGAATAATTTCAATGACCTGATGCGAGTCTGTGTATAGAGTGTAAAACCGCGTGCTTGTTTCGTATGTAGTTAATTTAATGTCGGCGCGGTAATATGGATACGTCCCAATGTCTGCAAGTTTGACGTTCCCCACTTCAACGCTTTGAATTAATTCAATATCCGCTTGTATAAGAGCGGCGGGCGGCATAACAGCGCTTAATCTAAGCGCTGTTATTTCACTGTCTTTTTCCTTCATAGCAACATAAGAATCGCCGATCAAAATAGGCACATATTTGAATTCCATTGGCGAGTAAAGGATCACGGTTGATCCCGTTTTTATTTCCTGGGCAAGCCAATCTGAGTTTTCTTTCGAAAGACGCTCGTATTGATCGCTTTGACTTGATAAATTAGGAAATGGAGTAGGTTTCTTTTCTTGAACGTATAGATTGTAATATTCTTCATTCAATGTCAAAATTATTTCTTGAACCCTCAAAAACTCATTCGCTACTTTTATGTCAGACGCGTTTGTGAATGCAAACTCTTCGCTTCCGTTTTGCGAATTAACGAGTTCTATATTGCCCGTTTTCTTTTCGTTTTCCACAAATTGATTGTAGGAAGCCGCAACTTGGTTTATCCGTTTGATCACTTCCTCCTTTTTGCTCGAAACAGGCAAGGGAGTGTTGGTTTGTTGAATGGGTTGTTTTGGCAGGCTAGTCGTCTCGGACGCAGGTTGCGCTGTCACGTTGCCCTGACACGCCGCTAAAATAAAAAAAGCCAAGCTAGTTATAAAAAAAAGCGATTTTGTGTAATTCATTTTTATTATTCCGTTTTCAAAACGAAACGAAACGACTGCGCATGTGTGACCGCAGTCGTTTCGTTTTATTTTTTATTAGGGCTGGTATACCCAAAGTTCGTCCCAAGCCGCCTCTTTACCGGCTGTTCCTAGATTTTTCAGTTGAACCTGTCGAATGCCTATAACAACTGTAGGCGTAATATTGACAAAAGCATTAAACCAGACATTCTGATCTATAACACGCGAGTTCCAAACATTGTTATTTGTTAAAATCATATAAGTAGCTTTTACGGTTGCGTGCGTGCTTGGAATAAAAACGGCTGCTTTTGTGTTTAAGTTAGCGATTGGTTTCCATGTTCCTGTTATACAACCCGCGCTACAGGAGCCAGTAGTCGCATAATAGAAGGTTGAGCAAAAAGTTCCGCTACATCCTGAGTGAGTTTTGTACCATCCGCCAGACGCGACTTTCATTGTGCCGCTTTTGCTCCAATATGCGCCGCCATTTGCATAAATTGCGGAAAATTTTAAGGCTGGTAGTGACGACAAGGAAGTTATTTGTTTTCCAAAGGGTAATGTATTAACCAAATTGAGAAAATCGCCGTTTTGCGATAAACCTATTTGAATAAAGGGATAACTGCCGTCGTCAAGTTGGCTGGTTGCGTCTTCCCATCGAAAAAAATTTGTACCTATCTTTTTTCCAAATGAAGGCGAAAGATTATTCAAGGCATTTACGCCTAAGAACTGAGTGATTATGTTTCTAGCGACATCCTCAAGTTGAGTTTTAGTATAAACGGCTTTGATGCTATAAGCCATCACTTCAGGTTCGATAGTCACAACATCTTGCGTCGAGGCATCCACCAAATAAAGCATTCCATCTACGGAATAAGTGTCAACAACCGCATTTGCTCCGTAATATGGCAAGTGTGACCCGGCTACTTGGCTTGCGCCCACAACTTTATCCATAAAATTAGGGTCTGGCATTTTGCTTTCTGTTTGCCCATTCGTGACGACGCTTGGCGACGGCGGCATGGGCGGATTTATGTTGTTCGCATAAGCGGGGGAAGCATTTCCAAGCGAACTGAAAAATATCATCGCCGTCAACAAAACTGAGATTGCTTTTTTATTCAACATCATAAACTCCTTGTAATTTGAATTTTTCCTACAAGAAGAATTCTACGCCCAACCCCTGTTTTTGAACATTGGAAGATCTTCTAGGTTTTAACCGAGAGGTTTATCTAGGTTAAAACCTAGATATAGTTCTAGGATGTCCGACAAATTATCTATCCCCCAGATCATGGCTTCAAAGCGG
>Ga0315281_10001264_pt1 | contig 37133 bp, 36 predicted proteins | sample YL17G07_0_MG_FD_204540 | JGI IMG/M metagenome (GOLD analysis project Ga0315281, IMG submission 204540) | Sediment microbial communities from Yellowstone Lake, YNP, Wyoming, USA - YL17G07_0 | ecosystem: Environmental > Aquatic > Freshwater > Lake > Sediment | place: USA: Wyoming | collected...
TATATTGATTCACTAAAACTAATTCACCCGTATCAAAAATCGTAGTTGATTTATTAATCACGCCTTCCTGAAGCGCAGATGCGCCGATTATAGGTTTAATGATTGAACCAGGAGCATATTGTCCGGCAATTGCCCTGTCAAAAAAGGGCTGATTTGGATCACTTACTAAATCAGCGTAAACTTTTGACGACAAACCATTGGTAAAAATATTGTTATCAAAACTCGGCAGACTAACTAAAGCTAGAATTCCACCGTCTTTGGGATTAATCGCTACTGCCGCCGCTTTATTTAATTGCGTGGATTTTAATTTTTCTGTTAATCGGCTAGCCAAAAAACTCTGAAGTTCACTATCCAAAGTTAAAATCAAACCGCTACCGTTTTTTGGCTTAGTTTCAGACAAAACCGCTTTTTGCCTGCCTAAAGAATCAACTTCAATTAATTTTTCTCCTGGCTGACCACGCAGTATTTCCTCATAAGAATATTCAAGGCCGCTTTTACCAATCTTCTCTGTCATAAAATAATCAGGATTCGTTTGAAGATCGGCAGCTTCCAATTTTCCCATATAACCCAAAATTTGCGAAAAATAAGGTGCAAAAAGATATTGACGGACAGCGCTTTCTTCTATTCTGAATCCCGGCAAATTTGGCAATTGAGTTTCAAGCGTCAAAATTTTATCATGTTCAATATTTGTAGCAACATTGGAACTTTGACTGCTTTTAAAATTGCTTTTTTTTAATTTATCAATAGCGTCTTTGATATCCTGTTCTGGTTTTCCTAAAATAGCTGCAACTTTTGAAATTACGGAGTAACGCTGGCCCTCGTCCTGGGGCAAATCCTGTGGCATTACAACTAAATCAAAACCTGGAACATTATAAACCAACTGTTTTTGCGCGTAGTCATAAATAATGCCGCGCGAAGCAAAAATTGGTAGACTCCGGGTGCTGTTGCGCTCTGATAGCTGCTGGAAACTTGAACCCTTAACTATTTGAAGATAAAAAGTTTGACCAGCTAGAATTAAAAAACTAACAAAAATTATTCCAAAAAAAATCTGGAAAATTTTTGGGCGGATCGGAACCTCAATTTTTTGATCATCCAGCTCCGGGGCTTTGGCAGCATCCAATAAAATTTCTTCTGGTTCGATCAAAACTTTAAGATTTTTTTTAACACGATATCTCTTAAATTTTTGGCTGAAAAAATCTGACATTTTTAATAATTTGCTTAATTGAATTCTTAGAAAATTTCATCAATAAAAGATTTATTTCTCCTAAAAATCCACAATGCGAAAATACACAATAGACTGTTTAAAAGAACAAAAATCGGCAAAGACGGATAAAAATCGCTCCATGAAAGCCTAAGTTCCTCAATTTTTATAATTCCGGCAAGCTTATAAAATACAAAGTAAATTAACTTATAAAAAGAAATACCGATAATACTTAATGCCGCCACCGAGACGAAGCCGCTTTGTCTGAAAAGAAAACTCCCTAGCCATTTTATAAAAATAAATACCAGCCAAATACTTAAAGTTATTAAGCCAAACGGTTCACCCACAAGTAAATCAAGCAATAAAGCGAAAATTAAAATATACCAGCTAATTTTTTTTTCTTTCTCACAAATCGCCCATGCCACGCAAATAGACAATAAAAGATTGAGTCTGGCACCAAAAATATCAAAATGCGGAAAAATTGCTACTTGCACCGTCACAATTATAATTGATATCGCAATAATCAAAAAAAATTTCATTGAATAATATAATACTCAAATTTTGCCTTCACTCGGACGATATGCCTGCTGGCGCATCGTCCTCGCTAGTCAAAATAAAAACAGATTCTAATTTGCTAAAATCGGCAGCCGGCTGAACGACGGCTTTTTGAAAAATTTCAGCCTCTTTTATTATAGTCTCTGAAATTTTACCCACAATCAATCCAGCTGGAATCTCATTTTCGCGCCCGGAACTTAAAACATTTTCCCCTGATTTAATTTGTTCCCGAATCGGTATCATATCCATTTCTAATCCCAGACCATGTGTTCCTTTTACGATACCGCTAACTCGACTATCCTGAGTCAGCGCCATAATCGAGGAATTACTGTCGGTTATCGGCAGTACTTTTGCGCCGTGCTGTCTGACTTCAATAATTTTTCCAACCAAAAAATTATTTTCTGTAACAACTGCGGAATTCACAATAACACCTTCGGCCTCTCCTTTGTCAATCAGGAAAAACTGTCCTACTTCGGGATCAAAACCAACGACACTGGCCAAAATAAATCTATGATTATTTACCGAACCAAGATCAAGGCGTTGGCGTAAAATTATATTTTCTCGCTCTGCTTCTTTTAAGCCAGAATTTTGCTGCCAAAGTCTTTGATTTTCTTTTTTTAAATTATTATTTTCCGAAATTAAATTTTTTATTGTTGTAATAATTTTTACACCGGCGCCAAATTGACTGGCAGACAATTGGAAAGGTTTCAAGATTGGATTAAATATCTGAAAAACAATATTTTTTGGTATTTCCAGCCAGCCTTTATAACTAAAAAAAATAAGCAGTAAAATAACTGCCAAAACTACAAATACGCTTAAGGATTTGTAAGAAAATTTTTTAGTCATTAATTCATTGTCCGGAAAAATTGATAATTTACTCTGGATTATCCCAGAACTGTGTTTGCACTAATACTTCTTTTAATTTTTCGATATCTTCCAAAACCACGCCGCAACCGCGCACCACGGCTGTTAAAGGATCTTCGGCAATTCTTACCGGCATCTGAGTTTCTTGTGCAACCAACTGATCCAAACCTCGCAGTAGCGAGCCGCCGCCTGCCAGCACTATTCCCCGCTCCATAATATCGGCGACGAGTTCCGGCGGCGTCTGCTCAACTGTCGATCTAATCGCATTAACCAGAGTTTTGACTGAACGAGCCAACGCCTCTCTTATTTGTGAATCGTTAACTATAATTTCCTTGGGCAAACCATTAATTAAATCGCGGCCGCGCATGGTCGCTTCCAATTCTTTTTCAAGATCATATGCTGAACCAATGGCAATTTTAATATCTTCCGCCGTTTTTTCACCCAATAATAATTTAAATTCATCGCGCGCATAACGGATAATATCGTCGTTCAATTTATCACCGGCAATTCTCAGGCTTTTTGAAACCACAATCCCGCCCAGCGAAATCACGGCCACCTCGCAAGTGCCTCCGCCGATGTCCACTATCATATTGCCAGCCGCGTCTTGTATTGGCAGACGCGCTCCAATTGCCGCTGACATTGGCTGTTCAATTAAATAAACTTCTCTCGCGCCCGCGTTTCGCGCTGCATCCTCCACTGCCCTTTTTTCCACTTCGGTCACGCCGCTTGGCACGCCAATCACCACCCGCGGCCTGGCTATTAAAGCAAAACCGCCCTTGTGAACCTGATTAATAAAATAGCGCAGCATCTGCTCCGCCACCTCAAAATCAGAAATTACTCCTTCAACCAGCGGTCGAATTGCCACAATGTGAGATGGCGTACGCCCAACCATGCGTTTGGCTTCATTTCCAATCGCCAAAATCTGGCCGGTTTTTTGATTTAATGCCACGACTGACGGCTCGTTAATCACAATTCCCCGCCCCTTAACATAAACCAAGGTATTGGCTGTTCCCAAATCAATTCCCAGATCCTTTGAAATTTTACTGAAGAGTTTATTAAACATCTAAATATTTTATTCCCTTTAGAAAACAAGCCTACTGGCAGGCAGGGTTAGAGAATTTTTTTTCTTTCGTATTGTGTATTATACTACTTTTCTCTTTGCGGTCAATAAATCCCCACACCTTGTACATAGGTGTGGGGATAAAAAAATCGGTCTTCCATTTCTGAAAGACCGATGGTATTGATATCTCTTGAGCGCCGAGTTATCTCCGCGCCCATCTTTGTTTATACAGCGTCGGGGTCTTCTTGATATTGATAAATGACCCCAAAATTTCCAAACCAGTCGCCTTCTTCATCTTCGCAATGACCGGCTCAACTGGAGGTTCAACACGAGGGAGGAGTTCGACCGATTTCATTGACCTTACCAAAATCGATTTTGTAACGGTCGGCTCTAATACACGAGGTGGTTCGATTTGGCAAGAATCAATCGACGTGGAAGATTTACACTTCCGCAAATAAACGACCTTGATTCCGTTTTCCGACTTTCTCTCACAACCGCGGAATCGCATTTCAGGAAGTGGTGGTTGTGCACTCAACGTCACCGTCGGCACCAATTGAAACCTCCAAAAAGGCAGGGATGTGTCAAAACGAGCCCTTTTGGATTTTGGCACACGGACATAGCTTTGCTCAAACGATTTGGTTTTCTTAGCAGGTGCCGATGACCAGTCCACTCGCGGCCTGTCGTCGTAGCCGAATTCTCTGCTCTCGAGAAAATATTCCCGTCGTTCATCACCATCGCCGAGGAATACGTTCGTCTTCACCGCAGGTGGAGGATATTTTTCACTCCGTCCAGTATCCGGATTCCTAAAACCAGTACCGCCACAAACCATACAACCATTTCTTAATCCTTTGCAATTACAATATTCGATCACCATAACTATCTCCCTCCTCTTTTGATTTTGTAAAAAACTCTCCTTATCCGAACCCACTTCCATCATTGCAGTCAAACTTAGACATATAACAATTTCGTCAATAGAAAATGAATTCGGATAAGGAGAGGAAAGCTGTATACAACTTTCCTCTTTTTTAACAATCCGCGGCAAAATTTATGGCTCAAGCGCTCGTTCGAGGTTAGTGTTAATTTTTTTAACGACCACATCTCCAGCCTTTTTAGCACAATGACCAGCAATAAAATACAGTCCCATTATTACCAATAAAGTAATAATCACCACCTTCATTATTTCACCCCCTTCTTAAAGAACTTCGTATTTGCCAACCAAAGGACTGAAGGAGATTTATGCGAAAAATCGCCAAACCTCCCCTCCATTCCTTTAGCCGCCAAAACAGCTTAAATAAAGTATTTTTGTCTGATTTCTAAATCTTTTTATACTATATCACTTCATCGCTAAAATGTCAAGAGTATGGGCGTTTTTTTACGCTGAATCAAAAAAAGCGATTAGGCGCGAAATTCGCGCCTAATCGCTTTTTTCTCGTCAATATTTTTCAGAAAAGTTTTATTACATCCCTGATTGTAACCAACAGCATAACAATTATCAAAAAAACAAAACCGGCAGAGTGGATCGCCTTCTCTACCCTCTGGCTGACCGGTGAACCTTTAATTTTTTCAATCAGCAAAAACAAAATCCTGCCGCCGTCCAAAGCCGGAAAAGGAAACGCATTAATAATTGCCAAATTAATCGAAAGTAAAACTGTCAGCTGAAGCAAATAAATAAATCCCATTTTGGCGGCCTGTCCGGTCAAATTATAAATCCCTACCGGTCCGGCAATTCCCTCAACAACATTACCCTGGCTTACCAATTGCCAAAGCAAAGCACCAATTGCTTTAATTATAAGCCACGTCAAACCGAAAGCCGATATAAATCCTTCGTATATTGCCCTATACCAAGGATATGAAATGTCGACGATTCTGGCCAAACCCACGCCCATCGCGCCTTCCTCAGCCGGCGGATTGGCTCGCGGTGTAATTGCGATCGGAATCAATTCTTTACCTCGCTCAACAACCAGGTTTATCATTTTGCCTTGATTGGCGCTGGTAAAATCTTGAACCTGAAATACTTTAGTAATATTGACAAGCTCTCCAGATAAACCGGCCATTTTTACTATAATATCTCCTGCCTTTAAACCAGATATCTCTGCTGGCGATAGACCCAAAACCTGAGTTATTTGAACTTTGGCTCCCGCAATATTTTCACTATCGTCAACCGCTGTTGGTAATCCAATGAAATTGCCGAGACTCAAAAGGATAATTGCCAAAATTATATTCATTAGAACGCCCGCAATTAAAATCGTCATTCTCTGCCAAATTTTTTTAGCGCTAAATGAATGAGGATCATCTTTATCTTGTCCATCTTCACCCAAAATTCTCACAAATCCGCCCAAAGGAATAGCATTGATTGAATAAATTGTTTCTTTCCGCTTAATTCCAAAAATCCGCGGCGGAAAACCAAAACCAAACTCTTCTACCCGAACCCCGTTTTTTTTGGCAACCAAAAAATGCCCAAGCTCGTGGACAAAAACTAAAAGACCTAAAATAATGATAAAAATAATAATTGTCAGCATATAAATAATACAAAAGCTACACTGTCATTATTTCTTTTTCTTTCAACCCGCCAAATTCTTCAACTTTTTTATTATATTCATCAATTAATTTCTGCAGTTCGTCTTTGCCGCGAAATTTGTCATCTTCACGAATCTCACCAGCTCGCTCCTTATCCTGAATTTCTTTCCAAGCCTGCTCTCTGAAAGAACGAATGACAACTCTTGAGGACTCCATTTTTTGATGTAATGCTTTTACCAGCTCCTTACGGCTTTCTTCGTTAAGCGGAGGAATATTTATTCTGATGATATCACCCGCCACTGCGGTAGAAAAACCGGATCTTGAAGCACTAATCGCCTTTTCAATCTCTTTTACGATATTTCCGTCCCAGGGCTGAATCATCAGGACCCTAGGTTCTGGCGCACTAATCGCTGCAACCTGTTTTAATGGCAGGCGCGATCCATAACATTCAATCTCAACTGTTTCAATCAAGGCTGGCGTCGCCCGACCAGTCCTCAATGTGCCTAATTCTTCCTTAAATTTCTCTATTGTCCGGTCTAAATTTGGTTTTATTTTATTAATGATTTCTTTATACATGCCAATATTGTTTAAAAATTATGAGCCTGTCTGCCGACAAGCAGGCTCAATTTATTGTAGCGAATAATTTTCAACTACAATATTGAGCACCCCGCACCTTTTCCATCTATGTTGTTTAATATTGTGACGACGAAAGGCGAAACCGTTTTTCTCTCCATTCTTGGCAATCCTAGAAACACAGAGAGAAAAGGTGCGGGGTAAAGGTTTTGTTACCAAAAATCATTCGTCCCGCTTCGCAAAACTCTGATTTTTGGACAAAGCCCTTTATTGATGCATCCCCAAATAAACCACCTCTGTATTTTTAGAATCGATTACGATTGTCTGAATGGCTCTCAAAGTGGCAATCGGATGAACGGTCCAGGTCTGACCATTGTCTGAAGAACGATACAATACATTACCCGCAGAATAATATAGGTATGAGGAGTTAACCGGGTCAAGCGCCACGGCTTTTACCGGTATGGAATTTGGCGGAATGACAATATTGACTTTCTGCCAGGCTTGCCCGCCGTCTTGTGACTTCAAAAGACCCGTCTTTGAACCGGTATATAAAACATTAGGATTTCGATAATCCATAACTAAAATTTCAATCTGCCTTGATTCAAAAAAAGACGAAACGCTATCTAATTGCTTCCATGTTGCCCCCTTGTCTGTTGTTTTATAAATCCCTTTATTTAGTGTGCTCACATATACAATTCTCGTATCATGCGGATCAACCTTTATGTCAGAAATTACATTGTCAAACCAATTGATAATCCGCCAGCTTTTGCCATAATCAATACTCTTTAACAATCCGCCTTCGGCCGTTCCGGTATAGACAACCGATGGATCAAAAGAATCAATTTCAACGGCATAAATGACATATTGTTGACGCGAAACACGGTAAACTTCTTCCCAATTCTTTCCGGCGTCCGGAGAGCGGAAAAGCCGCCCGAAACCGTCCTGATAAGTCGAAACATAAAGATTGCTGGAATTTTTAGGATCGATCGCGATATCATAAACATCAGCTTTCTTGGAAAAAACCGGACTGTTTGCATTTAACTGATACCAGCTATCGCCGCCGTCCATGCTTTTAAAAAGTCCCTGCCCTACTGTTCCCAGATAAATAATTTTTGAATCTTGCCCGTCAATTTTTATCGTTAAAATATCAATGCCTGCAATAGTCTGTTTTTGGGAAACCGCCACTTTTTGCTCCCACGTTTCGCCTCGATCCAGTGAACGGAAAACGCCGCCGTCTTTGTTCGAAGAACAAGACAAAGACGGAAAAACCTGCGCCAGTGGCACGACAAAAAACAAAGGTAGGATTACAACTGCTAAAATATGTTTTTTCATATTTTCATCATTAAAACCTCTAATGCCAATCTGGAATTAAAACTTGGGTTATTTAAAATTACTTGGGTATGCTGAACCTCTTTCATTAAAAATAATAAATTACTTGGAGTAAAATTTAACTTGTCCCTTTGATCTATATTTATTTTTAAATCATCACAACCATAAATTTCAAGTATTTTGTCACGCAACCAAACCAGCCATTGGGAAAGAAATTCCTGGATATCTGGAACATTCTGCCACGAATCTTTAACCAAATCCCAGCGCCAGACTAAGTCAGATTTTAATATTTTTTTGAAAACTTCGGTATTGAATTCCTGCGATTTGATAATTTCCGGATCAGCCAACAAATTAATCGCGCGCCCCGGCCGCCCAGCCGATAGTCTGACGATACCAGCCAAGTCAACGCCTCTTTTGGCAATTGGCTTAAGTTTATCTAAAATTTCTTTTTCTGCCACCGGTAAAAATTTAATCAGCTGACAGCGAGAAATGATTGTTGGCAAAAGCTGCTGCCAAAAAGAGCTGATTAGAATAATAAAACTGTTGTTGCTCGGTTCTTCCAAAGTTTTTAAAAAAGAATTTGCTGCTTCATGAGTCAAACTGGACATTTCATCAATAATCGCTATTTTATACGAAGCACCGTAGGAAAAAAGGCTAAGTTGATGCTGCAATGCTTTTACTTGATCAATTCCAATCTCAAAAGTTTTAGTAACGCCTTTTTTTTCTTCCTGACGAGGACTTAAAATAAACACATCAGGATGTTGATTTTTTTCTATATCCAAACACGAACGGCATTTCTTACATGCTCCAAGACTCGTCTTTTTGTCACAAAGCAGCCATCTGGCAAATTCCAGCGCCAAAGTTTTTTTGCCGATTTGCGAAGGCCCGACAAATAAATAAGCATGCGCCAGCCGATTTTTTTGCGCGCTTTGTGTTAAAAAATTCCAGATGCGTTGATGACCGATAAGCATTCTAAAATCTTAAATCTTTTCCGTATTATACACCACTTTATCCAAAAAATCCATAAATTCTTTCCTAAATCTTTCCGCCGAAAATTTCTCGGCCCATTTACGGATAACCAAAGAGCTATATAGAAGTAAATTTTCACGCAGGCGCCGTACTCCATCAACTAAAATTTCTGGTACTGACGCCTCAAAAAATTCACCTGTCATGCCCGGCAAAACAGTTTCCTTTGCTCCGCCAGCCTTTAGGGCTAAGACTGGTTTGCCGTATTTCATCGCTTCAACAGGAGCTATGCCAAAATCATCTTCACCTGGAAAAATAAAAGCCGCGCAGCCGCGATAATAATCACCCATCAGGCTATCAGGCACCCAGCCCAAAAACCTAATATTTGGTTTGGCGATTTTTTGCAAATATTTTTTTTGCGGACCTTCGCCGATAATCACCAAGGGCAATTCCAGTTTATTAAATGCCTCAACCGCTATATCGATTTTTTTATAAGGAGTAAGTTGAGAAACGATTAAGAAATATTTTTCAGAAACGGCTGGTGGGCTATTCGCTCTCGACCACCCACTCCAGCCCTGCCCTTCGGGCGCCGGTCTCCGCTCATAGCCCGCCAGCCGTTTTTCGTCTTCAGCACTCTTGCGATTTGCTATTTGCGATTTGCTATTTGCGATTTCCACCGGCGGATAAATCACCTTTGACTCACGCCGATAATACTTTCTAATTCGCGCCGCTGTGGCTTTGGAATTGGCAATAAAATAATCAACACGTTTGCTGGCTGAACGGTCCCAAATACGCTGATAATTCAGAAAAGTCTTGACTATTATTTGACGCCAGCTATCCAAATTTTGTTCTTTTATATAATCAAAAGAATAATCCCATAGAAATCTGGCCGGGTTATGACAGTAATTAATATGAAGTGTTTTTGGCCGGGTCACTACCCCTTTGGCATAAATAGAAGAAGAAGAAATTACCAAATCAAATTCACGCAGGTCAAACGTTTCGGGAGCTGAAGGTAAAAAAGGTAAAAGGTATTTATGACGCGTCCGCCAGAATTTGGGAAATTTTTGCAAAAATGAAGTCCGGACTCTTTGTCGCGGAAACCATTGACCCATTTTTTCTCCATCATATAAAATTGTATAAATTGGCGCTTCAGGAAACATTTGCGACAATTCCAAAAGCACCCTCTCTGCTCCTCCGAAACGAATTAAATAATCATGCACTAATGCGACTTTCATTTTTTGTCAAAATTACAAGCGTTTCTCGTGCGCACTTTTCCCAGCTAAATCTTTTTATATTGGCATAACCTGATTCTATCAGTCTATCACGCAAGGCATTGTCGTCAATTATGCTTTTGACGATCTCAGCGATTTGGGCTGGGTTTTTTGGATTAACAAACAAAGCGCCCTGGCCGGCAATTTCTGGCAAAGAAGAATTAAAAGAAGCCACCACGGGCACGCCGGCCGCTTGGGCTTCCAGTACTGGCAGGCCGAAACCCTCGTAGAAAGATGGAAACAGAAAGACATCTGCACTAGAAAGTAATTGCCACTTCTGCTCTTCAAAGATATAACCAAGTTCCTTAATTTCTAATTTACAATTTTCAATTTTCAATTTTATTTCATCATAACCGAAACCTTGCGCACCAGCCAGAATCAATTGGTGCGGAATCTTATATTTTTCTTTCAAAATTTTATATGCTTCTAAAATACCATCGATATTTTTCTTTGTTTCAATCCGCCCCAAATACAATAAATAAGGTTTTTGAATTTTTGGATTTGTACTTTGGGCTTTGTTTGTAATTCGTGCTTTGTAATTTGTGCTTTGTATGCCATGATGCACTACTTCGATTTTGCTCGCGTCCCCGCCATATAATTTTATCAAATCTTGCTTCGTATTTTCTGATATCGCAATAATTTTACGCGCGTGTTTTAGCGCGTATTTCGTACTCCAACGCAGATATTGTCTAAACCAAAATGGATAATATTGCGGAAAATATTCGTATTCCAAACCGTGAATTGTAACAACTGAATTTTTTGGATGAACCATCGGTAAAATATGAACTGGAACAAACAGAGCATCCGGTTTATTAAATAGCATTTCTGACGCCAATCTTATCTGCGTCCACATCGGCAACGGCCAGTCCAGAATTTTTACTTCAAAATTTTCAGGTAAGAGAAAATCGAAAGACAAGCCCGCCTCCGCCCTACGGGCTATGGCGGGTAAATATAATAAAAACCGATGCTCGGCCGCTTCCGGAAGCATCGTTAAATGTTTAATAACTTGATATGCATATTCCTCAACGCCCGTTCGTGGCTGTTTAATCGCCGCTGTGGCGTTTATGCCTATCATCATACAATTTTTGACAAATCCCCATTTATCACAACTGGCCTCATCGCTTCAATTTCTGTACGATAAAATTCAAATTCTGGTAAGGAATTTAAAATAAATATTTTTTGGTTTAAAACGTGAGCGAAGCCAATTTCCAAAAAAGTATTTGCACCAATATAATTTTTGACTCCATTTTTATCATAATTTAAAACTAAAACTGCAGCCGCGCCCTGCATGGCACGCCAAAATTCACGGATTGCGTCCATATTATATTTTTGGTGCAATTTTATTTTTTCCTTTTCTTCATCACTTTTTCCAACTAAACTTTTATGCAAATCTGTAACAAAAGCCTCGTGACCTAGTTTATTAAGCTGATCTCTAGCCTCAAGCATTTTCTCCGTAAACTGCATACTACCAATAATACCAATTTTCATAAGCATAATATCGCGCATTGGCGAAAAATTTGTAATAAAATTGAGATGAGCCGAGTGTAAAAAATTTGCGTGCTGTGGTTAATGAAGAATAGCAAATTTAGCGAGGCGAATCCAATTTTATCAAATTTTTACACCTTGAGCGCAGTCTTTTGGTTACTTTTCTGCTGACAGAAAAGTAACAGTAAAATTATTTCTTACTCATCACACTCCTTTTATAAACCTCCAAATGTTCCAGCGCAATGCCTGCCCCTTTGGCCACACAAAGCATGGGGTCATCTGCAACATAACAGGGCACGCCAGTGGCTTTTTCAATCAAATCGGCGATATTGTGCAGAAGGGCGCTGCCGCCCGATAAAATCATGCCTTTATCCATTATATCGGCTGAAAGTTCTGGCGGCGTATCCTGCAGTACAAGCTTTACCGTCTGAACTATTTCGCGCAGCTGCTCGGCAATGGCTTCTGTCACCTCATTCGTTTTTATCTCAATATTTTTTGGCAAACCAGAAATCAAATCACGTCCCCTCACTTCAAAAACCTGCTCTTCTTTCGGCGGCACAGGTAGGGCCGAGCCAATCGCAATCTTAATATCTTCGGCTGTGCGCTCACCAATGGCTAAATTATGTTTTTTTCTGACATATTCTGCAATTGCCTGATCAATTTTGTTACCGCCAACCCGAGCCGAAGCACAAGCCACAATTCCTCCAAGAGAAATTACGGCAACTTCGGAAGTCCCACCGCCAATATCAATTATCATATGGCCGGCCGGCTCGTTTATCGGTATCCCCGCCCCAATTGCCGCCAAGACCGGCTCCTTGACCACATAGGCGGCTTTGGCACCAGCGTTAAGTGTTGCATCAATAACAGCTCGCCGTTCCGTAGAAGTGATTCCTGCTGGCACTGCTACCATTACTTCCGGCCTGAATAATCTAAAAGTGCCGGTGGTTTTATTGATAAAATATTTAAGCATTGCCTCGGTGATACGATAGTCAGCTATCACGCCGTCTTTCATTGGTCGAGAAACAATTATTGCATCGGGACTGCGACCAAGCATTTCTTTAGCTTCATTGCCCACAGCTAAAATCCGATTGTCTTCAATCGAGATTGCCACTACCGTTGGTTCATTGATAACCGGTCCTTTACCGGGCACAAACACCAAAGTATTTGCTGTGCCAAGATCAATACCGATTTTTTTGATAAACAAAGTTTATTTTTCAATTGCAGAATTGCCGATTAAACAATTGAATAATTATTTTTAACTTTCTATTTTTTTAACATCAGCCCCTAAGGCTCTCAACCTTCCATCTAAATTCTCGTATCCTCTTTCAACCTGATAAATATTATCAATCTCTGTTTTACCTTGGGCGATAAGCGCAGCTATAACCAACGCCATGCCTGCGCGCAAATCAGGGCTTACCATTTTATGCCCGTAAAGTTTTGTCGGACCGTTAACTACAATCCGATGCGGATCGGCTAAGATAATATTAGCTCCCATCTGAGTTAAGGAATCAGCAAAAAGCAGCCGCCGATCATAAATCGTTTCATGAATTAGACTTGAGCCGTGCGCCTGGGTCATTAAAACAGTGTAAGCTGACTGCAAATCAGTGGCAAATCCAGGATATTCATGAGTCGTTGCATCACAGGACAATAATTTTTTGCTGGGAGAAATTTTGATCATTGTTTTTTCTAATTTGTAGCTGATGCCAACTCTATCAAACAACACCCACAAAGCTTCCAAATGCTCGGGATTACAGTCTTGAATCAAAACTTCACCGCTGTTTGACGCAGCTGCCATCATCGCAAAAGTTCCTGCTTCAATCCGGTCAGGAATTATTTTATATTCCCCGCCACCCAGTTTTTTAACACCACTAATTTTTATCGTCGGTGTACCAGCTCCTTCAATCATTGCGCCTATGCTATTTAAAAATTCTGCTAAGGCCGTAATTTCAGGCTCACACGCACAATTTTTTAAAATTGTTTGGCCTTCCGCAAAACAAGCAGTCATTATTAAACTTTCAGTACCTGTAACCGTAATCTTAGGAAAAAAGATATTTGCGCCTTTTAATTTTTTTGCGGACAAGCGATAATAATTTTCTAGAATTTCAACATGCGCCCCCAGTTTTTTATAACCGTCCAAAAACATATCAATCGGTCTCGTCCCTGCACCAATAACGCAGCCGCCCGGATGAGGAAAGTTGACTTCGCCACAAGAAGCCAATAACGGTCCGACAAACATGATTGAAGCACGGAATTTAGCTACTAAGTCAGCCGGTAAATTAATACAGGTTTGGCTTTTGTATTGAATATCCAATATGCCTGGCTTTACTTTTTTAACTTCATGACCCAACGCCTGCAACATTTCTTGCGCCCGCTGACAGTCTTGAATCTCCGGAACATTGGAAATTCTGATTTGTTCATGAGTCAAAAGCGCCAAAGGAAAAATTTTCAGCGCCGCATTTTTTGCCCCCTTGACTTTAATAGCTCCTTGAAGCGGCTTGCCGCCATTGATGATAAACTTTGATTCCATAAATTTTGCTTAATGGTTCTTATATAATCTTATGTTAAATTATTTTTAAAAGCAATATCCTAAAATTTGCCATTGACTCAATTCACCTAGTATAATTAATACATAATGACCCGTAAAACCCGCCGCTTTATTTTTTACAGCCTTGTGGCAATTTTTATCCTTGTTACGCCACCGACGATTCTGTATGCTGTCGGCTATTCTTATGATTGGCAAAAACAAACTTTAGTTCGAAACGGAGGTATTTATTTAAAATCTACTCCGGCCGGAGCACAAATTACCATCAATAATCAAGATTACGGCACAACGGCCCGCCTTATTTCTCATCTTGTCCCTTCTGTGTATAAAATTGTGATTTCGGCTGACGGTTTTTATTCTTGGGAAAAAAAATTAGAAGTGACATCCGGAATAATAACTGAAGAAAGAAATATTTTTCTTTTCCCAAAAGAAATTAAAGCCCAACTGTCATCAGAAAACGCAACTTCAAGTATCCAGAATTTTTTAAGTACTGGCGAGGAAAAAGAAAATAAGATTTTAGCGCAACAAACTGCCAGTACTACTGCTGGCTGGGCGGTTAATAAAGATTTGATTTATTATGTTTCTTCGGACAATTTTTTGATTTATCGTGAAGATCTAAACGGCAAAAACATCCAGCAGATTTCCAATGAACCGCTTCCTGAAAACCGCTATGAAATTATCACAAATGACGGCGCGATTATTTTAATTTTGTCAAAAGACGGAATTCTTTACTATTTGAATCGCACCAACTCGCTTCCAGAAACTATTGACAGCGGAATAAAAAATGCCGCTTTATCAGATGACAATAAAAAAATACTTTTTTGGACCGAAAACGAAATTTGGGTCTATTACTTAAATGACATCCTGACCCAGCCCTACAAAAAAACAGGCGATAAAGAGCTGATCACCCGTTACGGCCAGCAAATTTCCCAGGCCATATTTTATCCCGACAATGAACACATTACATTTGTGGTCGGCGACCAGATAAAAATTACAGAGCTTGACGACCGCGATGTTCTAAATATCATTGATTTCATCAGTGCCACACAACCGCAAATTTATTTTGATCGACAAAATAATTATTTTTATTACCTAACCGAAAATAAACTTTTTCGTCTAACGTTAAACCGATAGCAACCACTAAATTAGATAAAATAATATCACAATAAACTCCTTCTCATAAAATAATAAGATACCAATTATATGCTTGGTATCTTATTAAAAACGAAAGTTTATTTATATCTTCTGATTAACCCTATCGCTAAAGCAATAGGTTAGCTAAGGTATTAACGTTTCTGCCACTGCGGCGCTTTTCGAGCTTTCTTTAATCCATACTTTCTGCGTTCTTTGGCCCGCGGGTCGCGCTTAATGTAGCCGGCCTTTTTTAGTTTTTTGCGAAAATCTTGATTAAACAAAACCAGAACTCTGGCCAAACCGTGCCTGACTGCTTCGGCCTGTGCTTGAATACCGCCGCCCCTTACTTTTGCTACAACCTCAAAACGATTTAATGATTTTAAACGTCTCAATGAGGCTTCCGCAATTTGCTGAAGTGCTAAAGTCGGAAAATATTCTTTATAAAATTTTTCGTTGACGGTAATTTTCCCTTCGTCACCATCAAAAGGCTTAATAGTTAAAAGCCGAACTCTCGCAATTGCGGTTTTGCGCCTACCCACTGCTTCAAGGTATTTCTTAATCTTTTTTGTTTTTGCATCTGCTTCTTCAAACTCTATCATATCATCTGTTTTGACAATAGACGACTCGACCGCTACCAAATCTGATGACTCAATTTTTTCAACTGTTTCTTTTTTTCTAATAACTGATTTTTTAGTTTTAGCTTTTTTTTCTTTTTCCATTTAAATTTCTTTTTTGTACAATTTTAAGTTTTTTATAATTTTATCTCTTGTTTTGTTTTTCGGCAACATGCCATAAACCGCTTCTCGCAAAACCAGACGGGAATCACGCTCAAACATTTTTTCTAAAGTTTCCATTTTTAATCCGCCATGGTAGCCTGTATGATGAATATACAATTTTTGCTTCATTTTTTTACCCGTCACTTTTATTTTGTCGGTATTGTAAACTACCACCTCGTCACTGGGCTCCAAATATGGCAACCACGCGGCTTTTTGTTTGCCGCGCAAAAGGACCGCAATTTGAGTCGCTAAGCGGCCCAAAATCTGACTAGATGCATCTATTTTATGAATTTTCTTTTCTTTTTCCATTTTAGATGTTTGAAACGAGACTAATGCTATTTGATTAGCTCTATAAAAACAATATTTGCTCCATCGCTCATCCGTCGGCCAAGACGGCTAATGCGAGTATAGCCGCCTTTTCTATCCTTAAATCGCAAACAGATTTCTTTGACTAATTTTTTGGCGACGGCTGGTGGTAAAAATTCAAGGATCCGGCGTCGAGCGACTAAATCCCCCTTTTTACCAATAGTTATTAAACGTTCAATAAAAGAGCGTAGGTCTTTCGCACGCGCCTCGGTGGTTTTAATTTTCTCTTTTAATACGAGATTTGCCGCCAAACTTTTTAAAAAAGCCAGACGAGCATTTTTTTCTCGGCCAAATTTTCTCATAAATAATACTCAAAAAAATATTTAAATTATTCTTTTTTATCTTCTGACCCCTAAATATTCTTATTTTTCAAGCTCAAGTTATTTTTTTTCAGCGCTTTGTAAATTTCTGCAATACCTTTATTACCCATACCGGCAATTTCTCTTAATGATTCTTCGGTCTTTTTAGTTAAACTATCGACTGTTTTTATACCGCCCTGAAACAACGCATTTTGAGTTCGCGTCGACAAATTTAAATCTTCAATTTTAATTTTTGTCACATCTTTAAACATTTCTTCTTCCCGTAAAACCCTTTTTTCTTTTTCTCCTTCTTCTTTTTCTGTTTCAATAAATGTTTCAAATTGTTCCACCAAAATTTCGCTGGCTTTTTTAAAAGCTTCTTCAGGGCTGATACTGCCGTCAGTTTCAATATCAAGACGGAGCCGATTATAATCAGTTCTATCAACAACCCGCATATTTTCTACCTCAAAATTCACCTTTTTTAAAGGCGAAAATGCCGTGTCAACTGCAATCAGACCAATTTCCAATTTTGCTTTCTTCCTTGATTCAACAGGAACAAAACCAAAACCGGATTCAACTTCTATTTCCATTTCCAATTCCGCTTTCTTATTTGTTAAATTTGCAATTATGATATCCTTATTAATAACTTCAATATCAGAAACTATTTTTATATCGCCTGCGGTAACCACTTTTTCACCTTTAACGCTCAAAAATAATTTAAGCGGCTCCTCTGAAAACATTTTGAAACGAATCTGGCGCAAATTCAAAATTATTTCTATTACATCTTCCATAACAAACGGGATGGTCGAAAATTCATGGTTCACACCTTTTATTTTTACACCTGTTATTGCCGCGCCTGGCAAAGAAGACAACAAAACCCGCCTTAGGGCGTTTCCCAGCGTTACACCAAATCCAGGATACAAACCTTCAATTTCAAAAACAGTTTTATTCTTTTCAGATTTAACTATTTTTGGTTTTTGAGGAAGATTAATTTTCATATTTTATAAAAGCAAATTTTTACGCAAACTATTGACGCAAAGTTTCGCTATTTTTTTGCGTAATTTTTGCTTCTAATAATTTTGGCGTTTATTTACTTATAAATTATCTTGAATAAAATTCTACAATTAAACCAGTTGATGAGAGATCTTCAAAATCAGCAGCACCAGGATGCCTTAAAACATTTCCTTCTATTTTTTCCCGATCAAGCGCAAGCCAGCTTGGCGGCTCGTATTTTTTCAGCGAAACCGCAAGATGCTCCATTAACTTTGATTTTTTAATTTTTTCTTTTAGACCGATAACGTCTCCTACTTTCACATTATAAGAAGGTATATTAACACGCCGATTGTTAACTAAGATGTGACCATGACTGATTAGTTGTCTGGCCGCAGCGCGAGATTTAACAAAACCGAGTTTAAAAATCACATTATCCAGACGTGCTTCCAATTTTCTCATTAGAATCTCCCTTGTATCACCCTTTTCAGAAGATGCTTCTCTGAAATATTTACTAAATTGCCGTTCTAATACCCCGAAAGTTCTTTTTAAAGATTGCTTTTCAGATAATTGCTGTTTATATTCAGATCCCACTCTGCCCCTTGATTTAGCTTTAGTTCTTCCATGAATTCCTGGTGCATAAGCCCGTTTAACGAAGGCGCATTTTTGAGAATAACAACGCTCTCCTTTTAAAAAGAGTTTCTCATTAGCTTGCCGGCATTGTTTGCATTTTGGGTTAACCATGCTGATTAAAATACTAATTTGGATATGATATGAATAATCTGAATAAAGCTGACATTAAAATTCATTTGAATTTTAGACCCGCCTTACTTTAGGCGGACGGCATCCGTTATGCGGAATCGGCGTAACATCTTTAATCGCTAATATATTTAAGCCGTGCGTAGCCAAAGCCCGAATCGCTGCCTCGCGGCCACTGCCAACTCCCCTTACTAAAACTTCAATATCCCTTAGGCCTGCTTTTCTAATTTTTTCCATTAACGCTTCGATAATTTTTGATGCCGCATAAGGCGTTGCTTTTTTAGGACCTTTAAAACCGAGTGCTCCGGCACTTGCCCAGCTTAAAACATCGCCCCTGCTGTCGCAGACCGTGACAATTGTATTGTTGTAAGTTGAGTGGATATGAACCTTGCCCTTCTCAACTCTTTTTACTTTTTCCTCATGAGCAACTTTTGCTTTCTTTTGAACTGATTCTTGAATTTCTTTTTCTTTTAAAACTTCCTGCTCGCTTTGATTTTGTATTTTTTTCTTCCCCATAATTTTGTATATTTTTTGCGAGTTCGGCCAGCTGCGTTTTTTGAAAACGGCTGGCCGAGTCTTTTTATGTCTTCTCTGACGCTGATTTTCTCCCCGAACCCATAGTCTTTCGCACGTTTCCGCGAACCGTCCGCGTATTCGTTTTGGTTCTTTGCCCCCGAACCGGCAAACCTTTTATATGACGAACTCCCCGGTAAGAGCCGATATCTTTTAACCTTTTAATATTCATCATGACTTGCCGGTGCAGTTCGCCCTCAACCTTTAACACCTTCTCAATAATTTCCCGCAAACGGTTTACTTCTTCAGCTGTTAATTTGTTTGCTCTTATATTGGAATCTATTTTTGCCTGAACTAAAATTTTATTACTCAAAGACCGGCCTATACCGTAAATATAAGTTAAAGCAATTTCTATACGTTTATTTTCTGGAATATTGATTCCGGCAATACGTGGCATATTGTATAAAATATTTAATAAATTGAAAATTGATTATTGGAAATTGAAAATTAAAAACTACCCCTGCCTCTGTTTATGTTTTTTAATAACACAAATCACCCGCACTTTTCCTTTGCGACGGACAATTTTACATTTCTGACAGATTGGTTTAACAGAAGCTCTTACTTTCATAAAATAAAAGATGATTCAAATATCGTTCGCATTTTTTAATATTCGGCTCAAAACAACAGAAAACGTGCCAAACATGCCTCAAGCCTCGTTTTGCTTCCGCGAGACCTCCCGCCTTGACGAGATGACAAAGTTTAGCACGACAACTTTGGTAATTATTTTGTTCTAAAAATTATCCGGCCGCGCGTTTGGTCATACGGACTCATCTCCACCATTACCTTATCGCCTACCAAAACCCGAATAAAATTCAGCCGCATTTTCCCTGCCAAATGAGCCAAAATCTCCGACCCATCGTCTAACCTTACTTTAAAGCTGGCACTGGGAAGCGCTTCAATAACTTCGCCTGATTTTTTAATTGCTTGCTCTTTTGCTGACACTCTTTTTTAGCTTATTTGAAGATCCATTAGTAAAATTAACTCTTTAAATTATATTATTCCTTTTTCTAAAAAAAGTCAAATGTATTCAGCTAACTTATAGCCAAAATAATCAATTATCGCTTATCGTAATTTTTATCTTATCCAGATTTGTCGGAACTGTTTTTACCCAAAAAGGCCAGAAAAGAATTCTTGCTTTTTCAATTTCTGACCGCCCCTCAAATATTTGCCTGATCTGAGCTTCATTTTTACCTACTATAAGGTTTTTCAAAGAATTTATATCTTCATTCCAAACTAACTTTTGAGTAACTTTTGTTTTAAAATTTAATTGACCCTTGCCAAAATCAACGCTCACACTGCTATATTCAATTTGTTTTTCTTTCTGATTAAGATTCTTACCATCAATACTTTCTGCAATCTTATCATTCGCCAAACTATAAATATCTTTTTCGTCAAAAATGATGGCTGTACCCGAACCTTTAACTGTAATAGTAAAATTATCGGCTTTGGCGCCGACGGCGGCGCTTGACTCAATAGTGCCCATTTCTTCCTTTAACGCTCCTTCAAGTATTTTCAGACCGCTGGGTATCTGTGCTTTTAATTCCTGATCAATTGCCGGCCGCAAATTTTGCCAAATTTCTGCCTTTGCTTTATCAAAATCTTCTTGGGAAACAACTTTTGCCAAACCGATTGCTCCGCCGCTCATTGCTTTTGTAGAACGGCCGTAAAAACTGTCGTATTTGGGACCGCCTTGAAAACCGGGAATTTTAAAATTAGCCGGACCGATATTATATTCCTCACCCGGCTGATCGGCGACAACTGAAGCATCAATACTTGAGGCAACTATTTTGCCGTCCACGATTTTTGCTCCCGGTACGGTAAGCGATTTGGTCAGTCTGAAAATTTTGCCGTTTTCTGAAACAAAACGGGTTGTGGCCACCAAAGCCTGGGGACTGGAACTATATTCATTATAAATTGTAATTATTCCTGCAGCTTTATCATTAAGCTGCCGCTCACCGGTTGCCTTGAAATCTTTTGACTCTTTTTTATCTAATTTTATAATTTGAGCAGGAATTTTTGCCTGTGCCAAATCAACTTTTGTAATTGATTTATCAGCGCTCACCGAAAAATCCTGAACGATGCTTTCGGATTTCGGCACAATGACAATATCAGCCTGCGGCAAAATAAAATAAAGTACGGCCGCCAATATCAGAAGTGCTGCTCCGACAAAAAAACTCAAGAATTTGTATGAAAAAAATATGGAGGTTAATTTTTCATCGCGTGTTTTAGCCAATCTTTTTTCATCCAAATCAATCACTCTTTTTGACTCTTTCTCAATCATTGTATAATCTTCGTCTGCATAATCTTCATCTGACTCTTGCCCGGGAATTAAATATGAATCCAGCGCGTCACTCTCATCTTCTATTTCTTCTTGTACTTTATTAATCTCCTCTGACTTCTCAAAATAGATTTTTTCTCGTTCTCCTTCGGGCGGCACCATTTTTTTGATTTCCTTCATATCAGACCATGGCACTTTGACTTTAATGTCACTCATCGCATGCGGCCGGCTATGCATCACTGCCTCTTCTCTTTTCAGCTTCACTTCTTCTTCGATCATTGACTCGTATTTTTCTGGCGACATATCTTTCAGAACTTCCCCTTTTGTATTTTCTTCTTCCTCTTCTTCCTCTTGCTTTAACTCATCATAAGTATTGTCTACTTTTGGCATTGTCACCCGCACAGCCAATCCGGCTCTTTTGGCCAGTTCTCTTCCGACTTCATCTTTTGTAACCAAAACCACTATTTTGTCCAAACGATCTGCTTCGCGCTTGAGCAGCTTAAGACCGATTATATTCCTTAATAAAACCGAGCCCTTGGGCAACGTTAAATAAACCTCGCTGGCGGCGGTTTCCCAAAGATATTCTACCGCCGAAGTTATATCTTCGTCCGACTTTAAATTAATAATTTTTGGCATTGAGAAAAATTTATTGATTTTATTATAGCACTAAAAAACCTCCCCGCCAATTTTGAATATCCACTGTTTAATTATTCAAGTATGGCTTTTATTCTTCTCACTCCAGCCGAACTTGCTTCTTCCTTAACAATTTTAAATTTTCCTAACAAACCGGTCTGTTCGGCGTGCGGCCCGCCACAGATTTCTTTTGAAAAATTATTGATACTGTATACCTTCACCCTCTCGCCGTATTTTGATTCAAAAACTCCCATCGCTCCCTGCACTTTAGCTTCGTCCAAGCTCATCTCTTCCATTTTAACCGGCAAATCTTCCTGAATTTTTTCATTGACCAAATCTTCAACTTTTTGCATTTCTTCCGGTTTTAATTTTAACGGATGAGAAAAATCAAAACGCAGACGCTCGGCTGTAATATTTGAACCTTTTTGCACAACGTGACCGCCCAGTACCTGTCTTAACGCCGCCAACATCAAGTGCGCCGCGGTATGATATTTGACCACTTGTTCTGAATGGTCCGCTAGCCCGCCCTTGAATTTCTGCTCGGCTCCCGCGCGGGAAAGTTCCTGGTGCTTTTTGAATTCTTCTTTAAAGCCGCTTTCATCAATTTCCAATCCGTTCTCTTTGGCAAGTTCTTTTGTTATCTCTAAAGGAAAGCCATATGTGTCATAGAGATGGAAAACCTCAAAGCCAGACAGGCGGCCCTGTCCGCTGAGACTCATGGGGGAGGGTCCCGTCGTCCAAGACGACGGGACGGCGCCCTTACGAGACGAGGCGGATTGGGCCGCCTCGGCCAAGTAATCAAACTCTTTTAATCCTCTCTCTAAAGTCTTTCCAAATTTCTCTTCCTCTCTTACCAGCTGTTCTTCAATAAATGCACGATTTTCATGCAATTCAGGATATACTTCGTGGTACAAATCAATTACTTCATTCGCGACTTTAAACGTGAAAATATCATTAATCCCTAGCTGCTTGCCATATCTTACCGCTCGCCTTATCAGCCGACGTAAAACATAACCTCGCTCAACATTTGACGGTTCAAGCCCTTCGGCTAAAATAAATGTCGCAGCCTTTATGTGGTCCGCAACAATCCGCATCGCTTTTGTAATATCTTGCGACTCATCGTATTTTTTGCCAGACACTTCATTAATTTTTTCAAAAAGCGGCCAAAAAAGTTCGTTGTCAAAAGTATCATTCTTACCGTTCAGCACCGAAATTGTCCTTTCCAGTCCCATACCGGTATCCACGTTTTGCTGAGACAGCTTTTCAAATCTGCCTTCTGCTGTTTTATTAAATTCCATAAAGACATCATTCCAAATTTCCATGATTCTTGCATTTTCAACTTCTTCATCAAAATTTTTTTGTAAAGCTACGCCTGGCGCCACGTCATAAAACATTTCAGAGCACGGCCCGCAAGGCCCGGTCTGGCCAGCCGGCCCCCACCAATTGTCTTTGCTCGGCAATGGAAAAATCCGGTAATTTTTATTACCGCCGATTGGCTGGCTATACGGACAAACTTCTGCGTCTATTCCGGCTTTTTTAAATTGCAATTTCCAATTATCAATTGATTCCTGGTCAATCGGCGCATTTTCATCGCCGGCAAAAACCGTCATATACAATCTTTCTGGCTCCAAGCCCAAATATTTTTTTTCAGTTAAAAATTCCCAACTCCACGCAATTGCTTCTTTTTTAAAATAATCGCCCAAAGACCAATTACCCAGCATTTCAAAAAAAGTCAGATGGCGATTATCACCTACATCATCAATATCGGTTGTCCTCAAACATTTTTGCGAATCCGCCAATCTTTTTCCCAAAGGATGCTTTTCGCCTAAAAGATACGGCACTAAGGGATGCATGCCGGCAGTCGTAAAAAGCACCGTCGGATCGTTTTCAGGAATCAAAGGAGCTGAAGGAATTATTGCATGTCCTATTACAATAAAAAAATTAAGAAATTTTTCTCTTAATTCATTAGCTCTCATAATAAAAATATTTTATCATAAATTGCTGATATAAACAATAAAAATTCAGCCAAATTCTCCTAATTTGACATTTTTCAATAAGATTGTGCAAATATTGACAGCAGTATATCCCTGTGCTAAATTGAAAATATTGTACATTTCACATTATCCGCAGCAGGCCAACTAGGCCAGGAAGGGAGGGATGATATATATGTGTGTAATCATTTACCGACACACTTTTAAACATTCGAACACCATCTGATCCCGGGGGGTCCTGACTCATCAGGCAATTTTTCTCTCCAGCGCAAGCTGGGAAAGGAGTAACTATGCTTCTGCTGATCGGAAAGCAGGAGATATGGCGCAAAGGGTGCGCCGACCGTTATAACTCCTCTGTGTGAGTGAGAAGGAGAGGCCCTGCTTGGGCCAAAACACTGACCCCTCTGCGGGAAAAATAAACCGGTGCTAAAAGGTCAATATCAGCCCGGCCAAAAAGTGAAACCTGTATGAGGGACGAATGATTCTCGACCGTGGCAGGGCTAGAGCGCGCGTGATGCCCTGCGAAACCCCAGCGTCCCTGGACACGGCGTCAAACTTTAGATCTGGCCACGATTCAGCGGCGCTTTGTGTTCTTCAGGCCTTAGCCAGCCTCTCCTTCTCTTTTTAAGCAGTTCTTCTCAAACTTCCACCTACAAGGAGGAAATCATCGACTTGAAAACGATCACCAAAAAAATGATCTAACAAGACGATCACGGGCTGCCCCGTTCTTACGAAAAGAATGGGGCTTTTTTTATAAAAAAGCGGCGTTTCCACTGCTCCACAAAAAATAAAATTAATTAATTCTTAAATCATAAATTATAATTCTTACGCCATGTGGAAAACTCCCTCTTGACTCAAAAATTATGAAATGATATAAAGAAGATGGTTCTTTAGAAAACGAGGAATATCAAGCTCAGGCAAGGACGCAAATACACAAAAAAATAGTGCTAAAGCACTACAACATATAAACAAACCAGCGTCACCCGATGCCATATCACCTCCTTTCAACCTCAAACCGAGCCCCTATGATTTTATCAGAAGGGGCTCTTCTATTTTAAACCTTAATTGTGAATCACTCCCCCTCCTAACAGCTCGCCTTTATTATTATAAAATACCACGCTCTGCCCCGGCGTTATCGCGCGCTGGGTTTTTTCAAAAATTACCTTTATGTAATTTTTGCCCTGAGCTTGCTCGCCTTGCCGAAGCCTCCGGCGAAGCGCAGGTCGAATGGTCGATTTGGCTAATTCGCTTTTATATCTAATTTTGGCCAAAACTTCTGTCGGCATTTTAGGTGTTTCTCCGCCCAACCAACTTAAATGATAAGCAAACAGCTCATCGCCATATAAATCTTTCTCATTATTGCTCACATACAAAATATTTTTCCGTTCATCTTTTTTGATTACCCACCATGGGCCGCGATTTAAAGAAATATTTTTTCGCTGACCGATAGTATAAAAAGTCAAACCCTGATGCTGACCCAAAATATTCTCCCCAATATCCCTGATATCCCCAGTTTTAATCTTTAAATATCTTCTGATAAAACTTTCTCTGTCTCTCTCCACAAAACACAAATCAAAACTTTCATCTTGCCGGTAGGGCAGCTTCCATTTCTTTGCCATTTTGTAAACTTCGTCCTTTGTATAATCTCCAACCGGAAACAAAACGCGGCTCAATTGTTTTTGATTTAAGGTATAAAGAAAATAACTCTGGTCTTTATTCTCGTCTTTAGCTTTAAATAATTTTGTTTGTGATTTGGAATTTGTGATTTCCCGCTGGAGACGGGCGTAATGCCCGGTAGCTATAAAATCTGCACCCAGCGCGAGTGCTTTCTCAAAAAGCAATCCAAATTTAATTTTTTTATTACAAACCACACAGGGATTTGGCGTCCGCCCTTTTTTTTCTTCCGCTAAAAAATAATCAACCACTTCTTTTTTAAATTCTTTTTCCAGACGCAAAACATAGAACGATATGCCAAGTTTTGCCGCCACAGCTCTGGCTGCCGCCTCTGCCCCTTCTGAACAGCAAGTATTTCTGCGTTCTTTTGTATTTACGCCTTTTGCGTCATTTTGCGACTCATGCCAAAACCTCATAAAAACGCCGACGACATCATACTTCTGCTTTTTGAGCAGTGCCGCCGCGACAGAAGAATCCACACCGCCGGACATCGCAACAACAACCCTTATTTTTTTTTCTACTTGAATAATATCTTTTTTTGCCATATAATAAAATTTAACCTAAACATTAACTAATGTAAATATGCTCAACTACAACGATTTGCGGCCCGGCACTTTTTTTATTTTAGACGGCCAGCCCTATGAAGTGCTGGAGTTTTCTTTTTTGCGCATGCAACAGCGAAAGCCGGTCGCCCAGACAAAAATCAAAAATTTAATTTCTGGAAAAATTATCAGCCGCAATTTCCAGCCCAACGAAACCTTTGAGGAAGCCCGAATAGACTATAAAAATGTAAAGTTTTTATACGGTCACCGAGAAAAATTTGTTTTCTGTGAAATCACCAACCCGTCCCACCGATTTGAGTTAAATGAAGAACAAATCGGCGAATTAAGCAAATTTTTGAAATCTAACAACGAAGTGGAAATAATTGAATTTGAAGGAAAAATTATCAATATCTCTTTACCAATTAAATTGGAATTTAAGGTCGTTGAGGCGCCGCCGGGCGTCCGCGGCGACACGGCGCAGGGCGGTGTCAAAGCCGTCAAAATTGAAACCGGCGCGACAGTCAACGTTCCCCTCTTTATTAACGAAGGTGACATTATCCGCATCAACACTCAAACCGGCGAATATACAGAGAGAGTTGAAAAATCCAAGTAGATAATTTTTTTTATTAAGACTCAAAAATCCGCCCCGCAAAATGCGGGGCGGATTTTTTCTCTTATGACTTAACTCATATAATTATTTTATTATAATTCCACTGTCTCACCAGGCTTTATCTCTTTTTCGTTATTTTCTTCTACTTTTATTTCCGGCTTTTCTTTTACCTGCTCATTTTTTGCTTCAATTGCCGCCGGCTGTTGCGCGACCTTATTTTTTTCAATCGGCCCGACAGTCTCTTCTAAAACATCACGTAAGCCGACTAAATCAACTTCTCGGCGCGGCTTTTTCTTGGCCGGTTTAAAATCCTCGGTATGTTCTCTTAACGCTTCGCTTAAAGATATTGTATGACCGGTCTCTTTAATGACCGGCTCGCTAGAAATTTTTTTTGCGCCAGCGCGCGATGGCTGCGATTTTACTCTGATTAAACATTCCCGGCAATATATCGGTCTCACCCCATCCGGTTTAAATTTAAGTTCAACCTTCTTTCCGCAATCCCAGCACTTATCAATAAATATCTGCGATGAAGTTTGCGACGGAAAAACATCGCTCACAGGTCTTTTAGCCAGCGGTGCGTCTTGTGTTTTTTCTGACCGCAGATGACTGGAAGGACTAATCATAGACGCACTAATTTCTTCTTTTTCCTCAAACATTCCGCTCCATCTGACAATTTTCTCTTCCACTTCTTGACGCGAACGGCCGTACCGTTCCCGCGAAATCCTAATAATTTTCTCCTTTTGGCTCGTTACTTGTTTGACCAAGGGCGGCAAAGTGGTCGCCGAAAAGGGTCGAGAAGCAAAACCGTCAATCATGAGTTTCAGATAGATTTGCGCAAAGCCCAGATTGACTAAATCGTTGACGTTAAATTCCGGCTCAAATTCTTTTTCCAAAAATTCTGCATCCGCCGCCCCAATCCGAAAAGTGATAATCGTACCAACGTTGCCAAACACCGCATCACGCACTTCTTCTTCAACCTGGGTAATATACTGATGTGCCAAGATTAAATCTAAGCGGTATTTTCTGGCTTCCGACAATATATTAGTAAATGACTGGGTAGAAAAATTCTGAAATTCATCAATATATAAATAAAAATCTCGACGATCCTCCTCAGGTACGTCCACCCGCGACATCGCCGCCAGTTGGAGCTTAGTAATAAGCATGGCACCCAGCAAAGCCGAGGTATCTTCACCGATTTTACCCTTGGACAAATTCATGATAAAAATTTTGCCTTCATCCATCGCGGCCCGTATGTCAATTGATGATTTGGTCTGGCCGACAATATTGCGAATGAGAGGGTTGGTTAAAAATTGGCCGACTTTATTTTGAATCGGCGCAATTGCCTCCACTTCAAAATTTCCGCGGTATTTGGAAAATTCGTCCACCCAGAAACTTTTAACAACCGGGTCATTAATTTTATCAACCACTTTCTGCCGATAGGTTTTGTCCACCAGCATCCGCATAATACCAAGCAGGGTTGAGCCCGGATATTCCAATAGCGCCATAATGGCATTTCGCAAAACATATTCCAGCCGTGGCCCCCAGGTGTCTGCCCAAAGTTTTTTAAAAACACCAACCAGACCAGAAGCAACGAGATGACGATGTTCCGGATCAACTTTTTCCATGGCGTTAAACGCGATCGGCCAATCCAAATCAGCCGGGTTAAAATAAATTACATCATTAAGACGTTCTGAGGGCACAAAATCCAGCATTTTTTCGGCAAATTCGCCATGCGGATCCACTATACCAATTCCATTACCGCGCTGGATATCCTGAATCGCCATATTTTCCAAAAGAGTTGTTTTACCCGTGCCGGTTTTTCCAATAATATACAAATGGCGACGGCGGTCATCGATTTTTACTCCAAATCGCTTCCGCTGGTTACGAAAGTCGGTCTCGGCAAAAATTGTTATTTCTTCGTTGTTATTCATATGATGCAAAATTTATGCTAACTATGCGAACTGCGAAATGGAGCGGGTTGAGTGCCGAGCGAAAGCCGGCGCCCGAAGGACAGGGTTGGAGTGGGTGGCTGAAAGCGAGACGCTCGCCCCGCTCCATTCAGACTAACCTTGTTATTCCAGCGGCAAATCAACCGGCGCGCCGGCTTTTTTAATTTGAATATAAGGCGTTACTGGCCCCTGAACAGCCACCGTTGGAAAGTGATACAAGGTTGCCAATTCTTCAATATTTAAAATATATCCTCTTTCCCAAAAAGAACGCTCGCGCATCAGTCTCATTAATTTTCTCTGCCGATAAGCTTTCCTTAACTTAGCGAAAGCATAGTTGGCCTTGGTCATACTATTTCCATCCGGTTTTAAAAGGTTCATATTTAGATTTGAAAACTGATTAATAAAACCCATCATTGAGGAAATATTGGCAGAATTCCAAATCTCTCTACGCCCGATGTAGACGCACTGCGTTTTTGCTTCGTAACCTTTTTTTGCAGCTTTTTCAACGATTCCTTCCAAGACATCTCTTTCTGAAGGCAACAAAACCATTCTTGATATTTGATCATCTTTTTCTTCTTTGGCGCCACTCGCAGGTTGATTTGTAATTAATTCTGTCGCCACGCCACCAATCGCATCCGTCCAAGATTTAATTTCTGAACCCAACACACCTTTTGATGATTTCTTTTCTTTACCCATTAATTTATTAGCAAACTGCTCAGCAAACTTACGGGCTAATTCCCTCCATTTATCATCGGTCGGCCGGAACAACAATTGGAACCACACCTGCTCCCCCGGCTTAAGTTTTCCTAAACTCTCCATCAAACCGGCCAGAGGATCCAAAAAATTCGGCTGCCTGGATTGTGTTATATCAATCAAATTAGGATAGGTTCTGATAGGATAAATAAAATCCCTATCCAGTTTCAATTTCGTACCCCAAAGATCCCAATTTTTATTAGGAATGTCGTAGGGCACAGATTTTGTATAATCCTCAACTTCTTTAATCTCTGCCTGCGGATATTGAGAGTAAATCTGCGCCTCAATTAAATCGCGGTATTTTCTCAAAGCTCTAATATAAAAATGAATTTCACCATTGGCACCGACAATCTCAAAACTGAAATAGTCCTGAAGCTTCCCTTTAATATATTTTTCGTATTTGGTTCCTACTGTACCAAAAGAACCCCAAAGACCAGCAAAAATTTGCTCCATCGTCTTTGGGGTTCTTTCGATTTCCCGCGGAGGTTTAACTTCGAGCATCACCCAGTCCAAGCTTCTCCAATAATAACGCTGGACATAATACATCCAACTATAAAAAAATGCCACAGCTAATAAAAAAGGCATCCAAATCCATGTCGTGCTCAAAAAAATATCTATAAAATTGAAATAAGAATTAAAAACCTCCATTTTTATATTATTAAAAAACCCGAAAAAATCTTAGGCCTTCTGAGAATAACAGCCTTGTTCGTCTTTGGTGAATAATTTTTTATTCTGTAAATTAATCAAAACAGTATTGTCTTTGACAAAGCGTTTTTGCTTCACTTTTTCAATAATTCTTTCTCTGTCCAACGGCCCTTCTTTTTTCAAAATCTGACTGATGGTTTGGGCGACTGTGCCCGGCTCATACCCCCATTCAGCCAAAGCGTAAAGGCCTCTGCCGACCAGAACAAAACGCGGATCCTTTATTAATTCGTTGTGCACTGTCTGCACATATGCCTGCTTGCTGGATGGCAATGATTGATTAATCAATTTTGTAACTTCTGAAAAATGCAGCGGCTTGCCAGAGTTTTTTAAAATAATGTAAGACTTGTCTTTGACACCTCGCGGACTAATTTCCGGCCAGTTCGCCAAACCAAAATATCCAAGATGATTTTGCTCTATCTGCTTTGAAGCATCAATATAAGAATAAATCGCCTTATCGGATAATTCCGGATATAAAGCTTTTGCAACGGCAAATAAATCCCGATCTTTCAAAGCTTGCTTTTTGGTATTAAAACTTTTAATTAAAGAGTCAACTGTTTTTTTGGCCAACTTGAGTGAGTTTTTATTAGTTGTCCAGACCGGATAAAAATTATCATCTTCGGCGATTCTTTCAAAATCCGGCCCTAAAGTTAAAATCAAATAAAAAGCTGCCTGACAGCGCGCCAAATCAGATATTTTTTTCTCTTTCTGCAGCGTTTCAATCTCTTTGACCGGGAAACAAATATAGTTTAAATCATCATAAAGCCGGCTTTCTTTTTTTAATTCTCCATGCTCAACTAAATGATTGGTCAACATATCAAAAATAGGCTGCAGCTTAGCCAATACTGCAGACTGCCTCAAGCTCGTCAAGCCATTATCCTCAATTTGACGCACCCTTTCTCTGGTAACGCTATGGTCCCTGCCAATTGCCTCCAAGGTCTCTTTTTGACCGTTAGATAAGCCAAAACGCCGCACTATTACATCTTTGGTGCGGTTATTCGCAATAACCTCTAATATTTCGTTAACGATATTAACTGGATTTAACATTGATTTTTTCACTGTCCTTAAAATAGAGTTTTTTTGACCCTAATTTATATATCATTACATTAGCATATTAGAAATGAAGTGTCAAATATTCTGGTTAAAAAATAATCTGGTCATCTATTATTTATTTTTTTAGCGATTCTTTTCTGCCGCCAAACTTCAGAAGTAACCAAAAGTGAACTAGCCACAAAAATTGAAGAGTAAGTGCCGAAAAATATACCAATCATAAGTAATAATGCAAAATACCTGATGTTTTCGCCCCCGAAAATATAAATTGCGAAAAGCGTCAAAATCACGGTCAAAGAAGTATTTATAGAACGAGTCATTGTCTGGTTGATGCTGATATTGGCAGTTTCTTCAAAGGTTTTGCCGACCCCTTTGCGTAAATTTTCCCTAATTCGGTCAAAAACAACAATTGTGTCATGAACCGAAAAACCTAAAATTGTTAACAGCCCCGTCACAAACAGTAAATCAATTTCTGCACCAAGATAATGCCCCAGAATTGAAAAGATGCCAGTCGGGATAAAAACGTCGTGGAGTAAAGCAATAACAGCCGCAAATCCGTACTTCCATGATGCAACGGGGCGAGAAACTTTTCTGAACGCAAAAGCAATATAAACAATTATTAAAAACAGCACCATCAAAATTGCGCCGTAAGTACGCTGCTTGAGTTCTTCACCAATAATAGGACCAACCGAATCAAAGCGTTTCTCTTCAATTTGCCCGATTTCTCTTAAGCCAGCGAGAATTTTTTGATGATTTTCTTCGCTGATATCACCAAGTCTCAATATCATGCCCTTGTCTCCAATAGGCTGAATTGTAACGTCTTTAAAATCAAGGCTGGTCAGTTTATCTTTAACAACGCTGATTTCCGGCCGATTTTCTGTCCAGTCGATTTCAATCAGTGAGCCGCCCTTAAAATCTATCCCGAAATGCAAACCCCAAAAAATTATGCTAAAAATACCAGCGCCGATCAACGCCAAAGAAAATCCATAAAATATTTTTCTTTTACCGACAATATTCAACATATAGTCTAGGATTTAGAATAATTACTTCTTAATAACTAATCTTTTTTATTGGCTGTTTTCTTCACTCCAAACAGCCACAATCTTTCTTCCATTTTTTCACTGATAACCAACTTCAAAAAATTTTTGGTGACGAAAACAGCTGAAAACATACTGATCAAAATCCCTATGGCAAGAGTAAAAGCAAAACCCTTAATAATGCTCGTGCCCAACCAAAATAAAACCGCGCAAGTGATCAAAGAAGAAAAATTAGAATCGCGTATTGAAGTCCAGGCGCGTTTGAATCCTTCATCAATCGCCCCGCCAAGAGACTTGCCCCAACGAAGCTCTTCTTTCGTTCTTTCAAAAATTAAAATATTAGCATCCACCGCCATACCTACTGACAGCACGAAACCAGCGATACCTGCCAAAGTTAGAGTCACCGGAATTAGTTTAAAAACGAAAAGGGTAATAACCGTATAAATCAATAAGGAGAGCACCGCTAAAATTCCAGGCAAGCGATACCAAGCGATCATAAATGCCGCCACCGCCAAAATGCCAATTAAGCCGGCAAATAAACTTTGATTTAAAGATTTTTCACCAAGCGAAGCGCCGATGCTTTGCTGATTTATCAATTTTATCGGTACCGGCAGTGCCCCGGCATTCATGCGTTGAACCAACTGTTTGGCTTCCTGGATAGTAAAAGTTCCTGTAATCTGAGCCTTGCCGCCAGAAATTGCTTCCTGAACAACCGGCGTACTGATGGGCGAACCATCCAAATAAATAGCTACTCTTTTGCCAACGTTTTTTAACGTAATTTCTTCAAAAAGTTTTGCGCCTTCGGCATTAAATTCCAAACCGATAGAAGGTTTGTTGGTGTTAGGGTCAAACTGCAAAGTGGCCGATTTTAAATATTTTCCGGTCAGCGCGGTCGGCTTAAAATACGGATCTTCATTAAAAGTTTTTTGCTCCTCTTGCGAAAGACTTTTAAATTTTTCAATTATGGCGTTCGTCTCTTCCTGTGTTTTTTCTTCGCGAAAATCCAAAGAAGGAGTCTCGCCAATCATGGCAATCGCCTGGTGGATATCTTTGACTCCTGCCAGCTCCACTATCAAACGGTAATGACTGCCAACCGTATCAACCTGGACAAGCGGTTCGGTTACGCCAAACAGATTTACCCGCCGTTCAATTACGTCGCGTACCCCCTGCATGGATTCCGAATATTTTCCTTTTTCAATGTTTGATAAATCCGCTTCGTAAACCAAGTGTGTGCCGCCCTGCAAATCAAGACCGAGCCGAAAAGATAAATTAAAAAATTGAGGAACATTGGGCAAACCCTTAAAAGCGCTAATAGTATTTTTCTTGGCATTCAGCCAGTCAACCGATTTATTCCAAGCTTTGGGATAATCAACAAAGCCGGAAAAAATCGCCAACAAAAAAATCGCCACTACTATCCAAGTAGTCCGCGACATTTTCTTTTTGGTAAATATGGCCGAGAAAAATCGTGAAATAAAACTCATACTTATTTTCTATACTAACTCCAAACTCTATTTTTGTCAAACAAAAAATAAAAGGGGTTGCCCTATTTTTTTGCGCAACCCCTTCTTGCTATGACGCCTTTTTCATCAGCGCCTTAATTTTCACAATCTGGTCACCCAGATTATCTCGCTCCGCGATTTCCAACGCCTGCATAAAAAATTTTTTTGCCACTCTTTTATAGTCCAGTGGCCGACTTCTTTTTTTGCGCAGCATATGAGCACCCAATGCTTTAAAAACTCTGACACGGGTAGTATTTTTAACTTTAGTTATCCGTTTTGCATCACCAAACTCTATCCCACCGTGATCACCTTTTATCCTATTCAGCAACTTTCTGTCCAGTACTTCTCCCAGCTTGCATAATATCAAAGCCTGGCTGTCAGTGGTGATATCCGGTTTTTCCAACGCTTTGCGTAAATATTTCTCAGCTTTCCTATATAAATGCCACTTAGCTAAAATACTTGCCCGCACATCAAGCTGGCCGTGGGTCATATTCTCGAAGCCGATTTCTTTTTCAGCATGTCTAGACCACGCCAGCGCCCAAAAGGCGCAACAAATTCCCCGAATTAGCCACAGCAGTTTTAACTTAATCGGCGCCACTATAAATTGAGAAAAAGCATTCCCCCACGCCGTGTAATAAGTGCTTGAAAGTGCACTGGCGCCATCACCTTTGCGATAATCATTCATTACACTTAAATAAGCGTACCGGATATGGCTCAACTTAATAGCACCGTCCGTTCCCCAAATTTCACCTTTCCACGTCAAATCATAAACCTTCCTGCCAATATCATCCGAATAGTCATCTCTTCCTTTTTCGTTCATTTTTTCCTCCTTATTAGATAAAATGTACTAATTTCTTTGATTTCAAAACATACCACAAAGTTAAAAATTAGTCAAACAAAAAACAGCCCCGCTTGCGCAGAACTATTTTTTGTAAAATCTATTTCAATCTTACCATCTCTGACCGCCGCCACTGCCATAACCTCTACCTGCACCACCACGATTGAAATCGCGGCGAGGAGGACGAGCTTCCATCGGACGTGCTTCGTTGACTGTCAAATTGCGACCTTCAAATTCTTTCCCGTTCCACATCTCTATCGCTTTAGCCGCTTCTTCTTCGGAAGACATTTCGACGAATCCAAAACCTTTTGAGCGGCCGGACATTTTGTCCATGATAATTGTCGCAGTCTCAACTGTTCCGGCTTGGGCGAAAGCTTCTTTCAAAGAATCTTCAGTGGCGCTGTAAGGCAAGCCACCGACGTATAATTTCTTTGCCATTGTATATTTTTTTTTAATGTTAATTAGTGTGTAAGGCGACCTCTCATTTGAACTTAGCTGCCTTTACACTTAATTAGCAAAAGGCGCACAAACTCACTGAGAAAACTTACAACAAACTTATTATACACCTTTCAAAAAAAAAGTCAATCCTCTGCGCAAAAAAACAAAAAAGCGGGCTAGATTTAACCCGCTTAAATAAAACTTTTGCTTAGCAAGACGATATTCTATGATTCAGCACATTTTTCTCCTCCGCATTATCATAAAGAATCCAACCGTGGAAATCTTGTCCAGCTATAAAATAAGGAAACCACAATTTGTCGCCCGACCACATCTGGCTATACGGAATAGAATCTTTATCTCTTTTGTACCATTCCGGCGGCCCCATTTCTTTTGTCTCTTTTGACTGACCTTTGCAATCAGCAATATCAACCAAATAATAATGGCATTCAAAAAGTTTTCCGTTATCCAAAAATTCAAATTGTACAACACCAATCTTTCTCATTTTTGCGGCTCTAAGCCCTGATTCTGCCTTAAGCTCGCGCTTCGCCTCTGATTCAATATCTTTTCCCTCCCGAACTTTCCCGCCATAACCATTCAATAGCCCTGCCCCCAATCGGGACTTTTTTCGCGCCAAAAGCACTTGTGAATCATTGTGGACAAAACAAAGCGTCATAACTTTATCCGGTTTCTTTTCCATATTCTCCTCCTTTTTTAAAATAACTATTTTGCAAGCTCAAGCGAAATTCTCCAGCCGTCAAGAATTTTAGCAACTGCCTCCAATAATTGTACATCAAGTTTTTTATCGCGATGAATACTGCGTTCCGCAAATTCAACTCGGCCGGCGGATGAATCACGAATCAATTCGGCAATCAGGCGCGCCACAACTTCAGTTGTTTCGCGGCCAGCTCTAACCTGTCGCTTGCACCAAAAAACAAGGTCAACTAAAAGCGAAGTTGGTACCCAATGTTCATATAATACCGGCTCCCCAACCGGTTCTCCAACCGTTGCCAGAATTGAATCTTTTTTATCAACAATTGCCTGAAGTAATCTTCTGTTTCCATCAATAACACGAAGTTTTTTCTCAGAGCTATCCCCGTGACTTTTACGAACAACAAAAATTGGAAAATTATCGCGGGGCGCGGTTTTAATCCACTCCTGCTCAAGTTTTTGCCGGGTTTGTTCAAAAAGTTTTTGATTTTCTGGCAGAAAAAGTTTCTCTTTAACTTCTGCAGCGGATTCAGAACCACCAAGAGACGCAATCGGTCCAAATTTGCCCCCAAACCAAAGTTCTTCAATTGGCACTTCTTTTTCAGCCCATTTTATATTGAGCGAAGTAATCCAAGGTACAAGACTTTTCAAACGAAACCCCATGGAGATGCCGTGAATCGCATTCCAAAAGTTTCTGATTGAAAGCTCCTCGTACCAATTCTTTATCTGCTCATCAATTGACTGCCATAAAACTTGGTTGCGCAACTGCGGCAAAAGTTTCCTGAACTCCTGTTGGGCATAGCGGATGGCAATTTTTTGTCGAAACGGTTCTGACAGATGTGGAAGGAAAGTTTTGTTATTATCCATTTTAAATTAAACTTAGATTAAATTAAATTGTTTCGCCAAAAATTTTTACATTTTGCCCCGTTTCAATATTTCGAAATTTCGACATATCTAAATTTATTTTAGTTCAAACACTATCAAGCCGAATTTTTTAATCTTTTCCTTATAATTAGGAAAGCTATGATAAACTGAGATTAATTCTTTTTCCGTTGAGATTCTTGGATTAATTCGCGCAATATCATATACTTTCAACATTTCTTTTATCGTCCTAAAATTCCTTACTGCTTTCACTTTTTTCTCAAACCTTTCTTTCCCGCAAGCTAAAACA
>Ga0315281_10001265_pt1 | contig 37122 bp, 34 predicted proteins | sample YL17G07_0_MG_FD_204540 | JGI IMG/M metagenome (GOLD analysis project Ga0315281, IMG submission 204540) | Sediment microbial communities from Yellowstone Lake, YNP, Wyoming, USA - YL17G07_0 | ecosystem: Environmental > Aquatic > Freshwater > Lake > Sediment | place: USA: Wyoming | collected...
GAGCTCATCGCGCGCGACGCTTTGCGCATGCGGGACAGCGCAATCAGCACCCAGGCGACACAGTCAGATGGAGGGAATATCACAATCGCCGCTCGTTCGCTGATCCACCTGAACAACAGTGCGATCACGGCCTCGGTCCAGGGCGGCAGTGGCAACGGCGGCAGCATTTCTATAGACCCGGAGTTCGTGATTCTCAACCACAGTCAGATTGCTGCCAATGCCTTCGGGGGCAATGGCGGCAATGTTTTCATCGTTGCCAACAACTTTCTGGCTTCGTCCGACAGTAGCGTGACCGCTTCCTCGACACTCGGTCTGCCGGGTAATGTGATTATTAGCGCCCCGACCCATGACCTGAGCGGTGATCTAGAAAAATTGCCAGAGACTGTTGTTGATGCCTCGACTCTGTTCAAGAGTCGTTGCACGGCCGTTGGCAGCCGTTTCAGCAGCTTTACAGTCGCCGGGCCGTCTGCGGCGGTGACTGGCTACAGCTTGATGCCTAGCTCCTATACCAGTTTGGGAGACGCGGACCCAACCGCAGCCATAGCCGAAGGCAGCGCCGGATCGGCTGCACAATTGGCTGCTACGGCGCCGCAGGCTTTGCATGTCATGGACTGCAGCCTTTAACCAGAACTCAGCGCGTCCAAAGAATAATAAGAACTCGGGAGAAGAATGTGAGTATCCACCGCCACGGAACCGTAGTGTCGGTCATCTGCATGGTGTTGCTGTGTGGGTCATCCGCTGTCGAAGCTGTAGAAGTACCGCAAGATCGTCCTTCAGAACGACCGTTGCAGTTACCGGAGTCTGCGCCAGAGCAGCCGGCACCAGTGCTTGATTTACCTCCGCTTGATCTTGGTCCCGGGACTCAGCCTGCACTGCCGGCAATGCGGGTTCACATCCACGATTTCAGATTTACCGGTAACACGGCGATCGCGAGTGACGAGTTGGATGCAGTGGTAGCTGCGTATCGCGGGCGCGAACTCAGCAACGACGACTTCGAGGTCATCCGGGTCGCGCTGACACGTCATTACATCAAGCGCGGTTTCATCAACTCCGGCGCTGTTCTCCCCGACCAGGAAATCAAGGCCGGTATCATCACCTTTCAGATCATCGAAGGCCGGATCAGCCGAATTGACGTGATTGGCAGCCGTCGCCTGCCGGAGTCCTACGTCCACGACCGCGTGGCTCTCGACGCTGGCCCGCCGGTCAATGTCTACGCGATTCGCGATCGGCTGTACCTGTTGCAGCAGGATCCACGCATCCGCCGACTGGATGCGGCACTGCTGCCCGGCACGCGTCCGGGTGAGGCGATTTTGCGCATCGACCTCGATGAGGCGCTGAGCCAGCGCGTCTGGTTCACCGTCAACAACTATCGCCCGCCGAGCGTCGGTGCAGAGCGTGCCGAGGTCGAACTGTTCGACTATAACCTGCTTGGATACGGCGACACTTTTGGTTTGCGGGGTGGGGTGACGGAAGGCAGCGATGATCTGGACCTGAACTATGCCATTCCGTTGAATGCCCGGGATACAGCACTCCAGCTACGCTATGCCAGGAACAGATCGGCGGTGGTTGAGTCGCCGTTCGACCAGCTCGATGTGCAAAGCCGTTCCCAGACAATCGGTATCGGTGTCTGGCATTTTCTACACAAGGCCCCGCAGGAAGAAGTGGGTCTCGGTGTTACATTCGAGCAGCGCCAGAGCAGGAGCTACCTGCTGGGTGAGCCGTTCGCATTCTCGCCGGGCACGCCGGCGAACGGCCGGGTAAGACTCTCGGCGTTACGTTTTGCGCAATCGTGGCTGACACACAATCCGGACCGTGTGCTCTCGGCGCGCTCGACTTTCAGCGTCGGTGTGGATGCATACGATCCAACGCTTAATTCCTCGGGAGAGCCGGATGCGCGCTTCCTTGCCTGGCTCGGTCAGCTGCAATGGGTGGAGCGACTTTTCGCGCGCCACGATGAACTGGTGACCCGCGTCGATACCCAGGTTACCGATGATCCGATGCTGTCACTGGAACAGTTCTCCGTCGGCGGTGCGCACAGCGTACGCGGCTACCGTGAGAATCAGCTGGTGGGCGACAACGGTCTGGTTGCTTCAATGGAGTACCGCCTGTCGTTGTGGTCCGATCCGGGTCGCGGGCATCGCGTGCAGCTGGCCGGTTTCTTTGATTGGGGCCGTTCCTGGAACCGTGAACGGCCGACACCGGAACCGGAGGTACTTGCCAGTATCGGCGCCGGTCTGCGTGCAACGTATTATCCGTGGCTGGATTTTGAACTTTACTACGGGAGCCGCCTCAAGAAAGTTGCCGAGCAGAATAACGATCTGCAGGACCGCGGTGTGCACTTCCAGCTGCGCGCACGGGTTTGGTGAGTGGTGGGGTAGTGTGCTGCTCGGATGACAGGCTCGCCACACGCTGCCTTTGCCGCCTACAGCCAATTCCCAATCAGCACGAAGCCGGACCAGTAACCCGGGTGACGGTAACGAGTAATGGCCGCCAGTTTCTGTTGTGCGCGCTGTAGCGCCAGGGCCTTGCTGACACCGGGCATTTGCAACTGGCGGTAAAATTCGGTCATTAGCAGTGAAGTCGCCTCATCGTGAATAGGCCAGAGAGAGGCCAATGCGCTGCGCGCACCGGCCTTGACGGTAATACCAGCCAGTCCGAGCATGGCCCGTTCATCACCGGCAGCGGTCTGACAGGCGCTTAACGTCAGGAGGTCCAGCGGGTCATCGCGCAGACGATTGAACCCAATGAATCGTGTCAGATCATTCATGCTGATCTTTCCGTCATAAGCAAGTATGAATGAATTCCGTACGTCGCCGGTAAATTCTCCGTGCGAAGCAATATGAGCAATGCTGTAATGCTCTTGGGTCAGTTCCTGTTCGAGTTGCTCACGCACGAACGTTTTGTTCTTGAGTATGCGGCCGCTGCGCAGATCGTTGATGTTGTCCATCTCGTTGCTGACATGCGTGAGGGCCGGATAGCCCTGTACCGATTCCGACAGACCTGCCAGCAGCATTTTGGCGGCCTTCGTCGGCAGCGGACGCGGATCGGTTAACTCCAGTCCGGGCGCCATGACCATGGCCAGACGGTTCACGATAAATTGGTTGCCGTCATACAAGGCGGCCATCGGGATGGCGCGCAAGGCGTGATCCGGAATCGTGACCAGTGTTTTAACCTGCGCGGCCATCAGGCTCGACTCGATGGGACGTATCAGCCACTGATAAAGCGTTTGCGCCGGTGCCAGGTACGCACGCGTGCGCTGGCTCTGTACAGCCTCACGGAATTGACGCGCGGTTTCAACGACCACGCTCTCTTTCACCGCTACCGTGAAGCGTTTGATGACGGGCCCGATATTCACCAGTAGTTCCAGACGATCCGGCAGAACGATCGGGTAGAGCACGGCTGTCCCGGTCCCGATGTTCTGTATCAGCGCCTTGACGCGGGTGCGTGCCTCGGCCACGCACGTGTCATGAAAATAATCCTGCAATTCGCGCGCCTTGAGTATCTCCACAGCGTCACGCGCCTCGACGAGATAGGCTTGTGCGGCGCTGCTGTTGCCAAGTGCGCTGCTCTTTTGCAGCAGCAGGTCGGCTTGTTCGAGGAACACGGCGTGGCTCGGTTCGCTGGGGAACAGGGTGAAATTAGCAGAAACAGGTGAGAGATTACTCGTCTCGTAGGCGGCCAGTGCCAGGCGGTACGAGGCGATGGCCATATCTAAGTCGCGTTGCGCACGATGCAGGCGAGCCGCCTGCCAGTGCCAACGGAACAGCAGTTCCGAAGCCCCGGCGCGTTGTGCAGAAAGGATGGCCTTCTGCGTCAGCGCTAACGCTTCCTGTTGATGATTGGTCAGCTGGTAGACATTACCCAGCGACCCGCTCGCGGCCGAAATCAGGCGCGGGTCCTGAAGCGTTTCGGCCTGCTGCAGTGCATCGCGCAGGGCGGCGTGCGCGGACAGATAGGTCTCCTGGCGTTCGTGTGGATCTTGCTGTGCAATCTCGGAAAGGAGCAGACCGGAACGAATCAGCCCCTGAATCAGGAGATACGGTTGTGCTTCAAGTTGTCTGGCATGCTGTTGTGCGGCGCGCGCCATTTCCCGGGCGCGGTCTGGCTCGCGCATCGCAAGTTCCAGCGAGGCGGCATTGAGCAGCACCCGCAGCGTGAGTGGGCTGTTGTGTGCTGCTTGTGCCAGGCGACGTGCCTCAGCAAAGGCGTCGCGCGCGGCCACGCTGTCGTTTGCTTCGCGCAGCAGCAAGCCAAGATCATTCTGAACAGCGGCAATGAACGCCGGGTTCTTCTGGCTGCGCGCCGTTTCCAGTGCCGCTATCAGCAAAGGCTGCGCCTTGTCCATGTGCCCAGACTGAAGATGTGTGCTGCCGAGCTGTGCCTGGAGCAGTGCCTTCCAGCGTGCATCGCTCCTGGTTTCGGCCAAGGCAATGGCTTCAGTGAGTGCGACCACCGCTTGATCCGACGCGCCGAGTGCCTGTTGTGCCTCGGCCAGCGCCTGCAAGGCACGCAACTGGGTTTCCTGGTCATGGGTTTCTGCAGCGCGGCGCGCAGCGCGCTCGAACGTCTGCACGGCGCCGGCAAAGTTCCCGTATGCCATATCGCTTTGACCAGACTGGAGGGCATCGCTTGTTGTCCCCGGCTCATTGGCGAGAGCGGGCGCTGCAAGCAACACGGTCAACAGCAGGGCTCTATGGCACAGGAAACGGGGAACGTCACGGAAAGTATGTAGTTTCATCATTTATTGTTCGGCGCATTGGCCGCCGCGTGTGTAGGCAGACGTGCGGTGCATCAGTCCCAATAAAGCAGCCATGATGCCACACGACCTTCCCGCAGCGTGAATGTGATGCCGTTATTGGGATACATCAGGCTTTCGCCGATGGTGGTGGTCAGGATCATGCCCGGCGCGCCATAGTGTGTTTCCACCTCCTGGCGTGATTGGCCGGCACGAATCCCATGGCGGCTTGATCCTGTATAGGACGGGGTGGTCACGATTTCGCGTATCTCATCGCCCTGCGAGACAGTCATAAGACCGTTCGGATAGCGCGCCAGTCGTGTGGGCGCATTCTTCAATTGGAATGTGCGTGTCCTGGCCTTGCCCCAGGCGGCTGGCACCTCGCTGTCGTAGGCGCCAATCTCGATCCCTGCCAGTTTTTCCGGTCCCGCTGGCGCGCGAGCCGCGTGTGTGGCGGCAGGCGTGGCGACGCCAAGCCTGGCGTGCGCGATAGCGGCCCAATCGCTGTTTGTGTCATGCTCCAGGTACTGTCGCCAGAGGCGCGCGGCTTCGGCAGTATCGCCTTGCTGCTCCGCAATTGTGGCCAGGTTGAACAGCGGCGCCTCATTCCCGGGTTCGAACTTGAGCGCACTAGCGAGATGGCTGCGCGCCTCGGCGAGATTCTTGGCCTGGAAGAATGCCACGCCCAGGTTGTTGAGAATGGCGGCATTCCCAGGCGCAAGCTTCAGTGCGTCCTGCAGAACGGCAATAGCCTTGTACGGCTCGCCCTTGATGATGTAGGCGCTACCGATATTGCGATAGGCAGGCAAGTAAGCGGGGTCCTGACCAATTGCAATCAGGTACTGATCGATGGCAGCACTAATATTTCGCTCGAAAAGTTGTGTGCTGTTTTCAACAGAACCACGGGTGTTGCCGCGTGCACGGGTGAGTGGGTCGATCGCCACGGAGAGCCTGAACAGCGGCGTGCCGCGCTTCACCGCCATTGGGCGCCATTGCTGGAGTGCGAGCTGGTGATAGGCCGCCCCCAGATTGTGATGCACCTCGCGCCCCGGAAAAAATCGACTGAACTCGCTGAACGCCTCAATGGCGCGTGGGTAATCGCCAGCCTGATAGAGCAACAGGCCGAGATTGAAAAGATCGGCCTGTTCTGCAACCTGACGCAGGCGTGCTTCCACCGTCGCCACACGTTGCGATGGATCGGGATGGGTGTGTGATTTTTTCAGGCCAAGCCGCTCGGGATCGAGCGTGGCGATCCATTCGTGAAAGAAGTCGCCGGTGTTGGCATCGCCGAGCACTGCGCCTGGATCAAACCCGGCCATGGTGAGATAGGTAATGCCGAGCTCATCGGCGCGCAGCTCTTTGGCCAGCACCTTGTCAGTGAGTGCAGCGATTTCTCGCACTTCGGCGAGTAGTTTCTGATCACCGGCACGTTTCTGCGAGATCTCAAGCGCTTGAAAGAATTTCATGTGCCAGAAATCATTTTCCAGTTGGTGCGCGATTTCATGTGCCAGCACGAACGCCAGCCGGTCGTCGCCGTGTTTGGGGACCCGGTAGCAGAAGTCGATCACTCGCTGGGAGACTATGACCCAACCGTCCGGAATCGCGATCGGCAGGGAGGTCATGGCAGGATCTTCCTGAATCACATGCAGCCGTGGTTCCACGCTCGGTCGGCGTCCGGCAGTCCGGACCAGGCGGCTGAAAATGTCTTGTGCGCGTGCCACCCGCGGGTCGTTCTCGGCGGTCACCGTAGTATAGTTTTGCTGCCAGAAATCAATGCGCTCGCGCGGATTCAGTTCGCGTGCCGAGCTGGCACCGGCCCACGCAGCAAGCAGGCCACCGATCAGCAGCAATCGGAAAATAGACTGGAACCTTTGTGAATGGGTAGCCATGGTCACGCCTCTATACTTATATATAGGTATTCTTACATCAGTATCAGCTGGGTGTCCCGAATCAGTTTGATGATCTGGTCATAGTCTCGATCAGCCAGGGCGTTGCCGGCCAGCAGGTCGGAGAGCGCGTTCATGTTACGCACCACTCCCGGCGCCATGCCGAGGGGCCCAAGCGCTTGCTGTAGACGCAATATTTCCGGCGCCGCACCCCGTAGTAGTGCCTGGTCGTGTACCGCTGCGGCAAGTAAAAGATTCACAAGCTGGCCGCCCGCCCGGAACAGCGCGGTATCGCGCGGTGTTTTGGCGAGCTGGGCAAGCTCCGGCTCCAGCGCGGCGATGCGCGCGCGTGACGGATTGTCATGGGTGAGGGCATTCAGACTGGCCGGTGCGTTGCCGAGTTGTGCGGCAATAGCCACCAGACGAGTGCGTGCGGTGGCGGTCTCGTTACCCGCGGCGTAGGCCAGTGACTCAGCGTACCAGTGACCAACTCGAAAGAAGCTGACCGAAGGTGCCGCCGAGAAGCCAAATTGTGAATCGGCCGGAAGTTCCGCCACACTGCGGTGAGTGAGCTGCGCCAGGTTTTCGCTAGTTTGTATTTTTGCCTGAAGTGTTGCGATACCTGGTGTGACCGGCGCTTCGAGCGTGAAGAACAGGGCGAAGCCGATAACCAAGCTCAGCGCCAGTGCCGGAATCAGCAACGGCGGCGCCAAAACGTGTCGCAAGCTTTCGAGCAGGCCCTGTACCCTGCTGCCAGGTTGATGCGCCGTCACCGGGGCCTGTTCTGATTGGTATGCACGCAACACCCGGTCCGGAAAGTTTTCCCAGAACGCTGCACCGGGCTCCGGCACCTGTGCACGTGTGAGTGCGTTGCGCAGGTGCTCAATTTCTTTCAGTTCTTTCTGGCATTCCACACAGGTTTCCAGGTGCCGCGCCAGTAACGCCCGCCGGGTTTTGTCCAGCTCACCCTCAACAAACTCGACCAACTGGTCTCGCACCTCTCGGCACCCTGAATTTTTCATGGCTCGGACCCTCGCATCCGCTTGCGCAGAGCAGTAATGGCATGATGGTAATTCGCCTTCGCGGTACCCACCGGGCAGTTCATTCCCGCGGCAATCTCCGCGAACGTTAGTCCCTGGTAAAACCGCAGCTCCAGCGTGTGGCGTTGCTTGGTCGGCAAGTCATTAACTGCGGCCCGAAGCATCCGGCTCTCCTGTGCAGACTCGACGCGGGTATCCGCCGGGCTATCCACAAGGGGCAAGGTTTCAATCTCGACATCATCCAGCCGCTCGCGTTCTTTGGAGCGGAAATGGTTTTTGCACTGGTTGAGCGCGATCTGGTAAAGCCAGGTGCGGAACGACGATTCACCACGGAATCCCCGAATCTTCAGAAATACCTTGAGAAAGACCTTCTGGCATAAGTCGGCTGTCTCCGCGTGATTGCGCACCTGGCGCCAGACAAAGTGATACAGCGGCTTCTGATGGCGGTGCACCAGTTCCTTGAATGCCTGCTCATCACCACCGATAAATCCCGCTACCAGGGCGGTATCGTCCGGCTCTGTCTGGCTGCTCATGCTGGAGACACCGCAATGCCCTGTTTGGTTTAGCCCGGAACTGCCCGGGGTTTTCATTGTACTAGGGGGGCGACCCGGGTTCACCCGTCCGATTCCTCCCCAAATATCCCGATCTGCCAGCAGACCCACTAAACCCTTTTCCACAGTGCGGTGTCCCATCGGTGCACAGGACGCGCCGCGCAAGCGTGCGTCGTGGCCGGATCGCCATATTGGTGACCCGCACGCGGCGCCGGATGCGCCTGATCATCTGAGGACTTGAAAGATGCTTGGGAATCATGAGCGGCACGAGAAACGGCGCGGCGAACAACTTCTGAATTTGCATCGCATCTCGCCTCAAGGGGGTGCGCCGGCGTCGGCGCCGCAAAATCCGGCGCTTGGAGCGACGCAAGCACTTCCTGAGGGTGTCAGTCGGCTGGTGCTTGCGCACCTGCTGCAGGCGCATGGGCAGCACGCCGAAGCCGACAAAGAACTGGCCGCGGCCCAGGCGATCGCGGAGGATTCCGCCTGTGCCTGGCTTGCACATCTCTGCACAGTGAGCGCAGTGCCGCTGTCCTCTTCCGCCACAAAGGACGGAACAAAGCCGGCGCGCAGGTCGCGCGACAACAATATCGCGGTGTCGCTGGCATCGATTCCGCCCTCTGTTCTGGCCAGATTGCACGACGTGGCTGGCCGGACCCCTGGCAACAGTACGCCTGGCGAGTTCACGAACCCGGCGCGTGCGCAGTTGTCACCGGGCACAGAGCAGGATCTGCCGGTGCGTGTTTATACGCTTGGTCGCTTTGGCCTGCTTCTGAACGGCAAGCAGGTTCAATTCTCGCGCAAGGTACCGCGCATGCCGCTCGAACTGCTCAAGGCCCTCATTGCATTCGGCGGGCGAAAAATAAGTACGACGCGACTCGCCGAGGCGCTCTGGCCGGATGCCGATGGCGACGCAGCAATTCAGTCACTGGACATCAATCTGCATCGTTTGCGTAGAATCATTGGAACGGAAGCAGTGCGGCGTGAGCACGGATGCCTGAGTCTTGACCCGCAAGTCGTTTGGGTGGATATCTGGGCCTTCGAGCGTGGTCTCGTCGAACTCGAAACAGCCTGTCGCGAGGCCCGGCATGATCAGACACCCGCCTTGGTGACGACAGTGCTGTCCTGCTATCGCGGAGCCTTTCTGAGTGACGACACCGATGCCGCCTGGATGATCAATGCCCGCGAGCGGCTGCGCAACGGCTTCCTGCGCCACCTGCAAGGTGCCGCGCAATGTTTTGCCCGCAACGAACAGCCCGCACAGGCCATGGTCTGCTATGAGAAGGCCCTCGAAATCGATGCCTGCGCCGAAGTGTTCTACCAGGGGCTGATGAAGCTGTTAATCGTCGGGCAACGCCGCGCTGAGGCAATCGGCATTTACGACCGCTGCCGCAAGCTGCTCGCCACGCAGCTCGGTCTGACGCCGTCCCCGGAAACAGAAGCCCTGCGTGTTTGTGCGTTGGGGAATCCCTGATGAATCCTTCCGTTCATGCTGAGCCCTTCGACAGGCTCAGGACAGGCCTGCCGAAGCACGAACAGAGGAAAGCACGAAATCAGTAACCGGGAAGCCCCTGATTAATTGTCATTTCGAGCAAAGCGAGAAATCCTGGTTCTTGGTCTTCAAGTCAATTCCACAACGTGAAGACTTCTCCCTGCGGTCGAAATGACAGCATGGTAATTGCTCAGCGGCGGTCATCAGTGCTTTCCTGCGCGATCAAAGCCGAAGTGTGCAGCGCCATCTGTACACCATCTGAAAGGCCCGACCCGTATGGTGGCTCCAGAACAACGGAGAGGCAGACGGGATGGCACAACGCACGTCGGTGATAGAGAGCTACATCGTACGCATTTACCGGCGCGGTGAGGCCGCAGACGGCGGAATCGCCGGGCTGGTGGAATTGCCGGGACAGGACACCCGCATCGGGTTTCGTTCCTTTCTCGAACTCCAGGAAATTTTAGAGGCCGGTGTCCGCATCCCGGCGCGCGACAGCACGGACCCATGAGCTGGCCCGGGCAAGAAGAATTGCAGCATCGATTCCTCCTGAGTAACACCTTATGCCCCGGGCCACACCCGGGGATTTTTCTGGCGACAGTGCACGGGCAATGCGTGATGCCCATCACAGATCAAGTGTCGATTTCGTGAACCAGCGCACAGAATTTACTTGCCAACTCCCGCTACAGTCTGAGCGCGGGAATTTGCAGCGACACGGGAGCATGGGGTGGCTGCAGTGAGTCCCACAACAAATCGATGTTTCGGAAATCAGTTTGATCAACGAGGAGTCAATACGATGAACTGGAAAACAAAAGTAACCTTGCTGGTCGTTCTGACGACTTTTGGCCTTAGCGCCTGTGGTGGCGGAGGAGGGGGTGGTGCGGTGGCGGGTGGCGGTTCAACGACACCGCCACCCGCGCCGGTGTTCCCGCGGTTCGCCGTGGTGGCCAGCCTCGACAATACCGTGTCAAGTTACACGGTTGATTCAGACACCGGTCAACTGCGCCTGCGTGACTATGCCATCGCTGGCGACGGTCCGGTGAGCGTGGCCATGCACCCAAATCAGGTGCTGGCGTATGTGGTGAATAAAAATGCCAACAGCGTTTCTGTCTTTGTGTTGGGCCGTGCCACCGGTTTCCTTAGTCCGTTGACGGGCGGACGCGGCTCGCCGTTTGCGGTTGGTATCTCCCCCACGTCAGTGGCTGTGCATCCATCCGGCAATTTTGCTTATGTGACCAGCCCGGATTCCAACAGCATTACTGCCATTGCCACCAACAGCTCTACCGGCGCGCTCACGCCCGTGCCTGGCTCGCCGTTCACGCCCGGTGCGAGCGGAAGCAGACCTCAGTCCATCGGCATCGACCCATCCGGACGATTCGCCTACGTGGTCAACGGGGGTTCCAGCACCGTGTCCACGTTCAACATCGATACCGCCACCGGTGCGCTCCGGCTCGTGAGCTCGGTGCCCACAGGTCTTCTCCCGTTCTCCATCACCATCGACTCCACTGGCCGGTTCGCGTACGTGGCCAACCTGAATTCAGACAATGTCTCCGCGTTCCGCATCGATGCCACCACCGGTACGCTCGCGTCCGTGGCCGGCTCGCCGTTCACGGTTGCGCCGGATGGACGCGGGCCTAACTCCGTCAGCATCGATCCGAGCGGTAAGTTCGCCATCGTGGCCAATGAAACCTCGGACAATGTCTCCGTGTTCCACATTGATGCCGCCAGCGGCACGCTCGCGTCCGTGGCCGGCTCGCCGTTCACGGTCGTACCGAACGGGCATAGACCGCAATCGGCCAGCATCGATCCGAGCGGAAAGTTCGTTTATGTATTGAATAAATTATCCGACAATGTCTCGGCCTTCGCGCTCGATGCCGCCACCGGCGCGCTCTCACCACTTTCCGTTTCCGCCACGGTCGCCGCTCGCGCTGCTCCGGCCTCGCTGGCCATGACCCGGGACGTTACGCCGCTCAGCTATAGGCCCACGTTTGTGGCGGCGGCAGGCCTGAGTTCGAGTTTGGCAAGCGGCTTCATCGCGACCCACGCTGTCGATGCCGCCACCGGCGCGCTCACGGCCGCCAGTACACTACAGACACCCGCGGTGCTCGCCTCCGTCGCCGCCCACCCCAACGGCCGGCTTGTGTACACCGCGAACGTCGACGGTAACGTTTCGACATTCAGCATCAACGCCACCACCGGGGCGCTCACCGAGGTGGGCGCGGCCGTGCCAGCGGGTTCCAATCCCGCTTCCGTCACCGTGGACCCTTCCGGCCGTTTTGTGTACGTGGCAAACAGGGGCACGAGCACGGTCGCGGGCAGCGTTTCGGCTTATGTCTCTGGTACTTCGGGCGCCTTGGTGCCGATCGATGGCAATCCGCTAACGTCCGCAATCGACAATTTTCCCGCGGGTACCGGGCCATCCTCCGTCGCCGTCCATCCTTCCGGACGGTTCGCGTATGCGGCAAACAGCGGTTCCAACAACGTTACCCTCTACTTCATCGTCAGTAACACCGGCGAGCTTCTCGGGTCGGACACAGTGGCAGCGGGCACCAGTCCCGTCTCGATCGCTGTCGATCCTTCCGGCCGTTTTGTGTATGTGGCGAATAATGGTACGACTACCGTTCCGGGCAGCGTCTCGGCTTACCTCGTCAACCCTGTCGATGGTCGTCTGACCCGGATCGATGCGGATCTCCTTGTCGCCGGTATCCAGGACTTCGCTGCCGGCAACGGTCCCCTGTCCGTCTCGGTCGATGCCACCGGCCGGTTCCTGTATGTCGCGAATCAGCGGTCGGACAACATCTCGGCCTACCGCATCGACGCGGCCACTGGTGCCCTGAGCCACATCGACGCAAACCCGATTTTATTGGGTAGTCAGGATTTTGCCGCAGGCACCAGCCCCAGTTCGGTCGTCGCGGATCCTTCCGGGCAGTTCGCCTACGTGGCTAGTGGGACTGACATGTTCACTTTCGGAATCAGAATTACAGCACCACCAACACTGCGCGAGCCAGGCGTTGGCGCCTTATTCGCGATCGGTACGCCACTGCCCACGGGCAATACGCCTCTGTCCATCGCCGTTACCGGAACTGTGCAATGACGATGTGCTGGAAACAAAAACAGTCAGTCCCTGACGTGTCACGCAAAGAACCAAATCGATAAGGAGCCAACCATCATGAGCCCAAAAACCAAAACCGCGTTGTTAGCCTTGCTGATGCTCCTCGGCCTCACCGCCTGTAGTGGCGGCGGAGGCGGAGGCGGCGGCGGTGCTGCGGCGCCGCCACCGGCCGGCAGCAGCAACTGGGATGCCCTGGTCTGGGATCAGGACAAATGGTCCTGATCGCACGCCACTGTCACCAAACGAATTCATTAATCACGAGAAGGAGAATGCCATGAAGAAGTTAATCCTTGCCCAAGCAATTGCCGCAATGCTCCTGGCTCCGGCGCAAGCCGTGCTGGCCGCCGATGTCACCGGCCTTACCACCTTCAGCGCCGGCACCCCGGCCGTGGCCTCGCAGGTGAACGGCAACTTCACCGCCGTCAAGAGCGCGGTGGACAACAACCATGCGCGCATCACCACCCTCGAATCCGGCGCCGCCAGCCCCAACATCACCGGCAACATCACGCTGGTGAACTCCACCGCCACCGCCGGCAATATCCTCAAGAGCGGCGTACCGTTTCTGCATGACTTCGGTAGCCAAAGTACTTTCCTCGGCGAGAACGCTGGCAACTTTACCATGACCGGTGGAAACAACACCGCCATCGGTTGGCGTGCGCTCTCCAGCAACACTACCGGCATTAACAACACTGCCAACGGCACGGCTGCACTCACAGATAACACGACCGGCACCCAAAACACTGCCAACGGCTCGGCTGCACTCAAAAGCAACACGACTGGCGTTTCCAACACCGCCAGCGGCGTAGGCGCGCTCCACACAAACACGATTGGTGGCTCCAACACCGCCAGCGGCGTAAGCGCGCTCGGGAACAACACGACCGGCAATAACAACACCGCTATCGGCCTCCAGGCGCTCGTCTTCAACACCACTGGCAACAACAACACTGCCAGTGGCTGGGGTGCGCTTGTTGGCAACACCACCGGAACCAACAATATTGCCATCGGCTTTTCTGCCGGAACTAACCTGACAACCGGCGACAACAACATCGCCATCGGCAACCAAGGTGTTGCCGGCGAGTCCGCCACCATCCGCATTGGTTCTGCCCAGACCCGCACCTTCATCGACGCCATTCGCGGCGTGACCACGGGCAACGCCAACGCCGTCCCCGTGGTCATCGACAGCGCCGGCCAGCTCGGTACCGTCAGCTCCTCGCAGCGCTTCAAGGACGACATCGCCGACATGGGCGACACCAGCAGCGTGCTCAGGCAACTGCGCCCCGTGACCTTCCACTACAAATCCGACCAGAACCCGAAGGGCCGCACCCTGCAGTACGGCCTGGTGGCCGAAGAAGTGGCCAAGGTCGCGCCGAATCTCGTGGCGCACTCCGCCAATGGCGAGATCGAAACCGTGTTCTACCAGCACCTGACCCCGATGCTGCTCAACGAATACCAGAAGCAGCAGCGTGTTATCGAGGCGCAGGCAGCGGAACTGGCCAAGCAGGCGGCTGTGCTGACGAAGCAGACCGACCGCGTCGCGGCGTTGGAGAAACAGGCCCAGGAAATCGTCGCACTCAGGCAGGAACTCGCGCGCATGGCCGCCGTGGTGGCGCGTTTGGGGCAGCCGGAGAAAGTGGCGAGCGCCGGCCGCTAGTTATTTTCGTAGGGCGCATTAGGCGCAGCCGTAATGCGCCGGATGGCAATGGCATGGGTAGCCTGGAGCGATGACGACCGAGATGCCGGTGTGAGCGGGCCATCATTCGGCGCAATGCGCTGCGCTTATTGCGCCCTACGCGGGCTGGAAAAAAATTATTGTGTATCAAGAGACAGGCGTAGCGATTGATATTGTCCTGCAGAGCAGGGCTTCGCAAGAGTAGCCCAACAGCACTTAGAAAAAAGCGAACACTCACATACGGAGAGATAGTCATGTCATCCCTGCTTCACAAATATCATATCTGGTTCGCGTTAACTATTTTCCTGCTCACCGTCACGCCGGCCAGTGCCGCTACTGATGCAGACACCCATGTGTTTGGTGGCTTCGCCGTGCAGGAAAAATCACTGCAGTTTCTGCTGAATACAATTCCGATTGATAGCACACAGAAAACGGGTAACTTCTCACTGGGCGCAGCCAGCCGTGGTATTTATGTGTTACTTGAATTCGAGCGGCCACTCAGTCAGGACATCACCATTGTTCAGCCATTGACACAGCCAGTACAAATCTCCATAGAGCGCGAAGATAACACCCTGACGGCGGGCTATAACCTGTGGCGCAGCCTGAACCTCTTCGTTGGCCGCAAGAGCGGGCGCACAAACGTTGAGTCCGAGGTACTCGGCACCGCCAGCAGCACCAAGGCGGCGGGGTACCGTTACAGTGAGAAAGGATATTTCGTCGGTGCGAGTTACAGCTTCGATTTCGGTGCACGCGGTCAGCTGGGATTGTCGCTGGCCTATGCCGAGCTGCCGACCGAGGTAGTGGCCACGTACTATGCGATTCCCGCCGTGGGCACCGAATTCACCTCGGGCACCACCAGCGGAACCAGTTATGGCGTCAAGTGGACTGGTCCGCTCGCGCCACAACTCGACTACAGCATCGGCTACAAGCTGAGCAAGTATGAATTCACAGACAAGGCGTTGACAGCGGATAGCGGAGGCGGTTTCGGCCTGTCTACCAAACAGGACTACAAGACATTATATATTGGCATCATCAAGACATTCTGAACCATCTCTGAAGAACGAGACGCGCTCAGACAGCAGCAGACGCTGCAATCGGGCGATAAGTGGCTGGACAGTCTTTGTATGAATGGTATCGGAGAGCGTAACAATATGGTCAGCACAATCAATATGACACACCTGTTGTATGCACGTTTGCGCACAAATCGCCTGTTCGCCAGTCTTTCAGATAAACAGTACGCAGAACTCATCAAAGCCGCACGTATTGAGGAAGTGCCAGCGGGAGCGGTACTCATGTGTGAGGGCGATGATGATGGAGATTATCTGGTTTTGCTCGAAGGTGAGCTGGAGGTACGTCGCTTGTACTGCACGGCGCAGAGCGCGGAGGTGCTGGAAGTTGGCCGGATTTTTCCGGGTGAGGGTGCCGGTGAATTCGCCGCCCTGTTCGGTTTGCCGCGCCAGGCCAGTGTCCGCGCCCTGGTGCCAGCGAAAGTGTTGCGCATCGACGGCGAACGCATCGAGAGTATCCTCGCGTGGTCACAGCAATTCGGTGATGACCTGCGCGGGACGGCAGAACGAAGAGCGGGCATGAACCTGGTGCGCCAGACCGCGCTGTTTCGCACGTTGCCACTCGAACGTGTGCGCATGGCCTTTGAATGCATGCAAGTACTGGACATTGCATCCGGTGTCACCGTGGTGCGCGAAAGAGATAGTGGCGACCATTACTACATTATCGAGATGGGCACGGCTCTCGTGCAACGCTCCGACCCCATGACCGGTGATAGCGCACAGGTTGCCACACTCGGTCCTGGCGACGCCTTCGGCGAGGAGGCCCTGCTGCTCGGTGGTTTCCGCAATGCTACGGTTACCTTCACGAGTCCGGGACGTCTGCTGGTTTTGCGAAAGGAAGACTTTGACATGTTGATGCGCCCGCTGCTGGTGCTCGAGATTGCGGCTGAAGCGGCGCTCACGATGGTGCAACAAGGCACGGCCGACTGGCTCGATTGCCGTTACGATATGGAATACGACGAGGCACACATCCCGGGCGCGGCCAATGCGCCGCTCGACAAACTGCGTGAACTCGCCGCCGGTCTCGACCCAAACCGGCCGTACATTGTCTATTGCCGCAGCGGCCGGCGCAGTGTCGCCGGTGCATTTCTGCTGCGCGAACGTGGCTTCAAGGCCTATTCGCTGATCGGTGGAATTCGTGATTGGCCGTATGCCCTCGAAGACGAATCCGTCAGTCGGGCAGGGTGGGCAGGTTGTGGTGCTCACGCGAAATGAATATTTTTTGCGCAAGCGCGGAATTTACGCACTGACTCTGGCGGGCGGAACCCATACCTGGTCGCGTGCGACCCACGCCGCGAACAGACCGAGTTGGCATAAAACAAATCCCCATTCCGGGTCGTAGCCGCTGTTAACCGGGTTGCACCCGGCTCACTCCCTGTCCGGCGATAACTGCCATGCCGGACGCAACCACCCCAATCTGTACACCATCCGCAAGAATGGAACGGTATTGTTGCCGCAATAAAGAACGGTTGCTCTTAACCGCGAATGGGTCGGAGCGAATCAGTAGCGGCGTGATGCTCGTCACAGTTTATGTGTCGAAACCGTGAACCGGTTCACGACATTGCCTTGCCAACTCCCGCTACAGTCGGCGTCAGTAAATCGGATGCAGTTAAACAAAGAGGAAACCGCCATGCACGCAAATAAATATTCCGCCATCGTTCACCGCGTGACCCTGGCCATGACCCTCGCATTGCTGACCGTTCCCGCTGGGGCAGGGCAGATAAGGTTACCGGCCAATGGCGCGGCTGCATCGATGCCAACCATGACGGCGCCCGACCCGGCCACGCAGGCGCGTATCCGCAACACCCTTGGCAAGATGCCGTTGCACTTCGAGGTCAACAGCGGCCAGACCGATGCGCAAGTAAAGTTTCTGTCGCGCACGGGGGGTTATGCGTTGTTCCTTACGCCGACCGAAGCCGTGTTGACGCTGGCGGCGGGCAAAGACAAAAAACCTCGTCATGCCGGCGAAAGCCGGCATCCAGACGATGTCAATTTCGCCGATATTAGCCAAAACCTGGATTCCGGCGTGCGCCGGAATGACGAGCTGAATGAAGAGGCCCCGGTTGAAGACAAAGATACCAAAACCGGAACCAGCGTCCTGCGCCTGCGCTGGCTAAACGCCAACCCCGACCCCAAGGTCATCGGCGCCGCGCCGCAACCCGGCAAGAGCGCCTACTTCCACGGCAGCGATGCTGCCAGGTGGCGCAGCAACGTGGCGCACTACGGCAAGGTGCAGTACGAGGCCGTGTACCCCGGTATCGATCTCGTTTACTACGGCAACCAGAACCGCATCGAGTACGACTTCGTCGTTCAGCCGGGCACCGATCCCGATCAGATTCGGCTTGCCATCGACGGTGCGCAGAACATTCGCCTCGACGCCGACGGCAACTTGATTCTCGTCACCGCGCACGGTGATCTGTTGCAGCAGGCTCCGGTCATCTATCAGGAGATTGATGGCGAACGTGTTGCTGTCGAAGGGCGATATGTATTGCACGAGAATAATGAAATTGGTTTTCAGGTCGCGGCCTATGACCAAGACCGGACGCTGGTGATCGATCCGATCCTGCAGTCCACCTATCTCGGCGGCAGCGCCAATGATTTCATCAAAGCGCTCGCCATCCATCCCGTCAGCGGGGATGTGTATGTGGCGGGCTACACGGCGTCGAGTGACTTTCCCGGCATCGCCGGCGGTGCGGATACGGTCTTTGGCGGTACGCAAGAAGCCTTTGTCGCCCGCCTCAACAGCGCCCTCACCAGCCTTGTCCAGGCGACTTTTCTCGGGGGAAGTGGCAACAGTGATCTCGCCAATGCCATCGCCATCCATCCCGTCACTGGTGATGTCTACGTGGCGGGCGATACCCGATCGAGCGATTTCCCCGGCATCACTGGCGGTGCCGATACAACATTTGTTGGCGCTTGGGAAGCCTTCGTCGTCCGTCTCAACAGCACCCTCACCAGCCTGACGCAGGCGACCTTCCTTGGCGGCAGCGGTGGTGATTTCGGCAATGCCCTCGCCATTCATCCCGTCAGCGGCGATGTCTACGTGGCGGGCTATACCGATTCGAGCGATTTCCCCGGCATCGCCGGCGGTGCTGATGCAACACTTGGCGGATTCCAAGATGCGTTTGTTGTCCGTCTCAACAGCGCCCTCACCAGCTTGACCCAGGCGACCTTCCTCGGCGGCAGCGGTACTGATTTCGGCAATGCCCTCGCCATTCATCCCGTCAGCGGCGATGTCTACGTGGCGGGCTCGGCGGCCGTTGCCTCGATCGATTTCCCCGGCATCGCCGGCGGCGCCGATACCACCATCGCTGGCGATGAATGCTTCGTCGCCCGCCTTAACAGCGCCCTCACCAGCCTGACCCAGGCAACTTTCCTCGGCGGCAGCAGTAATGATTACCCCAACTCCCTTGCCATTCATCCCGTCAGCGGGGATGTGTATATGGCGGGCTACACCAATTCGAGCGATTTCCCCGGCATTGCCGGTGGCGCCGATACAACCTTCGGCGGCACCAGCGAAGCCTTTGTCGCCCGGCTCAGCAGCGCCCTCACCAGCCTTACCCAGGCGACCTTCCTCGGCGGCAGCGTCTTTGAAATCGCACGTTCCATTGCTATCCATCCCGTCAGCGGCGATGTGTATGTGGCCGGTTATACGACATCTCCCGATTTCCCGAGCATCGCCGGAGGCGCCGATACAACCATCAGTAACGATGAAGGCTTTGTTGCCCGGCTTAACAGTGCTCTCACCAGCCTCACCCAGGCGACCTACCTCGGCGGTATTGGCAATGAGTCCGCCAGCGTCATCGCCATCCATCCCGTTAACGGTAATGTGTACGTGGCGGGCGACATCGCTTTTGACGGTTTACCCGGAATCGCCGGCGGTGCCGATACAACCCTTAGTGGCTGGGAGGGGTTCATCACCCGCCTCACCGCCGACCTGGCCGCCGTCTCTGCCTCCGCCGACCTGTCCATCACCCTCACCGACGCCCCCGACCCGGTCGCGGTCGGCGGCACGCTGACCTACACTGCCACCATCACCAATAATGGCCCGGATGCCGCCAGCGGCGTGGCGTTCACCGACACCTTGCCGGCCGTCACCTTCGTGTCGGTGAGCGCCACGCAGGGCAGCTGCGCGCAATCGCTTGGCGTGGTGTCTTGCTCCATCGGCGCGCTCGCCAACGCCGCCAGTGCCACCGTCACGATGGTGGTGACGCCAACAGCGGCCGGTGCCCTCAGCAACACCGCCAGTGTCACGGCCACCGAGTCCGACCCGAGTGCGGCCAATAACAGTGCTATCGCCGCGACTACGGTAACGGCCGTCGCCGGTGGACAGACTGTGTGCAGCAATTCCCTGCAGGCACTCGCCAGCAATCTGGTCGGCGCACAAGCCGCCAATTGTTCGGTGAACGTCGGCCCGGGTTCCGCGAACGGTGGCGGCGGGGCGTTCGATCCGTTCCTGCTGGCTGGGCTGGCCCTGCTTTATCTTGGACGGTATCGGCGCAGAAACCGGTTGCTGCCAGGCAAGATTGGGAGAGAATTAAAATGAAGCGACGTAACGACATGGGGCAACAGAAGCGCCTTGGCCTCGCAGCAGCCGTATTCCTTATATGTAATCCGGCCTGGGGAGCGGGGCTCGACCAGCTTAAGCATCTGATTGAGGACAAGCAGTATGAATCGGCCTATGCGCTGGCGAATACATTAAATGCCCAGTCGGCCGGGCAGGCATCGTTCGACTATCTCTACGGCCTCGCGGCCCTCGAGACTGGGCACGCCAGCCAGGCGGTGTTCGCGCTTGAGCGCGTACTGATGGCCGAGCCTGAGAATAACGCTGCGCGCCTGGCGCTGGCGCGCGCCTACGAACGCACCGGCCAGCTCGATCCGGCACGCGCGTTGCTCAACACTGTGCTGGAGCGCGAAACGAATAGTGTTGTCGTCACGCAGGCGCGCGAACGGCTCGCCGCGCTGCCATCGACGAATGCGGGTCATACCCGATGGAGTGCCGCGCTGTCCTTAAGCACGGGTTACGACAACAACATCAACGCCACCACTGACCTCGAACAGCTGCCGCCACCGCCGGCGACCATTCTTAGCTTAACTCCCGGCGCACGCGCCCAGGAAGATGGCTTCGCTCGTCTGGGCTTCGGCCTGAATGCCGAGCGGTCACTCGGCGCACGCGGCTTCGTGTTCGGCGGCATGGACGGTTACGAGAACCTGAACTTCCGCGAACATGATTTCGACACCACCCAGGTCGCCTTCACCGGTGGCGGCGGTCTCGATGGCGAAAGCAGCCGTGTGCTGCTGTACGCTACCCACCAGCGCTTGCTGCTGGACCACGCCAGTTATCTCTCGCTCACTGCGCCCGGCGGCGAGTGGCAATGGCGTCTGGGGCCGGACCGCCGTCTGGTGGTGTCGGCGCTGTATGCCGGCTACCGCTACGAGAATTACAGTGAGCGCGACACCAACGCGCTGGTGGTCGCCGCCGGCTGGCGGCAAACCCTGAACTGGAACAGTGCGCCTCGCTTCAGCGCGTTTCTTTACCATGGCGACGAGAGCACGCGCGATAGCACCTTCAGCTATTACGGGCGCACGTATTGCGGCCTTGAGTTCAAGGCGAGCTTCAATATAGCGGCGCGCCACACGCCTTACCTGAATTTGCGCTGGCAGGCGAGCGACTATAACGGATTGGATCCGCTCTATGTCGTGGCGCGCAACGACGACTATTGGCGCACCAGCCTTGGCTGGACCTATCGTCTCACCCCGCATGCAGACATCGGACTCGAGTTCGAACATACCCGCAATAACTCCAATATCGATCTCTACACTTTTGAACGCACCCGCGCCTTCGTGACGTCGCGTTACGAGTGGCGCTGACAGGAGAAAACCCATGAACAAGAAACTTGTCCGGATATTGTACGGAGCCCTGCTGGGGTTGATGCTGGGCCTCACCCCGGCTTTGGCCGCCGCGGCGAACGAAGCCGGCAAGATGCTGGCCACGGTCGGCGATGTCAGCGCCACCCAGCCGGACGGTGTGGCGCGCGCCCTGACGGCGGGGGCTTCCGTGTTGAGCGGCGATGTCATCGCGACCGGTGACGGTGCCGCCGCGCAATGGCGCTACGTCGATGGCACGCTGGTGAGCCTGCCCGCCAACAGTCGCCTGCGCATCGACGAGTATCTGTATCCCAATCCGGAGCGCGGCTTCTTCAGTCTGCTCAAGGGTGCATTACGCACGCTGTCCGGATCGATCGGACACAGGAATCGCGACGATTACCGCATGACGACCCCGGTGGCGACCATCGGCATACGTGGCACCGACTACCAGTTGCGCCTGTGCCAGGACGATTGCCCGCTCGGTTTTGCCAACGGCCTTTACCTCAGTGTCTTCGAAGGCGCTATTGAAGCGGCCAACGACGCCGGCGAATTTCTGTTGCAGGCCGGCGAATCGGCCTTCATCCCCGATCGGCAATCGTCGCTGCAACGGAAAAATGACTTGCCCGAGCAGCTCTTCCCATCGCAGCCGTGGCATGGTGGCGGTGGGGGTGCTGCCGCTTCGTCGCCGTCCGCGATTGGTGCCGGCGGGCAGAGTCTCCTCGGCATCAGTGGGGTGGCGAGTGGTGGTTTAGAGTTTCGGGCGACGGATTTGGTGCGTTGTAACCGTAAATAGGGTTTGGGCGAACAGGACGCTTGCTTGAACTCAGGGTGACAGACGTCACGGATTTTAATCGCGTTCAAGGCGGTGCCAACCTTTGGCGGTTATTGGTAACAACGTGAACAAAATGTGACCACGACGAATCGCCGAACGGCTGATCGTGCTATTTCTGGTCACGAATAGTTCTGGTCGGCAAAAGTAAGTCATGTTTTTCCATTGACTGCAGATTCAGTGAATCCCTTATAGGGCTGAGGTCGGTGGTTCGAGTCCACTCATACCACCATTTCCTTGTCCTTGCCTCGGGCTCAGTCGAGCTTGCGCAGGCGGAAGTACCCAAACCGTTGTTCCTTGCCCGCCGGTATTTGGTGGATCTCGACCTGTTGTTCTTCGAGCCGGAAACCTGGTCCCAGTTCTGTCATAAGCATTGCGGCATCGTACTGCACTATGTCCAGTCCACTGCAGCGCGTCGGACCGCCGGGGGCGAAGGCGGCGATAATGATGTGCCCACCGGAAATCAATGTGCGTTTCAGCACCGCAATGTAGCGCTGCCGGTCTTCAGCCGTCGTCAGAAAATGAAACACGGCGCGATCATGCCACAGGCTGAAGGGGTGCGGGGCACTGAACCGGGTGACGTCGGCCTCGTACCACTCGATTTCGATGGCGTGCGTGCCGTGGCGGAGATGTGGAGCACGGCGAGCCGCCGGTAGCCATCCGCATGCAGCCGGTCGACGAGCAGTGAGGCGCCACCGCCAACATCGATGAGTGGCGCGTCTTTGCCAACACCGCTGCGCTGGATGAGTTCAAGCGACAGGCGCGGATCGGCCTGATACCAGCTCAGCTCGTGCGAAGGCCTGGCGGTGTAGATTTGCTCCCAGTGCTGTTTCTGGTCTGTCATGGGGCCATTATCAGATAACGGTTCTTGTCGTGCTGCTGCTTCACGAAGCTTTAAAATAGGATAGACTGAATCAACTTCATTCTCCTACCTCAGCGGAGGACCAGTGCGATGCGACCGACTCCATACTATCTGTTTCCGGCGGCAATTAGTCTCCTGCTTTCTTCCATGCCCGCATCGGCCGATGCGGAGCGTGGACGCCTGCTGTACGAGAATCATTGCACCAGTTGTCACGCCAGCACCGTGCATGTTCGTGACCAGCGCAAGTCGAAAAATCCGGCCGAGCTGCGCGCCTGGATTCTGCGTTGGTCCGGAGAGCTGAAACTCAACTGGCATGAAGACGAACTGGCCGATGCCTATCGGCACCTGAACGATCACTACTATAAATTCCCGGTCGAGACACCGGCGAAATAGACGCAGGGCAGTCCGACGGTTCTGCCGGGTTTCCCGGATTCCGCTGCGCTACATCCGGGCTACTCGTTGTAGAGAGTTTCCGAAAACAGCAATTGTTATTTCACATGAACGCCATTACGCCCGGCCTGAAAGGCATGCTGCTCAGCATTATCGAGATTGGCGCCTATCCGAATTTCACGCCGCTCTATGAACAAGCCGGCTACGCGGTGACCATCGAGCGCTCCATGCGCAAGGCGTTGCCGCAGGTGCGCAAACTCAAGCCGGCGGTGATTGTGGCCGAGTTCAATTTCCAGTCGGACTTTCGTGATCGCACCAGCAGCCTCGAATCACTGCTGGCCGTGGTGCAGACGTTGCCGAACACTAAGATCATCGTGTTCTACGATGTCGAGCAGGCGCACCAGTACGAGCGCTTGCGCACACGCTTTCCGATCTACGCGGCATTTACCTATCCGATCGATCCGACCGGGCTTGCGGCGGCGCTCGCCAGCGCTTGACCGTGAACATGGTGCTTCATTTCGTTTGGAATCTGTTCCAATGTGCTGGCGTTCTGTAGGTCGGGCTTTAGCCCGACATGTCGGCCTGAAGGCCAACCTACGACCGCCATGGATGGCGGAAGTGCGGGAAACGCAGGAAACGCAGGAGCAGTCATGTAGGGTGCATTCCACGCACCGTTGCATTGACCTGATCAGGAAAGGTGCGTGGAACGCACCCTACGAACTGGACGATGCCTTGCCGCGGCGCGCCTCAGGCAACCTCACGGCTGGGACGATAGCCTCTCGGCTCCACCGCACCGGCCTGCTTGAGCAGCTCGATTATTTCCCGGAATCCTTTCTCACGCGCCAATACCAGCGCCGATTCGCCACCGGATGTAGCCGCGTTCACGTCCGCACCATGCGCAAGCAGGGCCTGGACGATGGTTGTGTCGCCACTGTCCGCGGCAATCATCAGTGCGGTGATGCCGTTCGCCTCGCGCAGGTTCACCAGCGCCGCATGTTCGAGCAACACGTGCACGGCCTCGGCCTGGCCGTAAAGACTGGCAAGTATCAACGCCGTGTCGCCTTGTGGCGTGCGGGTATTGACGTTTGCGCCGGCGCCGATCAGGCGGCGCACAATCTCGGCATGGCCTTTGACGGCCGCCACCATCAGCGGTGTCACGCCGACCTTGTTGCGCGCCCACGAGTAGGCGTTGCGATCCAGCAGGAGTTCGACCACGGCTGTGTGGCCGCTGCGCGCGGCCTGCATGAGCGCTGTCATGCCGGTGTTGTCAGCGGCGTTCACGTCGGCGCCGTGTGTGAGCAGGGCGCGCACCAGCGCTACATCGCCGTCGCGTGCCGCCAGCATGAGTGGCGTGCGGCCACTGCTATCGCGCGCCTGCGCATCCGGGATTTCAGTGAGGGCGTTGAGATTGACAGACAAGTGCAGCGGCGGCGTAGCGCAACCCGTCAGCACTGATACAACAAGAGCCAGGCAGACTGATACGGTTCGTGACATATACCACCCCCGAGATGACGGATGTCCTTGTTAGGAACATCGGCACGCTCGCCGGCTTCCTTGAGGCCCGGGACGGCCTGCGGGTACCGGCACTCAGGGGAAATTCTGCAAGTCCTGTTCCTGACGAGGCGTAGGGGTAAAGCGTGGGTCTGGAAGGAATTTAGGGGGCAAACAAGTACCGCTCGCCCTGAGCCTGTCGAAGGACGAGCCTTGCAAACCGATGTGTTCGGGTCATTTTCCATTCATGCTTCGACTGGCTCAGCACGAACGGAGGTGTGAATCAGGGAATCCTTATCCGTGCGGGGCGGCTTTCGGGTAGTGGCTGCGGACGTAATCGTCCACGATCTGTTGAAACTCCTCGGCAATGCGCGCGCCGCGCAGCGTCACTGTTTTCTGGCCGTCCACGTACACCGGTGCCACCGGTGTCTCGCCCGTGCCCGGCAGGCTGATGCCGATATTGGCGTGTTTGCTCTCGCCCGGACCGTTCACCACGCAGCCCATGACGGCGAGCGTCATATTCTCGACGCCTGGATGCGTGCGCCGCCATTCCGGCATCTGTGCGCGTACATAGGCCTGTATGCTGGAGGCGAGTTCCTGAAAGACCGTCGAGGTGGTGCGGCCGCAACCCGGGCAGGCCGTGACCATCGGCGCGAAGGCGCGCAGGCCCATGGTCTGGAGAATTTCCTGCGCCACGACCACTTCCGTGGTGCGATCGCCGCCCGGTTCGGGCGTGAGCGAGATGCGAATGGTGTCGCCGATGCCTTCCTGCAACAACACTGCGAGCGCGGCGGTCGAGGCGACAATGCCCTTTGAGCCCATGCCAGCTTCGGTGAGCCCGAGATGCAGGGCGTAGTCGCAGCGTGTGGCCAGATCGCGGTACACGCGAATCAGATCCTGCACGCCGGACATTTTGCACGACAGGACAATGCGGTCGTGCGCCAGACCGAGTTGCTCGGCTTGCTGCGCGCTGTCGAGCGCCGAGCGTATCAAGGCCTCGAACATCACCGCTTTCGCTTCCAGTGGCTCGGCGCGTTTGGCGTTCGCGTCCATGAGTTGCGCCAGCAGCGCCTGGTCGAGGCTGCCCCAGTTCACACCGATGCGCACCGGCTTGTTGTACTGGCAGGCAAGCTCGATCAGGGTCGCGAATTGCGTGTCGCGTTTCTCGCCCTGTCCGACATTGCCGGGATTAATGCGGTACTTGTCCAGCGCCGCGGCACAGTCCGGATACTGGGTGAGCAGCTTGTGGCCGTTGAAGTGAAAATCGCCCACCAGCGGTACACGCACGCCCATGCGTTCCAGGCGTTCGCGCACTTCCGGCACGGCGCGCGCCGCCTCCGCACTGTTCACGGTGATGCGTACCAGCTCCGAACCGGCACGCGCCAGGTCAGCGACCTGCGCGGCGGTGGCCGCGGCATCGGCCGTGTCGGTGTTGGTCATGGATTGCACCACGATCGGCGCACCGCCGCCGATGGATACGGCGCCGATCTGCACGCGCGTGCTCGGGCGGCGCGGATTCGTTGTTGGGTTTGGCATGAGGGCGTGACTCTGGATTATGGCTGCGCTGGTGTCCGAACCGGCAGGGACCACCGCTGCCCGGGGTGAAAATGATACCTGATTTCGGCCCGCGGTGCGGCCAACACGCGGTGGGGTTGTGGCTATACTGGTTATTGTCCGCGGCGCAAGCCGGGGGGAATCAAGCGCTACCTATAATATAATGAACAATATATTGCTAAAGGCGTTCAGACATGTCGGATCAGCTGCTGCAACTCAAGGTCGGTGACGCCATCCAGGTGCAGTTGCCTGCTGATCAGGGCGAAGTGCGCGCCATGGTGCGGGTTATTGGCTACCTGCCGGGTGTCAGCTTTCTGATCGGTACGCCGCGCGCCAACGGGCTCACGATGCAGATGCGCGAGGGCCAGCAGCTGACCTTACGGGTGCTTACCGGCAGCACCGTCTATGGCTTTGAAAGCCGTGTATTGCGGGCGTGCAACCAGCCATTTGCCTATCTGCATGTCGCCTATCCCAAGGAATTTGCCAGTGCCGTTGTCCGCAAGGCGCAACGCGCCAGCACCAACGTCATCGCCAGTGTCGATGGCCCCGAACGGGACGGTGTTGCGAAGGAGCCGTTTCCGGTGGTGATCAGCGATCTCAGTGTGGCCGGCGCCAGCCTGGAAGCGCAGCAGCCGATCGGCCTGGTTGGCGATGTCATTATGGTCCGCACCAAACTGGCGGCCGCAGGGACCGAACGATATTTATCGTTGGCAGGTGTGATCCGCGGCGTTCGCCCGTATGACGAGCCGGGCAGTGACAAACAGCGCTACCGACACGGTGTCGAATTCCAGATGCTTGCCCCCGACGATCAATTGGTGCTGCACGGCTTCGTGTACGAACAGATCGCGCTCGGCAAGGCGATCTGATATTCAGTGCTTGATAATAACCTGCTTGCCATCCTGTAACGCCTTCTGACGCGCGTCCATGATGTGCTGGATCTGCGCCTCAAGCTTGAGTGACTCATCGTCGCTGATGGTAAACGCCTCGTTCGTGCCACCCGGTGTGTGCGTCAAGACCTGCTTGCGCTTTTGTCCATTGGGGCAAGCGTATGGCTGGATGCGGGTGATGTGATCCACGTTGACGCTGCCCAGGCCGGTGGCGCCATCGCAATCGCTGGTGCGAAACGTGACCTTGAGCGCGCCGGGAAAGTCGGCCGCCAACGCTACGGGCAGGGCGAGAATGAATAAGAAGGCGATAAGAGCGGTGCGAGCCTGCATGACAGTCCTCCTGGCGGGAGCATCCGCCGGTTAACGAACAACGAATGTACATTATATAGGACTCGCGGGAGCACGGCGCGGCGGCATGCTGTACCGGTGTTATTTGTCACTCCTGTTTGTGCCGGGTCGGCATTGCCACTACCATAAAACATATCACTGAGGAGAACGGCAAATAGTGCGCGCCATCGTATCGATAGAGTCCCTTCTCCCTCCGGGAGAAGAACAGGATGAGGGGAGTTTTACAGCTATTTTCCCCTCACCCCAACTCTCTCCCGGTGGGAGAGGGAGAAAAGAAGGAAGCACTATTTGGCGATCGGATCAGTAACCTGGTGCAGCGCACATAGGCCTGTCTGGCCAGCATGCGCCCAGCGAAGCGAGCGGGTGTTCAAGCACGGATACGAGAACAATACTTCTACAACGGATGAACTATTGCATGCAATTCCCCTGGTACATTCCCGCCATCGCCGCCGCCATTGTCTGGGGCCTGCACTATCCACTCATCGAGCATGCACTGCGGCGCGTGTCGTTGCCGAGCGTGGTGCTGCTCACGGCCTTGCCCATGGCGCTGGTGGCGCTGGCCTTCCCGGCGCGGCTGGCGGCCGACTGGCGCGCCGTTCTGGCGCTGCCGGCCGGTGAACGTTTGCTGATCGGCGCCATTGCGCTCACCAGTCTGGCCGGCACCGTGTTGCTGTACCTGGCCGTGCGTGGTCGCAATGCCACGCTCGCCAGCCTGATTGAAATTTCTTACCCGGCATTCGTTGCCATTTTCGCCTGGCTGCTGTTCCGAGAATGGCAGCTCAACAGCGGCGTGCTGCTGGGCGCGCTGCTCGTGTTTGCCGGGTCCACGCTTATCATCATGAACAGCCGTTGAGGGAATACGCATGTTTCTTGCACTGTTGTTCAGTACGATGCTGGTGGTGGCCTGCGTACTGATTCATTACGAGGTGCTGCGTTACACCTCGATTCTGCTGGGCCGCATGACCATTCCGCCACGCCCGCGCATCCTGGTCGTGATGGGGGCGGTGTTCTTCGCGCACACGCTGGAGGTGTGGATGTATGCGTTTGCCTATTACCTGTTGACCGACCATCTCGGGCTCGGCAGTTTTGGCGGCACGCTCGAAAACCATTTTAATGATTACCTGTACTTTTCAACCTCGACTTATTCCTCGCTCGGCTACGGCGATGTCTATCCGCTCGGCGGCCTGCGCATCATGGCCGGCATCGAGACGGTAACCGGGCTGGTGATGATCGGCTGGTCGGCATCCTTCACCTACCTGGCCATGGAGAAGTTCTGGGATTTGCACGGCCCGCACCGCCACTAGCACAGGGTCCGGTGCGAACAACAGGCTGGACTTGTCGCATGTGGCGGGCAGGGCGTAATCTGCATAATCCATATTCAAACGAGCCAGGGAGAGGCCCATGGAAATCCGCACTGTCCGCAAACCCGGCGACAAAGGAACGCAGGCGTTACTGCAGAAATACGGCGAGCGGCTTGTGTGTATCCGTTATCGCTACGATCCGGCACGCAAGAAGCGCTTCAAGACCATCGAGCTGATCGTCGCCGAACAGGCGTGGCAGCCACCCGAACCGCATCCGCAAGAAGACAAGGCAACCGGCTTTGCGCCCAAGCGCTATTACACGCGCCGGGTAGGAATCCAGGTCGGATTCCAGGAAACAGAACTGCGCAAGCAAACCAAAGCCGCCGGCGGCATGTGGGGCCCGGCGGAGCGTCTGTGGTTTATTCCGGAGGAAGAGGTGCGCAAGCTTGGGCTGGTGCAGCGAGTCGTCAAACGGTAGTGTCTGGCCATGGTTCCTACATATAGTACCCGGGTCCTATATGTAGGAACCGGGTACTAGTGGGTACTGCGGGTACTGGGTACTAATCCACATATATGTAGTTATGTGCGCAAACATAAAGAGCAATCGCTGATAATCAATGGATGCTGAAAGTGAAAGAATTGTTGCTGTGTATGAGGATGCGCGAAGCGAAGCCAATACTGCTGTATGGGCAATACAGTTGCAAATTAATCGTCTGCGGTCAGATGAAAATGAAATTCCAGGCTTTGTGTTGCAGCCAGTAGTAGATTTTCATTTTCTAGTTACTGCCCTTACCAGGCTAAGGAAAATGGCGGATTTAGTCTCAAAGTTTTCAAATATTTCAGAAGCAATAAAGAAATTTGACGAAACTCTGCCAGACCTAAAGGACATAAGAAATGTACTGGAGCATATAGATGAGTATCGCTTGGGTAAGGGGCGCAACAAAAATGTAAGTGCAAATGCGTTGCGCACGATATTGCTAGGTCCAGACAGGATTCAATGGCTTGACTACGAAATTAAAACTAATGAAGCCATCGAAGTAAGTGATTTCCTCTTTCAAGCTATTAAAGCGAATGCGCCAGAAGCGTACTTGGCAAAAGTAAAAGAGGTGAAACAATTTGAAAAAGAAACAAGGCGCACATAACAAGCTGGTCGAGTCGGACGCGGTGATACGGCGCGTCGTTTCCTGTGGTGTTCGTGCCCCGCGCCGCTCACCAGCACGTTAAGTGGCTTGGAATGGACAATATTTTCTTCAACTAAAAGGAGGTTACGTATGTCAATTATTAATCAAGATTTTTTCATTTTTCCTGAAGATGTGTACAGAGTTGGTAATTTTTCGTCACATCGATTAACGGCCTTGAGAGGCGGTGAGGTCGATATATATGAAATGAAAGGCATACAAATGGTAATCGCCAATGGCAAGGGCGTCAGCGTGTTTACCATAAAAGGTCTAAAGGACGAAGGACTAACAGGTTATGCTTGGTTATTCACAAAAGGCACTTCTGTTGAGCATGGGTTAAAATTAATAGATGACAACAAACCAGAGCATTACACTTTGGCCCCATTCAGCAACATGCCGTTAGATGAATTCAAAGGACTGTTAGAAAAAATGGGAATGAAATGCGCAAAATATTTAAAAATCAAGAAAGATGGAAGCATGGAGAGAACGGCATGACAACCACAGTAAGATCAGTAACCGTTGAGTTAACGGCTGATGAGGCCAGATACGTACTGCATGCATTAAGTGAATTTAAGGCAGCATGCCACCAAAAAATAGAGACCGATGAAGAAGGTGATGGTGAATTAACCCATATGTATGCCAATGATGTCATGCAGGCAAAACTGATTTATGAAAAAATAGAAAAAATAGCGGTGCCTGTTTTTGGCAAGAAGTCCCTCGAATTCTCATATGAGCTGTTATAAGCCACTTAACAACCGCATCGAGGCGACGGAAAAAAGCGCCGCGCCTCATGCGGAACGTTGAGGCTGTAGGAAAACCCCAAATCCGCGTCTATTTGCTTAAACAATAGTCAGTCACAAAATGGTTGGATGGAAATGGAAATGCATCTAAAACCGCTTCAGTGCCTTTACCCAAGGAGATTGGCACAGCCGCTGAGATTGATAATCACAACAGCTCTTTTATTGCTCTGTGGGGATTCTGGCAAGACAGGGTCCGGATGCAGGGTTTTTCTACAGCCTCGTTAGCCATGCAAGAACAACTCGCAATTCGGAAAGCCTGCTCTGCGGATGCTTCGCACATTAGCGAACTCATCGGCAAAGTAGCACGCAGTTTCAATTCGAGCGCTTCTGGCGAAGTAGCACCGTGGTTTCTTGCCTCAGTTACTCCGTCTGCAATAGTGGGCCACATTGCCGACACCAAATTCAATTACCTGGTGGGGTTTGTGGGGCGGGCTCTTGCTGGCGTTATTGCATTGCGCGACACAACACATGTTCATCATCTTTTTGTGGCGTCTGAGTTCCATCGCCAAGGTGTAGCAGCAAAACTCTGGGAGCGCGCAAAAGCTAATGCAATCTCTTTGGGAAACAAAGAAGGCTTCTCAGTCCGGTCAAGCGAGTATGCGGTTCCGGTTTACGAACGCTTTGGTTTTCATGTTGTCGGGGCTCGTGCAGAAAAAGATGGCGTTATATTCGTCCCAATGAAAATGGAGATTCAGCAAAGGCATGGTTAACAACGCCATCAACCCGGGCAATAATATGCGGTGCGCCTTCGTTGCCCGTTTTTATTGCCGGTTATGTCTGGCGTTGAAGCCGTAGAAAAACCCCAAATACGCGTCTATTTTCTCGAACAATAGTCAGTCACAAAATGGTTGGATGGAAATGGAAATGCATCTAAAACCGCTTCAGTGCCTTTACCCTAGGAGATTGGCACAGCCGCTGAGTCTGATGATCACAACAGATCTTTTATTGCTCTGTAGGGGTTCTGGCAAGACAGGGCCAGGAAACAGGGTTTTTCTACAGCCTCGTTGGATGGCGAGACAACATTAAATGGCACAACGCTCTGTCATTCTGCTGGCTCTGGTGCTTTTCCTGGCCATCGCGCATGCAGGCCAATCTTCGTCAATCACTGGCCTTGGCACATTCTCAAACTTTCGATTTACAGAAGAACATCAATACGGGGCTGCGGTTCAGCTATGGCGGGAAGGCGATATTCTTTTTGGTCTCTTCTCCTATTCAGAAGGCCTTATTGGAGATGCCCCGGCTGGAACGCTAGAGAAAGCCACATTTGATCCCAAGACTGGCCGCATTTCCTTTACTGCCCGACTCACAATGGGAATGCATGGTTGTAAATTACACAACAATGTGCCTAGCCAAGATATTTTTCATTTTGATGGTTTGCTTTCTGGGCTTTCGCTATCGGGAACATTGGTGCATGCCGACAACCTTCATCAAGAACAAAATCCAAAAAAAGAAGATATCGTCCTAAAGAAGTCGGATGAATGGGTTATTACCCAGTACCAGAGCCGAGAACAATGGGAGGTTGCCATGAAGAACATGCTCAACTCCCGAGGTCCGAAATGGTAGTTAATACTTCGCCATCCAACAACCGCTTCACTGGAAGGCGTTGCTAACGCGCCGCCGTCCAGTGAATCGGGCCCTTAAGTGGCGCTAGTCATTCGCATGGAGACCAAATGCACAAAATCATAAGGCTTGGCGTTGCGTGTGTTGCTGCTCTTTGGCTGTATGGTTGCGCCGTGAACAAACCGATACCGACACCCGCACCCAAACCGCAATTGGGGCAGGACCCAATAGGGGCCTCTCTCGTTAAGGCCCAACCTCAAGAAATTCTTTTATTAACCATCGACGAGTCTCGTTCTGAAAAAGATTTTCTCTGGGTATCGGGAAAGGGAGGCGCCAAAATAGCTGGCGGGAGTGGTGGTTTCTACTTTTGGAACAGCACCACACCACCACAGCTGGAGATTGAACTCCCGTTGAACAGCTGTAGCGACCTTTTGCCCAGTTCGATCCCAGCGGACAAGGCTCTCTTGATCGTAGGTACGGGCCAATTCTTGGCAACCCAAAACTCAGGAATATATGTAGGCAAGTTTGTGTTAAACAGTGTTGTGTCGTGCGAACTCCAGACGAAATAGTGCTTTTTCAGAAGGCACCACATTATTATGCTTTCAATCGGACGTGGTGATACGGCGCACGGTTATCTGAGAGGTTGTGGCCCGCACCGGTTGAATCGGCGTTATATGAACAATTAGTGCGTGATTTTATGACAACAAAATACGACCAGAATACTGGCATGCGAATGGTGACCCGATGGCTACTGCTCTTGGGTTTCTCCTTTGTGGTGTTACTTTCCGGGTGCGTGGGCACTCCGCCCAGACCGACGAATATTGCCCGTAATCATTACGAACCGGCCAAGCAATATCTGACCGCTGTGATTCAGCAAGACATGGCGAAGTACGATGTAAAAGGTCTGAGCATCGCACTCATCGATGACCAGAAAGTCGTTTGGGCCGAGGGGTTTGGCTACGCCGATGTCGCCAATCAGGTGCGCGCGACTGCTGACACGATCTATCGGATCGGGTCGATCTCCAAGGTGTTGACTGCTACCGAAATCATGCGGCTGGCCGAGCAAGGCAAAGTCGATCTGGACAAGCCGGTCACGGATTATGTGTCGGATTTCTCCATCCACAATCGTTTCGCGGACAGCAAGCCCATCACTCTGCGCGCCTTGCTGGCGCATCATTCCGGATTGCCTTCGGATCTGCTCAAGGGCATGTGGGTAGACCATCCCGTATCGCTCGCGGAGTACGTTACGACATTGCGCGAGGAGAGTCTCGCGAGTCCGCCGCAATCGCTGTACAAGTACTCCAACATCGACTTCAGCTTGCTCGGCAGGGTGATCGAGAACGTTGAACATCGGGAATTCTCCAGCGCCATGCAACAAAGCCTCTTAGCGCCCCTGGGGATGGCGGATTCTTCCTTTGTGCTCACGCCGGAGATCGAGCGCCGCTATGCGCGCGCTTACCGCAACGGAAAGGAGATGACGCGCCTATCGCTGCGCGACACACCGGCCGGCGGCATGCTGTCCAGCGTGAACGACATGAGCCGCTGGCTGCGGTTCATCTTTGCCGATGGCAGCGCGCAAGGTGTGCAGATCATCAAACCCGAAATCCTGCACGAGATGCTCAGGCCGCAGTTCGAAGGCCTCGATTTGGATTTCGGCCATAAGATCGGCATGGCCTGGATGCTGAGCGGCCTGTCCGTCCCGGGCGGTCAGCTGCTGGCGTGGCACAATGGTGGATTTCCTCCCTATCAGGCGCACCTCTCGTTGCTGCCCGAACAAAAACTCGGCGTCATCATCCTTACCAACAGCGATGCGGCCTCGCAGTTCATTACGCAGCTCGGCACCCGCGCGCTCGAGCTCGCCTATGAGACCAAGTATGGCGCGCCGCCGACACGCGATACTGCGAAGCAGAAACCTGAGCCGGTGCGGCTGTCGCACGTGGACCTCGCCCGTTACGCCGGCCCCTACGCGATGTTCTATGGCCAGCTCGGTTCCATCACCGTGGACGGCGAGCAACTCAAGACTTCGCTGTTTGGCACGAACTTCTCGCTGCAGCCGGTTAACACCGACACCTTCATGCCGAAGGCGAGCGTGGCATTCGGTTTGATTGCCATACCGATTGACACCTTATCCGTTCGATTCCAGACGGTGCAGGGAAAGGATGTGGCCGTGCTGAGCGGACTGCCCGCACCTTTTGCGTTCGAACGCGTGCCGAGCACCGACATACCCGACGCCTGGCGCAAGAGAGTGGGCATGTATCAAACAGACACCACCGATGAGCAGTTTGACTTCAAGCAGGCAGAACTTGCGACTGAATCGGGTATTCTGGTATTGAAAGCGGTGATCGCTTCCAGGAACGGTGTCGATCCGGAAGCCAAGGTAACGTATGCCTTGCAGGTGGTCTCCGATCAAGAAGCAGTTGTCGCGGGGATCGGCAACGGTGAAGGGGGCGTGGTGCGCGCAATAGATTCGAGCAATGGCACTGAACTTGTCTATTCAGGATTTAAATTCGCCCGCAGGGCCAATCACTAAAACGATTTCAGCCAACACGATGTGAGCAGTCGGACACTTCAGTAAAAAAAGTCCTGAGACATGGGTTACACTCTCCGCTGTAGCGGCCCGAGACCGGTCACCGCAGAACTCAATCGTATTGTCATATAGGGAGCGAACTGTGATTGCATTGCCTGTTACGTCGTTATTGGCCGGGCTGTTTGCTTTGTTCATGGTGCCGTTGAGCCTGCAGGTGTCCATGCGCCGTGGCAAGGTTAAGGTCAAGTATGGAGATGCCAAGGACGAGACGCTGCGCCGGCGCATCCGGGCGCATGGTAACTTCGCCGAATATGTGCCCATGGCATTAATCGTGCTTGCGCTGCTTGAATATAGCGGCGGCACAACAGCACTGGTGTGGGGACTGGGCGCGGCCTTTCTGGCAAGCCGTGTTCTGCATGCCGCCGGGATGCTCTACACATCGACCTCCATGCTGCAGGTCATCGGCATGGTGTTGCAGCACGTCGCTTTTTTGGTCGCCGGAGTCAGGCTGGTACTCGGGATTCTGTAATTTTCTTTCGCAGGAGTCTCGTCCGCCACGGTCTGTCTGCTGGTGTAGTGTTTCATTCTGTTTGCTGCTTATGCCATTGCCAGCGCTTAAGTCCTCCGTTCGTGCTGAGCCTGTCGAAGCAGGAACGGAGGAGGGCACGAAATCATGGGCTTGCGTGGATCGCCCTTCGACAGGCTCAGGGCGAACGGTGCTTGTTCGGTGCTTCCCTGGCGCGCAGCCGGGGCCCGAGACCGGCGTGTGCTGACTCTTCGTCATTCCAGCAGGTGCGAATTGTAGTAACAGGGGTAAATGTGTATTGTCCCCAGTGACCTGTTGGGCATTTAATTCGGAGTATTTATGATTGATCATACTGGTATCAATGCAAGTGACTTTATTAAGAGCAAAGAGTTTTATTCAAAAGCTCTCTCTGCTATTGGGTATTCACTCCTCGTTGAATTACCCGCATCGATAACAGGCAGCACTGACGTTGCAGGTTTTGGTGAGCCACCGAAACCTGATTTCTGGGTTAACAAAGGCTCACCAAACAATCCTCCCGTTCATGTGGCTTTCCGTGTTACAACACGAGCACAAGTTGATGCATTTTTTAATGCTGCTATTGCCGCTGGCGGGCGTGATCATGGCAAACCTGGTGTTCGTCCGCACTATCATCCAAATTACTATGGTGCTTTTGTGCTCGATCCAGACGGTCACAATATTGAAGCAGTATGTCATTCACCAGAGTAGCCATGCCCAACCCGGCGCTCAAGCGGCACGCCGCAAAAGTGCGGCGTCCCTTAGCTTTAGTTCGGTTTTCCGGTGAACACTAGCGGCCAGCGCTGACACGATGCCCGACATCACCAACATCGAAGATTTGCGCCGACTCGCGCAACGGCGCGTCCCGCGTGCCATATTCGAGTACGCCGATGGCGGCGCTTACGACGAAGCCACGCTGCGAGCCAACCGGGCTGACCTTGATGCGATAAAACTGCGTCAGCGCGTGATGATCAATGTGGATCAGCGCTCATTGGGCACACAGCTGGTGGGCGAGAGCGCCACAATCCCGCTCGCCATCGCGCCGCTGGGGCTTACCGGCATTATGCACGGCGGCGGTGAAATTCTCGTGGCGCGCGCGGCCGAAGCCTTTGGTGTTCCGTATACCTTGAGCACGATGTCGATTTGCTCGATCGAGGATGTGCGGGCCGCCGTCACCAAGCCTTTCTGGTTCCAGTTGTATGTGATGCGCGACCGCGACTTTGTGGAGTCGCTGATCCAGCGTGCCATGGCCGCAAAATGCTCCGCCCTGGTGCTTACAGCGGACTTACAAATTCAGGGGCAGCGCCATCGCGACATCAAGAACGGCCTGTCGGTGCCGCCGCGCCTCACGTTGCGCAACGCGCTCGACATCGCCACCAAGCCGGCCTGGGTGCTTAACATCTTGCTGGCCCCGCGCCGCACATTCGGCAACCTGGT
>Ga0315281_10001266_pt1 | contig 37078 bp, 40 predicted proteins | sample YL17G07_0_MG_FD_204540 | JGI IMG/M metagenome (GOLD analysis project Ga0315281, IMG submission 204540) | Sediment microbial communities from Yellowstone Lake, YNP, Wyoming, USA - YL17G07_0 | ecosystem: Environmental > Aquatic > Freshwater > Lake > Sediment | place: USA: Wyoming | collected...
TATGCCGACAGCCAACCTTCAACGATGCTTCTGAATGCCCCGCCAGCTCGTGCTCCCCCAATTTGACTCGGCATATTCCTGGACTCGGGATAGTGGCGCCTATGCCGATGTCGGCATAGCCGACACAGCTACGCTACCCACCTGATCGAAGCCGGTGTCGATCTGATCGAGGTGCAGAAGTTCCTCGGTCCGCTGGATATGTGAGCAAGCCCGGGTGGAGTGAAATGAAACCGGGGAAACAGTGGATTCCCCGATTACGCTGCGCTGCATCCAGGCTACATTTACCGCGCCGCAATTCGAGACGGCGAGAAGGCACGTCGGGCAGGCGAAAAAAATCCCGCAGAGTAAAAGGGTTCGGATTAAATTCGCGCCCTGCAGCCAGCGCAGCTGCTCATCACTTGGTTAGCTTTGCCCTTATCCAGCTTGGGTTCCGGCGGCAATCAAGAACGGCGAATACCAGGATCTCATCGTCCACGACGCGGTAATACACGGCGAATGGGAATCTTTTGGAGAGCAGTCGATGGTGGCCCAGCACTACGCGGTGAATCCCCGCAAAATAGGCCAGCGAGTCAATGTCTGAGTAAAGCGTATCAAGAAAAAACGTTTTTCTTTATTCTTTCCTTGGCTTCTTCCCAGTTTGATACAGTTAATTTGCCTGCATCCAGGGCGGCTCCGCGATCATTGAGAATGGCTTCATGCCAGGCTGGGGATTCCAGCTTCTTTTCGTTGGCTATCATGTCCGCCCAAAGCATCTCCATCAAATCCAATTTCTGGGTGAATGAAAGCTGTGTAATGGGAAACTCGAATCTGTTCATTACATTTCCTTTCCTATGGCTAACGCAACTCAGCCAGGACAATTATAGCAAGCGTATGCGCGGCGCGGAATCCATTGCCGAACTACTGGCATGGGCTGACTGGCGTTTCCAATGGATACATCCGTTCAAGGATTTCAACGGCAGAGTTGGGCTCATTTTGCTCATCGCCTTGGCTTACAAATTCGCGCTTCCGCCGATTGAGCCGCTGCCGACGAACTTGGCAAGGTTGCCCATTTCGCGGCACTGCGTGCCGCCGACGCGGGCAATCTTGTTCCGTTGACCGATCTTTGGCTAAACCGGTTGCTGCAAAGTGGGGGCATGTGAGTAACCAGGTTTATTGTCTGCCTCGCTGGATAACAAACCCTGAAAGAGAGTAATTCGACTATAAATCATGTTGTTGTGAACGTCGTTGTTATCTCTGCGCCAAAAAGGTAAAGGTATCTATGGGTCCGGAAAAGATTCGAGGGTAGGGTCCGATTAAAATCGCCTATCCCAATCCACACCAAAGACACTACCATGTAAATTCTATACACTTTCCCGCCGACGTCGCCGGCGTCATCGCTAAAGTCCCATGCCCCCGTCACCCCTGCGCCTGCTGCTACTGCTGACTGCCTTCATCGCGCTGGCAACCTTCATCCAGATCGGGGTGGTGACCATCGCCTTCGACAAGCTCGGGCTTTCGCCGGAATCGGCGCTGCTGCTGGTGTTCACGCTGCTGATCGGGAGCATGATCAACGTGCCGCTGTTCAGCATGGAGGCGGACGGGCCTCCCTCCGGCGAATTGCCGCCTCCCCTGCGCGAGTGGTTCTGGCTGCGGCGCATGCCGTTTACCGGCAGGACGGTGGTGGCGGTCAATGTCGGCGGCTGCGTGACGCCGGTGGCTTTCAGCATTTACCTGCTGGTGCACAACCCGCTCGACCCGCTGCAGGTGCTGGTCGCGGTGGCGCTGGTGAGTGTGGTGAGCTATGCCTTCAGCCGGCTCATTCCGGGGCTGGGCATCGGGATACCCGTTTTCGTCGCGCCGCTCACCGCTGCCCTCGCCGCCGTCGCGCTCAACCCGCAGCAGAGCGCCCCGCTGGCCTATGTCTGCGGCACGCTGGGGGTGCTGATCGGTGCGGACATTCTGCGCCTCAGGGACGTGAAAAAGCTGGGGGCGCCGATTGCCTCCATCGGCGGTGGCGGCACCTTCGACGGGATTTTCATCACCGGCATCGTGGCGGTGCTGCTGGCGTGAACTTCGAGCATTTTCGGGCATCTTAAGAGCATGAGCATACTCAGCGTCCGCTTCGTTTTGCGCAGCATCACCCTGTGCTGCTGCCTCGGCCTTTATGCCGCGGCATCCCACGCCGAGCCGCTGCCGAGTCCCGCCCAGCCGCACATCTTCCTGCCCAGGAGCAGCCTGGGGCCGGGGGATCTTGCGGTGATCGTCAACGACGACGATCCCTTGAGCGTGCAGATCGGCGAATACTACAAGACGCGGCGCGGCATACCGGAGGCCAACATGGTGCACGTACGCTTTGCGGGCGGCGCCAGCGTCATGCCCCGCGCCGAGTTTGCGCGCGTCAGGGCGGAGGTCGAGCGCAGGACGCCCGAGGCGGTGCAGGCCTACGCCCTCACTTGGGCGGCGCCGTACCGGGTCGATTGCATGTCGATCACCAGCGCCTTCGCCCTGGGGTTCGACGAGGCATACTGCTCGCGCCAGTGCGGCCCGACCAAGCAGAGCCCTTACTACAATTCGCGCAGCCGCATGCCGCACACCGACCTCAAGCTGCGGCCTACCATGGCGCTGGCCGGCACCAGCCTGCACGACGTGAAGGCGCTGATCGACCGCGGCATCGCCTCCGACCACACCCATCCCGCCGGCACGGCCTACCTGCTCGACACCCCGGACAAGGCGCGCAACGTGCGGGCCTTCATGTTCCCGGAACTGGCCAAGTCGCTCTCCGGCCTGCTCGACGTCAAGCTGCTGGAACAGGAATCCATCCGCGACAAAAAGGACGTGCTGTTCTACTTCACTGGATTGATGCAGGTGCCCGGCTTGGACACTCTGGGCTTCGTTCCGGGTGCCATGGCCGACCATCTCACCTCGACTGGCGGGCAGCTCACCGACAGCGCGCAGATGAGCAGCCTGCGCTGGCTGGAGGCCGGGGCGACCGGCAGCTACGGCACCGTGGTGGAGCCCTGCAACCATCTGGGCAAATTCCCCAACCCCGCGCTGGCGATGCATCTCTACCTGCGCGGCGAGTCGCTGATCGAGGCCTACTGGAAAAGCGTGGCCTGGCCCGGCGAGGGCATATTCGTCGGCGAGCCGCTGGCCAACCCGTTCGGCGGCTACACCACGGTGGCCGACGGGCGCGACGTCACCGTGCGCACCCAGGCGCTGGAACCCGGCGTTTACGGACTGCTCTCGGCGCAGTCGCTGGTCGGGCCTTTCCGCGCGGAACCCGGTGTGGTGCGGGTGGGGCCCGGCATGAACGAGCTGCACCTGCGCAATCTCGACAAGCCGGTGTACCGGCTGGTCAAGGTTCCGCCGCGCGCATTGCGGCGCTGACGTGCGCTTTACTTGTGAACTTCGCGGTCCCTTGTTGTTACAATCGTATTTCTTCGTCAGGCTTTTCCGAAACTTATGAAGCATGCTCATAGCCACACGCCCGCTGCAAAACCCACCCGCGATGTAGGCGGCTACAAGATCCCCGCGCTGCGCGTACTCTCCGAGATCGCCGCCAACCTCAGCAACGACACCGATCTCGAACAACTGCTGGAGCGCTTCCTCACCACCATGATCAAGCTCGCGGGCGCCCACGCAGGCGCTGTGCGGGTGCTGACCGCGGACGGCTCGCACCTGCGCCTGGTCGGCGCCATCGGCCTGCCGCCCGAGGTGATCGAGCGCGAGCAGCTCACCGCCCTCGAGTGCGGCGTATGTGGCATGGCGGCACGCGACCACACGGTGCATGCTTCCCACGCGCCGCACGTGTGCAAGGAAAAAACCGCGCTGAACTTTTTCGGCGACGCCTGCAAGAACGTGGTGGCCGTGCCGCTGCAGCACAAAGGCAAGGTGATGGGGGTGTACAACCTGTTCATGGCGACCGACAAGCCGATCCCGGAAGACGTTTCGCTGCTGTTCTACTCCATCAGCGAACATCTCGGCATGGCCCTGGAAAACGTGCGCCTCACGCGCGAAAACATGCGCGTCACCCTGACCAACGAACGCCAGATGCTGGCCAACGAAATCCACGATTCCCTGGCGCAGACGCTCGCCTACATGAAAATGCGCCTGGCGCTGCTGAGCGACGCCATGCGCTCCCACGACGACGCGCTCGCGGGGAAATACCTGAACGACGTGGACGACGCCATGGAATCCGCCTACTCCGGCCTGCGCGAGCTGCTCGCCCAGTTCCGCCAGCGCATGGACCCGCGCGGCCTGCTGCCGGCCTTGCAGGACCTCATGGACGGGTTCCGCAAAAAGACCGACATCACCATCGAATTCGCCAATTCGGCGCGCGACATCAACCTCACGCCCGATCAGGAAGTGCAGGTATTCCACATCGTGCAGGAAGCGCTGAACAACATCTACAAGCATTCCCACGCGCGCCATGTGCGCCTGTCCATCGAAAAGTCGGGTGGCGACTACAGCGTGACCGTCGACGACGACGGCATCGGGCTCGACAGCGGCGACGAGTCTCCCGGCGGCATGCATTTCGGGCTCAACATCATGCGCGAACGCGCCCAGCGCCTGGGCGGCGAAATCGCCGTCGACAATCGCGTCGGCGTAGGCACCAGCGTGCGGCTGAAGTTCCCAGCCGCCAGCTACTGCAAGGTGGGCGCATGAGCGCGCCGGTCCGCGTCGTGCTGGTCGACGACCACACGCTGTTCCGCAAGGGCCTGGCCGAACTGCTGGAACACAACGGCACCATCAAGGTGGTCGGCATCACCGGCAACGGCGCAGAAGCGCGGCAACTGTTGCGGGAACACAATCCGGACGTGCTGGTGATGGACTTGCACATGCCCTCGCAGGACGGCATCTCGCTGCTCGGCGAATTGAAGCGCGAAGGCTTCAATGTCCCCACCCTGCTGCTGACGGTAAGCAACGCCGAGGAAGACCTGGCCAACGCCCTGCGCGCCGGCGCCCGCGGCTATCTGCTCAAGGACATGGAGCCGGACGAAGTGGTGGACGCCATCCACCGCGCCGCGCGCGGCGAAACCGTGGTGGCCTCGCAGATGACCGCCAAGCTGGTCAACCTGCTCGACCAGAAGCACGGCACCCCCGGCTCCCTGCTCAGCCTGCTCACCCAGCGCGAACGCGAAATCCTCGGCCACCTCGCCCGGGGCCAAAGCAACAAAACCATCGCCCGCGCCCTCGACATCAGCCACGACACCGTCAAGCTGCACGTGCGCCACATCCTCTCCAAGCTCAACCTCTCCTCGCGCGTAGAGGCGGCGGTGTTCGCGGTGGAAAACAAGCTGGCCTCGCGCACCCCGCACGGCGGCGCGGCGCCTTTCTAGCGGGAAGATTGCACAAGCGTGCGCGATGGTTGCGGGGGCGGACTGTCGCCCACCCCCGCGAAGCACATTGCGTTAGGTGGCAAATCAGATGAGGGAATCTCGAAAGCGTACCGGTCCGGCGCTTACACGATGGCCAAGATCGAGCGCCATTACGGGGGGGGCACTACATGACGGTGAGTTGCGCGGTACGTAAGTATGAGTAAGATCGAAACAAAATGTTGTAATGTTGGATCTGCCCCAAGCATTCCATTTTCAATTTGTGGCGTCCTGCATGGGGGAGATATGATAACGCAAGGTATGATCTTAAATTACCATGCAACTATCATTTCCATTTTGCCACTTGAAGTTACGCCAGAAACCGAAAAGGCTGTGAGGATAGTGCGGCGAAGGATTCTGATGAGAGCGAAAGGTCGACGATGACCCAAATCAAGCCAATAAAACCTGCACGCATCGAATATCTGCGTGTGGAGAACTACCGTGCCCTCAAGCAGGTTGAGCTCAAAAGCCTCACCCCCATGACCGTGCTGCTCGGCCCCAATGGTAGTGGGAAATCCACGGTATTCGATGTATTCGCCTTTCTGTCCGAGTGCTTTGAAACGGGCTTGCGGCGCGCCTGGGATCGCCGGGGTCGGGCAAAGGAGTTGAAGACGAGAGGCAGCGACGGCCCGGTGGTTATCGAAATCAAGTACAAAGAACCTGGGTTTCCCGTCATCACCTATCACCTTGCAGTTGACGAGCGCCGGGGGGCACCAATCGTGGTGGAAGAATGGCTGCAATGGCGTCGGGGCAAGAACGGCAAGCCATTCCGATTTCTGGAATACAAGGAAGGACAGGGGCGCGCTATCAGCGGCGAATTGCCGGATGAACAGGATAGCCGCGTGGAAATCCCGCTGAAATCATCGGACCTTATTGCCGTGAACGCCCTCGGCCAGTTCGCGGACCATCCCCGTGTGGCGGCCCTGCGGGACTTTATCACCGGGTGGTACGTTTCCTACTTCTCCGTGGACGACACCCGAGGCCAGCCGGAGGCAGGGCCGCTGGAGCGGCTGTCTCGCACCGGCGACAATATCGCAAATGTAATCCAGTATCTGGCCGAACAACATCCTGACCGATTGGAGCATGTCTTCAAGGTGTTGAGTGCACGGGTTCCCCGGGTTGAACGAGTACTGGCGGAGGCAATGCCCGATGGGCGCCTTCTGTTGCAGATTAAAGATGCCCCTTTTGACCACCCCGTGCTTGCGCGCTTCGCTTCCGATGGCACACTCAAGATGCTGGCTTACCTCCTGCTCTTGTACGACCCCAATCCGCCATCGTTTATTGGCATCGAAGAACCGGAAAATTTTCTTCACCCACGCCTGCTACCCGAGTTGGCGGAGGAATGCCGTGCTGCATCGGAGCGCGGGCAATTGCTGGTCACCACCCACTCGCCCTTCTTCGTCAACGCGTTGCGCCCGGAGGAGGTACGTGTGCTGTACAGGGACGAGACGGGCTATACCCAGGCGACGCGAGCAGCGGACATCCAGGGAGTACCCGAGTTCATGGCGGCGGGCGCCTCACTGGGGCACCTCTGGCTGGAGGGACGTTTCGGCATGGGCGATCCTCTGGTCAACCAGGGTGCGCCGTACCCTGGAGGAAGAGGTAGGGCATGAAGACCGAGCGCTTGGAGATTCTAGTGGAAGAACCGTCCATGGAGGCGTTTCTGAGGGCGCTCTTGCCACGAGTACTCGGACCACAAGTGGGCTTCCAAATCTATCCTTACCAATGCAAAGATGACTTATTGGGCAAGCTGTCTGCCCGCCTCCAAGGCTATGCGAACTGGCTGCCCGATACGTGGCGCATTGTAGTGGTTGTCGATCGGGACGACGATGATTGCGCGGCGCTCAAACAGAGACTGGAACAGGTGGCCGCGCAGGCGGGCATGCGTACCCGCACGGCCGGGGTTGGGCAGATGTGGCAAGTAGTCAATCGGATTGCCATCGAGGAATTGGAGGCGTGGTATTTTGGTGACTGGGAGGCGGTGCGACAAGCCTATCCAAGAGTGAGTGTCACGGTTCCGAAAAAGGAAGGGTTCCGCGACCCCGATGCGATTTCCGGCGGAACCTGGGAGAAATTCGAACTGGTTCTGCAAAGGGCGGGGTATTTCAAGAACGGGTTGCGCAAGACGGAAGCCGCGCGTGAAATCGGTCAGCGAATTGAACCACAGCGTAATCGCTCTCGTAGTTTCCAGGTCTTCCGAGACGCAATTTTGGAAATGGTGTAGCAGGCACGGACGCGCGGGCGTCAGTGCAGGCACGCGGGAAATCGGGGTCTACCGTCCTGGGTGCTGGGCAATCAATTCAGCGGCGCGACGCACACGAAACATCCAGTCCGTCACTCAAGGCCGCCGCGACCGCGTGTGGCAATCCCACCCCGGCTGTGGCAAAATGCAAGGCCGAACCGCCCTTGTGGGCGGGCAAAATTCGGGGCTGAGGCGGGCACTCATCGCATGCCGCAGCTATCACATCAATGGCGGGCCTCCCCGCATTGCAAGGTGGTGAATCTGGTCAGGTCCGGAAGGAAGCAGCCACAGCTACTTATTGCAAGTGCCGGGGGTCAGGCTCGCCACCCTTTATCGCCGGGCTGATTTGCTCAGCCCGGTTTCTGGTAAAATTCAGCCATGAGTTACCAAGTCCTGGCGCGCAAATGGCGGCCCAAAACATTTGCCGAACTGGCGGGGCAGGAACATGTCGTGCGCGCGCTGTGCAACGCCCTGGACCAGCAGCGCCTGCATCATGCCTATCTGCTGACCGGCACGCGCGGGGTGGGCAAGACCACGCTGGCGCGCATTCTGGCCAAGTCGCTCAATTGCGAATCCGGCATCACCTCGACCCCCTGCGGCCAGTGCGCGGCCTGCCGCGAGATCGACGGCGGGCGCTTCGTCGATCTGCTGGAGCTGGACGCGGCGTCCAACACCGGCATCGACAACATGCGCGAAGTGCTGGACAACGCCCAGTACGCGCCGACCAGCGGACGCTTCAAGGTGTACATCATCGACGAGGTGCACATGCTGTCCAAGGCGGCTTTCAACTCCATGCTGAAAACGCTGGAAGAGCCGCCGGAGCACGTCAAATTCATCCTCGCCACCACCGACCCGCAGAAGATTCCGGTGACGGTGCTGTCGCGCTGCTTGCAGTTCAACCTCAAGCAGATTCCGCCGCCGGTGATCGTCGGCCATTTGCAGCAGGTGTTGCAGCAGGAAGCCATCGAATTCGAGACACCGGCGTTGCAGTTGCTCGCGCGCGCCGCTTCCGGCAGCATGCGCGACGCCCTGAGCCTGCTCGACCAGGCCATCGCCCATGGCGCCGGCCGCGTGGAAGAGGACGGCGTGCGCTTCATGCTGGGCAGCATCGACCAGACTTATTTGTTCGCCATCCTCAAGGCCCTGGCGGCGCAGGATGGCGCTGAGTTGATGGCGCAGGCGGAGCGCATGGAAGAGCGCAGCCTGTCGTTCGACGCCGCGTTGCAGGACATGGGGACGCTGCTGCACCAGATCGCCCTGGCGCAGACGGTGCCCGAGGCGCTCGCGGACGATGTGCCGGAGCGTGCCGACATCCTGGCGCTGGCGCAGGCGTTCAGTGCGGAAGACGTGCAGCTGTATTACCAGATCGTCCTGCACGGACGGCGCGACCTTGGTCTTGCGCCCGACGAGCTGGCCGGCTTCGGCATGACGCTGCTGCGCATGCTGGCGTTTACGCCGCAGGCGGCAGGCAGTTCGCCCGCGCCGCAGCCGCAGCGCAAACCCGCTCCAGTCTCAGCTCCGGCTCCCGCAAACGAGTACAAGGCCGAGGCTGCCCCGGCTCCGATGGTTGAGGAACGGGCGCCCGCTGCCGCGCCCACGAACACCGCATCCGTCTTCGACGGCGACTGGCCCGCGCTGGTGGGCAAGCTCAAGCTGGGCGGCATGGCGAAAATGCTGGCACAGCATTGTGAGTTGAAGAGCGCCGACGCCGGGCATTTCGACTTGCGCGTTCCCGAAGAGCACAAGCACCTGCTCGAAAAGGCCTACCAGGAGCGCCTAAAGGCCGCGATAAGCGAGCATTTCGGCCAGCCATGGCGGGTGGATTTCGCAATCGGTGCGGTCACCGGCGTCACCCCCGCGGTGCTCGAAAGCCGCGACAAGCAAGCGAAGCAGGTAGAGGCGATTGCCGCCATCGAGCAGGATGTGTTCGTGCGCGAACTGGTGGAGAATTTCGACGCCAGGGTGGTCGAATCCTCGATTAAACCCACTCAATGACAGGAGTTTGAAATGCTAAAAGGCGGTTTGGGCAACATCATGAAGCAGGCCCAGCAGATGCAGGAAAACATGCAGAAGATGCAGGCGAAGCTGGCCGAGATCGAGGTCGAAGGCCAGTCCGGCGCGGGCTTGGTGAAAGTGCTGATGAACTGCCGCCACGACGTCAAGCGCGTCTCCATCGACGCCAGCCTGCTTTCCGACGACAAGGACATGCTGGAAGACCTGGTGGCCGCCGCGATGAACGACGCCGTACGCCGCGTCGAGTCGACCACGCAGGAAAAGATGGCCGGCGTCACCGCCGGCATGGGCCTGCCGCCCGGCTTCAAAATGCCGTTTTGAGAGGCAGGGGCTAGGGATTAGGGGTTAGCGGTTAGAAAAGCCACCGCGATTGCGACTACCCCTATTCCCTTCCCGCTACCCGCTACCCGCTACCCGCTATTCCCCAGCATGAAAACCCCTTCCAGTCTCGAAGCCCTGATCGAAGCCCTGCGCTGCCTGCCCGGCGTTGGGCCGAAGTCGGCGCAGCGCATGGCCTACCACCTGTTGCAGCGCGACCAGGCGGGGGCGGGCAGGCTGGCCTATGCACTCACCCACGCCCTGGAGACCCTGCGCCACTGCCAGAAGTGCAACAACTTCAGCGAAGCCGAGGTGTGCGATCTGTGCAGTTCGCCGCGACGCGACGCGGGGCTGCTGTGCGTGGTGGAGATGCCGGCCGACCTGGTCATGGTGGAGCAGACGCAGAGCTACAACGGCCTGTATTTCGTGCTGATGGGGCGGCTTTCGCCGCTGGACGGGATAGGGCCCCGGGAGATCCATCTCGACCGGCTGCTCAAGCGCGCCGCCGACGGTGAGGTGCGCGAGGTGATACTCGCCACCAATTTCACCGTGGAGGGTGAAGCAACCGCCCACTACATCGCCGAGTTGCTCACCCAGCGCGGCGTCAAGGTGACGCGCATCGCGCGCGGCCTGCCGGTGGGCGGCGAGCTGGAACACGTGGACAGCGGCACGCTGGCGCAAGCGGTGGCCGACCGGCGCGCCGTCTAACAGTCCGTCTGCATTCAAGTTTCGCCCGATTTTTGCCGCTATGACTGCACTGGCAAACGGGCTTTCTGCAATGAACCAACCTTCACGTGCGCAACCGGAGATGCCGGCCAAAATAGGCCGCTTCGAGCTCGTGCGTGTCCTGGGCAAGGGCGCGCAGGGCACGGTTTATCTCGCGCTCGATCCGCATCTGCAGCGCCAGGTCGCCATCAAGACACTGCACGTCGGGGAGGGTGAAAACCGCGAGCGCAGCATCAAGGCGCTGCTGGACGAGGCGCGCATCGTCAGCAAATTCCAGCATCCCAACATCGTCACCGTGTACGACGCGGGCGAGCACGAGGGCAGCCCGTACCTGGTGTTCGAGTACGTCGAGGGCACCACACTGGCGGCATTGCTCAAGAAGCAGGCGCCGCTGCCTGTCGCCCGCGCCGGCGAAATTGCGGCGCAGATTCTCGACGGCATTGCCTATGCGCACCAGAAGCAGATCGCGCACCGCGACCTGAAGCCCGCCAATATCATGATCGACAGCAACGGCACGGCGCGCATCATGGATTTCGGCATCGCCAGGAGCATGTCGCAGGAAAAAATCCCCGCTGCGGAACTCTTCGGCACGCCGTTTTACATGGCCCCGGAATACATCTCGCACGGCGTGTTCGACCCCAGGTCCGACATTTTTTCAGTCGGCATGATGCTGTACGAAATGCTCACCGGAACGCCCGCGGTGCAGGGCAGGAGCAGCCAGGAGGTCCTCGACCGCATCGTCAACCAGGTGTTTGCGCCGCCCTCTGCCAGGAACAGCGGGATTTCCGAGCAGCTCGACGGCATCGTGCAGAAGGCGTTGGCGAAGAATCCGCTGGACCGTTTCGAGCAGGCCGGCGCCATGCGCCAGGCGCTGCAAAACTATCTGGAGCCGGAAGCACAGGTCGAGGAGAAGCTCCCGGCCGATGCTGCGCAGAGCACGGTGGAATTCCTGCTGCGGCGCATGCGCCACAAGAGCGATTTCCCGGCGCTGTCCAAGACCATCAGCGACATCAACAGCATCGTGTCGTCCGAGCAGGACGGCGCCGATACCTTGTCCCGCGTCATCCTCAAGGATTTCGCCCTCACCAACAAGCTGCTGAAAATCGTCAACACCGCGGTCTACGCGCAGTTCGGCAACACCGTCAGCACCATTTCCCGCGCGGTGGTGATCCTCGGCTTCGAAGCGATACGCAATGCCGCGATCACGCTGCTGCTGTTCGAGCATCTGCAAAACAAGGCACAGGCGAACCACCTCAAGGACGAAGCCATCGCCGCCTTTTTCAACGGCATCATCGGCAAGGAAATCGCGTTGAAGAGCGGCGTGCGTGACGTCGAAGAAGCCATGATCTGCGCCATGTTCCACAATCTGGGCAAGCTCCTGGCGACCTTTTATTTTTACGAGGAAAGCCTGGAGATCAGCAAGCGCATGCAGCAGAAGGGCATCACCGAGGCACAGGCGTCCCATGAAATCCTTGGCGTTTCCTTCGAAGAACTGGGCATCGGCATCTCCAGCGCCTGGCACTTCCCCGACCGCATCGTGCACAGCCTGCGCAAGGTGACCGAGGACAGGGTCAGGAAGCCGGCCAACGATGGGGACAAGCTGCGCGTCATATCCAGCCTTTCCAGCGACCTTTCGCGCATCGCCGCCAATACGCCGATCGAGGACAGAAGCAGGGAGTTGAAACGCCTCGTTGCCCGCTACGGCGGTGCCCTGAGCATGTCGGAGCAGTCGCTGGGCTCGGTGATGGAGCACTCGTTGCGCGAAATCGCCAGCCATGCCGCCATCCTCAACATCAACATGCCGCAGAGCGCCTTCATCAAAAAAGTCACGCACTGGTCCGGCAGCGCCGCCACCGAAGTGCAGGAGGCGAGCGCAGCCGACGGCGCCACGGTGTTGGACGACACGCTGCAGGACACCCTGCTCAGGACCTCGCCGGTCGGGGAGCTGCGCGATGAAGCGGCGAGCGGTGCGGCGACCCCGGACGCGGGCGGCGTCCTGGCTGCCGGCATCCAGGACATCACCAACTCGCTGGTCGGCGACTTCACCCTCAACGACGTGCTGCGCATGATCCTCGAAGCCATGTACCGCGGCATGGGCTTTACCCGCGTGCTGCTGTGCGTGCGCAACGCCGCGACCAACACCATGAACGGCCGCTTCGGCTACGGCCCGGACATCGATGCCATCGCCAGGCTGTTCAAGTTCCCGCTCAGCTATGCGCCCGATGTGTTTCACGTGGCCCTGTCCAAAGGCGTGGACGTCATGATCTCGGACATCAACGCCGAGAACATCAAGGACAAGGTGCCGGCCTGGTACAGAAAATCCGTCCCCGCGCAGTCGTTCGTGATCTTCCCCGTCATGCTGAACAAGGCGCCCATCGCCATGATCTATGCGGACATGGACCATGCCGCCATGAGCCTGCCTGCGAAGGAGTTGAACCTGCTCAAAACGCTGCGCAACCAGGCGGTGCTGGCGATCAAGCAGAAGTCTTGAGGTTTTTCCGAAAGCGCTGACTGTCGCATCGCGCCGCGGTTGTGAAAAGGCGCCGTACGGCTCAAAATCGTGGCGAGTCGCAATTTTCCGGCCCAGCCATGTCCAGCCCGCTGCTGCTACAACTCCTGCTCCAGGTAATGCTCCCCCTCGCCCTGCTGGTCGCAGCCGGTGCGCTGTGGCAGCATTTCAACGCCAGGCACGCGGTGGCGCTGCGCCTGCAACTCGGCAATCTCGCCCTCAACCTGTTCGTGCCGGCGTTGATGTTCGCCATTTCCGCCGGCGCGCGCCTGGCGCCGGGCCTGCTGACGGTGCCCTTGCTGCTGGCGCTGGGCATAGCGGCGACCGGGCTGGTGCTGTACGGACTGCTGTACCGATCCTTCCTGGGACGGGGTCTGGCGGATTCCACCCGGGCGGCGCTCATGCTGGCGGGGATGTTCGGCAATGTCCTGTTCATCGGCTTGCCCGTCGTCACTTTTTTGTTCGGGGCGGAAGGCGCGCGCTATCCCGCTTTCGCAGATGTCATGGCGGCTACTCCGCTGGTGTGGACGCTGGGCGTGTGGATCGCCACGCGCCTTGGCTCGGGCGGCCAACGCAGCGATGTTTCAGTGTCGGGACAGTTGCTGCGTCTGCCGCCGGTGTGGGCGTTCGCGGCGGGTGCCGCGGTCAACCTTGCCGGCTGGGAAGTGGCGCCGCTGGTGCAGGCTGCGCACTTCATCGGCCAGCCCACCATACCGGTCATGATGTTTGTGCTCGGGCTTGCCATTCCCTGGCGCTCGCTGCGCCCCAGCAGGGCGGTGCTGGGCGTGGTGGCGGTCAAGCTGCTGCTGATGCCATTGATCGTTTGGGGAGCTGCGCGCCTGCTGTTTCATCCGCTGGCAGAGCCGCAGACGGCGGCCGTCATCGAGGCCGCCATGCCCACCATGCTGATGGCGATACTGTTCGCCGACCGCTTCAAGCTGGACACGCGGGCGGCGGCGCTGATGACCGGCTGGAGCACGCTGCTGTTCTGGCTGACGCTGCCGTTCTGGCTTTGGGTACTCAACTGATCGGGAGCAGGAATGGGCACGGAACGCATCGTTTTTCTGGACCGCGCGAGCCTCATTGCCGAGGTGCGGCGTCCTGCGCTCCCGCATGCCTGGCAGGAGTATGCGGCCAGCACGGCGGAAGATGTGGTGCAAAAGCTGCAAGGCGCCAGTATCGCCATCACCAACAAGGTGCCGCTACGGCGCGAGGTGCTGATGCAGTTGCCGGGCCTCAGGATGATCGCGGTCGCCGCCACAGGCACCGAGCACATCGACCTCGATTGCTGCCGGGAGCGCGGCATCAGTGTGGCCAACATCCGCAACTACGCCGTGCATGCGGTGCCTGAGCACGTTTTCATGCTGGTCCTGGCGCTGCGGCGCAACCTGCTCGCCTACCGCGAGGATCTGCGGCAGGGGCTGTGGCAGCAATCGAGCCAGTTCTGTCTGTTCACCCATCCCCTGCGCGATCTCTACGGCAGCACTCTGGGCATCATCGGCTACGGGGCCTTGGGTCAGGCGGTGGCGCGCCTGGGCGAGGCATTCGGCATGCGCTGTTTTGCCGCCGGGCACAAAGGGGTGAGCACGTTGCGGCCGGGTTTTACCGCGTTCGAACAGGTGCTGCAGGAGAGCGACGTGGTCACGCTGCATGCCCCGCTCAACGCGCAAACGCGCAACCTGATAGCCGCGCCGGAACTTGCCCTGATGCAACCCCACGCGCTGCTCATCAACACCGCGCGCGGCGGGCTGGTGGACGAGCAGGCTCTGGCCGATGCATTGCGGCGCGGGGCGATCGGCGGCGCGGGTTTCGATGTGCTGAGCGCGGAGCCGCCGCGCCAGGGCAACGTGCTGCTTGAGTTGGAACTGCCCAATTTCATCCTCACGCCGCATGTGGCCTGGGCGAGCAGGGAGGCCATGCAGGCCCTGGCGGATCAGCTGATCGACAACATCGATGGGTTCGTGCGCGGCGAATTGCGCAACCGGGTGGTGTGAGAAAAGCGGAAGTTCTGTCCGCGCCGGAGACGGTGCGGGGGCGGGCTTAAACGCGGCTGCGGCTGCGGATGTGGCGGCGGTCCTGCTTTTGTTCGCGCGGCCTGACCGCGGTCTCGCGCCGGTCTGTCAGGTAGCGCCGGTCCAGTTCGGCAGGCATGGAATCGAGCAGCCTGGCGAGAAAATCGGTGGCGCGCGCAGTCAAACGGGTGCGGCCTTCCTCGCTGGCCATCATGTGGCGGATTTCATCGGGTCCTTCGGAGGTCTTGTTGATGGCGTCCTGCCAGGACAGCATGATGTACTTCTGTATCGTCATGCTGTCCGCCTGGCTCCCCTGGAAGTCAATGTCCGACTCGACGTCTTTCGGCATGGAAAAGGCAATGCCGTTGGGTCCGATGCTGTAGTCGTATTCCAATTTCATGCTGTGGTCACTCCGCGTGCTCGGCCATCTGATTTCGATGAGTTGCATCATAACAGCTTAATCGCAAGGCGAAAATGGGGCAGATGCAACTGTGCAGCGAAAAACTGGCGATGGCGGACATTTTCTGTCCAGAACCCGCATGCAGCGCCGTGCGCCGGCCTGCGCCGAAGCGCTTTTCGATTTGCCGCAGCGATGAAATTTCGCTAAGCTAGGCCGCTCCACAAGCTCGCTGGACAACAACGGAACAAACGATATGCCAACCGTCCTGAAGGATCAGGAGATCGCCATGCTGCGCTCCGAGATCGAGATATTCATGAAAGAGCGCCAGACGCTGCTGCGCGTCACCGGCGCGGCCGCAGTATTCGTCGCGGAGCTGGACTCCAACACCTTGCCCGCGGAGACCTATGAGGCTGCCGAGTTGCTCGCCGAGTACCTCAACGAAACACCCGAAGAAACCCTGCACGATGCGCTGGAAGCGGTGAGGGCGGGGATCGTCGGTGTCGGGGAGGCTAGCGCCTAAGCGTCATGGCAAGTATTGCCAGCCGTGTAGATGGACCGGCTACGAGCTTCCCTCTCTCCTTGCTCTCTCCCGCAAGCGGGCGAGAGGGACGCAGTCTCGCTGTGCGAGGAATTTCACTCTAAGGCGCGGCGCGGGCGCTTCCCAGTTGCTCCAGCAGTTTGCGCACGGGAGCTGGCAGTGGCGCCTGCCGCGCTTCCTGCAAACTCAGCCAAACGCCCGCGCTTTCGTTTACCGCATGTGGTTTTGCGGCCAGCATCGCCGGTTGCGGCGTGATCTCCAGCTTGAAGTGGGTGAAGGTGTGGGCCAGTTGCGGCAACGGCTCAGCGCATTCCGCATGCACGCCGAAATGCTTCAGGCAATAATCCTCTGCGCGCTGTCCCGGCGCGATTTCCGGGAAGCTCCATAGACCGCCCCAAACCCCCGCCGGCGGACGTTTCTCCAGGAATATTTCCCCGTCGTGGCACAGCAGCAGCATCACCGTGCGCCGCTGCGGCTGGGCCTTTTTCGGCTTGGGCGTGGGCAGTTCGGCGATGCGCCCGTCACGCGACGCCACGCAGTCGCAGCTCACCGGACAGGCGGCGCACGACGGCCGGGCGCGCGTGCAGACGGTGGCGCCAAGGTCCATCAGCGCCTGCGTGTAGGCTTCCACTTCCCCTTGCGGCAGCAGGCTTTCGGCGGCCTGCCACAGGGTGTCCGCCACCGCGTTCCCGCCGGGGTAGCCGGCAACCCCCAGGCGGCGCGCGAGCACGCGCTTGACGTTGCCGTCCATGATGGCCCGTCGTTCGCCGAAAGCGAACACGCACACCGCCGCGGCGGTGGAACGACCGATGCCGGGCAGGGCGACTATGTGCTCGAAGTGGTGGGGAAATACTCCGCCGTGGTTGGCTGCGATCAGCCCGGCTGCGCGGTGCAGATTGCGCGCGCGCGAGTAGTAGCCGAGCCCGCTCCAGTGGGCCAGCACCTGGTCCAGCGAGGCGCCGGCCAGACTGGCGATATCCGGGAAGCGGGAGAGAAAGCGCTGGTAGTAGGGAATGACCGCAGCCACTTGGGTCTGCTGCAGCATGATTTCGGAGAGCCAGATGGCGTAGGGGTCGCGGCTCGCCTGCCAGGGGAGGCCGTGCCTGCCGTGGCGCTTTTGCCAGGCGATCAGGCGGGAGGCGAAATCGGACATGTGCCGGCTATCTGCCGAACAGGCCCTTGAGCTGTTCCTTGAGCCCTTCCTGGACGCGGGCTTTGAGCTCTTCTTTTTTCTCTTCGACCTTCTGCTTGACCACTTCTCCGGCCAGCGCGTTGAAGTCGAGCGTGTATTTGAGCGCATCGAACGGGCCGCTGACGCGCACCGGCACGGTGATACCCTTGAGCGCCGCCAGTTCCATGCCGCCCTGGCCTTCGAGAGAGCCCACCACGGTCGCCATGGCGAGGTAATCCATGCTGTTTGCGCCGATGTCGATGTCGCCGGCTCCGCCCAGGCGCAGCAGCGGCGACTTGGCGCTGAAGTCGCTGTTGTGGGCGATGCCGTCGCGGATGGCGAAGCTGGCCTTGAGTTCGGAGAAGTCGGTCTTTTCCAGTTGGTTGGCGGCCTGGGTTTTTTCGCCCTTCAATGTGCCGAGCCCGGCCTTGGCTTTGCGTAACGTGCCGGCGATGTCGATGCCCTTGATCGCCCCGTCGGCAAGGTTCAGTGCAGCACCGCCGCTGAGAGTCTTCTTCATGGCGCTCACCGTCGCGCCCTGGGTGGCTACGTCTAGCGTGACGCTGCCGCGGCCTTCGATCATGTCCTTGGCTATCGCGTCGCGCAGCAGCGGGCCGATGCTGATGTTGCTGAGGCGCTGCCTGACGGAGAATTGCGGCGTTGCGGCCGCGTTCACGCTGATCGAGCCGTTCATCGTGCCCTGGTAGAGATTGGCGGAGAGCGGGTTCACCGTCACCCTGGCATCGGCGGCTTGCACGTCCAGGCGCACGTTGCTGGACTTGATGCTGGAGAATTTCAGCGTGCCTATGCGCAGGCTGCCGCGGGCGTTGAGCTTCTTCAGCGCGGAGAGGTCCAGCGGCGTCTCGGGTTCGGCGGATTTCGCCGGCTTGGGCGGCAGGTAGCGGTCCACGTCGATCCGGTCGATGGCGACGTCGAAGCTGTAGGCCGGGGCGGCGAAGTTGTCCATGCCGAGCCTGGCCTTGATGTTGCTGTCGTCGAGGCGGCTGTCGAAGTTCAGGCGCACGCGCTGCTGTTCCAGGTCGGCATGGGCGTCGCCCGTCAGGCTGATGTTCATGGCGCCGCCGGGCAGTTTCGGGTCGGTGACGCGCGCGCTGGCTTTGAGCTGCGCCAGGTCGAACTGCTGGTGTTGCAGGTTGCCGGAAAGAGCGCCCGCGAGCCTGCCTTCGATGGCGTTGCCCTTGTGCTTGCCCTTCAGGTCGAGTTGCACGTTGCCGGCTTTGAAAGCCTGGCCGGACGCCTCCATGGCGGGTATGGCGAGCACGGCGTGAATGTCGCCCTGCGCCTGCTTGAGTGTGGCGTCCAGCGCGATGCTGCTGCTGGTCAGCCGGTCCCTGGCGAGTTGCAGCTTGGGGGCGTCGAGCTTTACGTCCAGGTCGCCCGCCTTGTGCCTGCCGGTGAGCGCAAGCTTGAGGCCGTCCAGCGCAAGCATCCTGTCCGCCGGTGTCGCGTCGACACTACCTTTGAGCGCAAGAGCGAGGTTGGAGATGCCGGCCGCTTCGCCCTTGAGGGTCAGGTCCATGTCGCGCAGGGCGTAATGCTTCTTTTCGAGCTCGAAGAAAAGGCCGCTCTTCAGCGTGGCCTGCACGTTCAGTGCGGGCTTGTCGCCCTGCAGTGCGAAGCTGAGGTCTATGCTGGTGGGCGTGGCGTCGGCAAGACGGCCGCCTTTCAGATTGAATTCGCTCAGGGCGAATTTGCGCCCGCCCTGCTGGTCGTCGAAGGAGACGGCGGCATTGCTCACCTTCACCCCGTCGATGTCGAATTTCACCTGCCTGGATTCTTCTTCCTTGGTGAGAAGGTCGTCGAAGTTGGTGCTGCCGTCCGGATAGCGCACCAGGTTGGCGCGCACCCCGTCCACCGTGACATGGTCCACCACCAGTTCCTTATTCAGCAGCGGCAGCCACGACACATAAAGCCGCGCGCTGTTCATGGATGCGAATTCCATGGTGCCGTTGTGTTCGCTGATGGAAATCCTGCCCAGATTCGCGCCCAGCTTGGGGAACAGCGCAAGCTTGATGTCGCCTTCGAGGGTCAGCGTGCGCTGCTTCTTGTCCTTGACCAGTTGCACGATCAGCGGCTTGTAGTCGTTGGGGTTGACGGTGAACGCGATCACCGCGAGCAGCGCGAAGAACAGCAGAACCAGGGAGGCGAAACCGATCAGACCGTACTTCAGGTATCTGTTCATGTTTGGCGTGTGGATACGGAGGAGAATGTTTGGAGCGGGTGAAGGGAATCGAACCCTCGTCCTCAGCTTGGGAAGCTGTTGTACTACCATTGTACTACACCCGCGGGAAGCAGCATTCTATGCGCCGGGTGCGGGTTTGGCAAGGCGGCGCGCGGTGGTCCTACCCCGCGCCTGCCGTGCTTGGTATAATGCGTTTTTGCCGCAATCCTTCGGGTTCACCAGCTTGATCACCCTCACCATCAACGGCGCTGCCCACAATTTCGAGCAAGCCATCAGCGTCGCCCAACTGCTGGAACATCTCGGCCTCGTGGGCAAGCGCCTGGCGCTGGAGCGCAACGGCGAGATCGTGCCGCGCAGCCGCTTCGACGCGGTGCAGCTCGAGTCCGGCGACAAGCTCGAAATCGTGGTTGCGGTCGGCGGCGGCTAACCTTACTTTGGAATATCCATGGATGATTTAATCATTGCCGGCAAGGCCTATGCCTCGCGCCTTCTGGTCGGCACCGGCAAGTACAAGGATTTCGACGAAACCCGCGCGGCCATCGAGGCGAGCGGCGCCGAGATCATCACCGTGGCGATCCGCCGCACCAACATCGGCCAGACGCCTGGCGAACCCAGCCTGCTGGAAATCCTGCCGCCTTCGCGCTACACCATCCTGCCCAATACCGCCTGCTGTTACAGCGCGGACGAGGCGGTGCGCACGTTGCGCCTGGCGCGCGAGCTGCTGGACGGGCACGATCTGGTCAAGCTGGAAGTGCTGGGCGACCCCAAGACCCTGTACCCCAACATGGTGGAAACGCTCAAGGCGGCGGAAACGCTGATCAAGGACGGCTTCAAGGTCATGGTCTACACCAGCGACGACCCCATCATCGCCAAGCAGCTTGAAGAAATGGGCTGCGTCGCAGTGATGCCGCTGGCCTCGTTGATCGGTTCCGGCATGGGAATACTCAACCCGTGGAATTTGCAGATCATCATCGAAAACGCCAAGATTCCCGTGCTGGTGGATGCCGGCGTGGGCACTGCGTCGGATGCCGCGATCGCCATGGAACTGGGCTGCGACGGCGTGCTCATGAACACCGCCATCGCCGCGGCGCAGAAGCCGGTGCTGATGGCCTCGGCCATGAACAAGGCGGTGCAGGCCGGGCGCGAGGCGTATCTCGCAGGGCGCATGCCGAAGAAACTCTATTCCGCTTCGCCGAGCTCGCCGACCGGCGGACTGATTTCCTAGCTGCCATGCCCCACCGTCCCATCAAGAGTTTCGTCCTGCGCCAAGGGCGCATTTCCAACGCCCAGCAGCGTTCCTACGACGCGCTGCTGCCCAGATACGGCATCCCCTACAGCGAAGCTCCGCTGAATCTCGACGAGGCGTTCGGACGCAGCGCGCCCAGGATACTCGAAATCGGTTTCGGCATGGGCGAGGCCACGGCGCACATCGCGGCACAGCATCCGCAAAACGATTACCTTTGCGTGGAAGTGCACACGCCCGGCGTCGGCAGCCTGTTGAAGCAGGTCGAGGAACTGGGGCTGACCAACATACGCATCGTCCAGCACGATGCCGTCGAGGTGCTGCGCCACATGCTGGCGCCGGCGTCATTGAACGGCGTGCATATCTTCTTCCCCGACCCGTGGCACAAGAAGCGCCACAACAAGCGGCGCCTGATCCAGCCGGAACTGGTCGCGCTGCTGTGCGAGCGTTTGAAGCCGGGCGGCTATGTGCACATGGCCACCGACTGGCAGGACTACGCGGAGCAGGTGCTTGCGGTGTTCAGCGCCGAGCCGAAGCTGGTCAACACCGCGCCGGACTATGCGCCGCGCCCCGAATACCGACCGGCCACCAAGTTCGAGCAGCGCGGGCTGCGGCTGGGGCATGGGGTGTGGGACATCGTGTTCCGGCGTGCTTAGTGCTGAGCCCTGATCCGCTATACTCTTCAATATGAAAACCCGGAAAGTCATCACCATCGTTCCGGCCCGCGAGCCCGAGAGCGAGTCCGGCAGCTGTTCCGCCGAGGAATCCTACGCGCTGATGGTGCTGGGAGACAGCATGCTGCCCGAGTTCGAGCACGGTGAAATCATCATCATCGAGCCTGAAGGCCTGGCGCGCGACGGTTCTTTCGTCATCGCCATCCACGACGGCGAGCATACCTTCCGCCAGCTCGTGCTCGATGACGGGCGCTGGTATCTGAAGCCGTTGAACCCGCTCTATCCCACGGTCGACTTTCCCGGACCGGGCGCGGTGAAAGGCGTGATTACCGAGAAAAAGCGCCCAGGGTCGAGGCGCATCCGCAAGTCCTACGTTTGACCCGCGGCCGCCTGCCGTTATTCCCTTCTTCATGAAGCAGATTGGAGAAAATTTCGGGCTGCACTATTCCAGGGTGAGCCGGATTGTCAAAGAGTGGCCCGGCGCGGATTAACCGGATTGCCATGCCATGCATCCTTGAGTGATCGGGTGCCGGGAATCAGCGCCTGGGCTTCGGTATTGGCGCAGTTGACCCTCAACCCTCGACGATGCGCACCACGCCTGATAATCCCAGTCGTCATGCCCCAACGGCATCCTTTTCAATATCTCCCGATACTGCCGCCATTGTGGAATGTGGGTTTCCATCAACGCAGTGAACCGCTCGTTGTGATGCCGTTGATGTAGATCACCACGTCCGGGCGCTTGGTGCTGGCCTTGGCATCCGCGCCCTTGACCGTCACCTCCTCGGCAATGGCGAAGTGGTTGTTCTCCGGTTGCTTCCAGTCGATCAGCCAGACCGTGACACGGTTCCCGCCCGCGCCGGGCTGCACCTTCACGCCATAGCGCAGCAGGTCGCAGACTGCCTTGTTGCGGTCGTAGAGGTGCTTGCTGGTGTCCGTCGCCACCCTGTTCAGTTCATGCAGCGCCCGGTTGCTCGGCGTGTCGCCCACGTCCGGCCTTACCAGCCAGTCGCGCTGCAGCCCCTGCTCGATATTGCGGTTGTCGATATCGGTCTGTCGCCGAGATGGTCGTAGTTCAGTCGTTCCCGGAATAGCTCAACGACGCGGGCATGGGTTCGTTTTTCGATCTGGCCGACGGTACTCATGACGCTTTTCCTCGTATTGTTCCGAATCAAGCGCGTGGCCGATCTCCCAGCTCCAGAGCCATCTGCGATCCCGCAGGTGGCCAAGTGCCAGCGGCTAAACGCTGTTCAAACCAGCGGTGCATCGCCGCATCGTCCACCGCGTACTCGCCCCGGGCGGATTTCCAGACCATGGCTGGCGTACGCTGACGCAGGGCTTCCAGCGCGTTCTGGGCCTTTTGGGCGGTGACCGGTGCGCCCGTTTTTTCGCAGTAGAAGCGCAGCGCTTCGGCATCGTAGGGGCGGAAGCGCTGCCCCTGCTCCAACAAGCGCCACAGCACCGCCTGCTCCAGCGGTTTCAGGCCCAGGTAATCTGAGTCCATTTGTGCTTCATCGTCGACCAAGCGTTGCCGGGCCGCCTGCACCACAACCGGTTCAAACCGGGTAGACAAGGCAGCCAGCGGGCTCAGCGCCTGTCCCAGCGCTTCCATGAAAAACTGCGGACGGGAGCCAAAAGTCTGAAACGCGACCAACAGGGCGTCTGCATCCACCGGCTTGACGTCGGGTCGCTGGGCTTCAATCAGCCGGACGATCCGGGCTATGAAATCCTGCCCCAGTTCGGGCATGCGCTGAATCTGCAACCCATAAAAAGGGGCGCCATTCGTGTTCACCAGGCGTAGCAGCTTGTCACGATCCGAGCCCGACATCACCAGCATCAGATTCACTGCGCCGGGGCGATTGATCTGGTCGCGCGCGGACTTGAGGGCTGCCATGGCCGCCTCGCCCGCCTCGCTGGTCAATGCGTGCTGTGCCTCATCAACGATCAGCGCCACGGGAGCCTTGGCCGCCTCATGCAAGGCGCGCAGCGCATCGGGCAGCGTGGCGCCGTCGAGCTGCCCGATCCTGCCGGTGTCGATCTTGAGCGCACCGGCGATCGTCACGCTTTCCACCCCCACCGCCTTGGCGACTTTGGCCACCCGTCCCAAATGCGGCTGCAAGGCCCTGCCAATGGCCTCGGCCACCAAGGCGCCAGGGTCGCGGCGCTGATCGGCCCACAGGTCCACATACACCACGGCCACCCCTTGCCGCTCCAGCGCCGGTCGCAGGTCCATCTGCAAGAACGTCGATTTGCCGGTACGACGCGGCGCGGCGAGAAATAGCCCGTTGTGGGCATCGCTGAACGCCGCCTTGCCTTGCATGGCGGCCACCATCTCTTCTGCCAGCGCGGGGCGGGGGTAGTGGATCATGGGATTATCCTTAATTATCTATACAAGCATAATTTATCAAAATAAGAATAAAAGTCAATAAAAGTTGGCGTGGTCGCACGCGCATGACCGCGCATCTGCCCCCGCTGCTTGATGCGCTTGCTCATTTCAAAACCTCCCAGCCTACCGGGCTGCCCCGACCAAGCCTCTTGCTGTAACGGCAATGGAGTCTGCTGCGTGGTCTGCGTATTCGCAGTAACCATAGAGGCCGAGCGAGCCAAGTGCGTTAGAGTAAATCGGGAAAGGATGTCGTTCATCTTGAATCGAGGACGAACGAGAGTCATCAAAATCTCCTCCCGCGGCTACATTAAAAACGTCACCAATTCGCTTCACCTCCCAATCCTCCGGTATCACCCCCACCCCGGTCTGCTTGTACCCTTTCGGGCATAAATACCCCGGCCTCACAGTGCCTCCCCGCCTTCGTTGAGGATATTCAGATAAGCGTCGTACACGAACACCCGGTTGCGGCGCTGGCCGGTGAGTTCGCGGGCGATGCCGATCTCCACCAGGGTGAGCATGGCCTTGGAGGCGGTGGGGAAGCTGACACCGGCGCTCTGGCCGATTTGGCGCAGGCTGCACAGGGGGCGCTGACGCAGGGTGTCGAGCACGCGCAGGAGGTTGGCGGCACCGCGCCCGCTGCTGTGGACGCGCCGGGTATCCTGCTGGAACAGGTCCACCAGCCGCCGGGCAGTCTGCACGGCGCCATGGGCAGTCTGTTCGACGCCTTCGAGAAAGAAATCCACCCATGCTTCCCAATCCCCCTCGGTGCGCACACGATCCAGCAGCTCGTAATAGAGGGCGCGATGCTGCTTGAAGTAGAGGCTCAGGTAGAGCAGCGGCTGGGTGAGGGCGCCGCCTTCATGCAGCAGCAGCGCAATCAGCAAGCGCCCGAGGCGGCCGTTGCCGTCGAGAAAGGGGTGTATGGTCTCGAACTGGACATGTGCAAGCGCGGCCTTGAGCAGTACGGGCAGGTCGTTGCTTGCGGCACCTCCCTGGTCAACATTGGTGCCGTGGATGAAACGCTCCAGCGCGGTCATGCAGGATTCGACTTCATTGGGCGGCGGTGGCACAAAACGGGCGTTGCCGGGCCGGGTGCCGCCGATCCAGTTCTGGCTGCGGCGGAACTCGCCGGGGGCTTTGTCGGCACCGCGCCCGCGCGCCATCAAATGGACATGCATTTCGCGCAACAGCCGGTTGCACAGCGGAAAGCCCTCGCGCAGGCGCGCCATGCCATGTTCCAGCGCGGCGACGTAGTTGGAGACTTCCACCACATCGTCGAAGGGCACGCCGGGCAACTCGTCCAGTTCGAACAGCAGCAGATCGGATAGCGAGGACTGCGTGCCCTCGATCTGCGACGACAGTACCGCCTCGCGTCGCACATAGGCATACAGGAATAGCTGCGGGTCGGGCAGCAGCAGCGCGATGCTGTCGAGGCGACCCAGCGCCAGGGTGGCCTTTTCGAGCGACGCTTGCCGTGCGCCGCCGAGGTCCAGCGGCGGCACGGGTGGCAGCGGGTCGGGGACGAAGGCACGGACGGTTTCTCCCCCAGCCAGGCTGGCGGCATAGTGGCCTGTTGCGTCACGGTGCATGGCGAACGATCCTTGAATAAGGCTTTTCGTTATTAAACATAACTGCACTTTACTTTAATAACTGCCTGTCGAGCAACTTGCCTATCTTGGACGGTGCGGTCATTTCCATACGAACCCCATCTTCTTCAGGTGCTCGTCCACGCGGGCGGCAAGCGTTTCCACTTCACCGGCCAGCTTGGGCAGCGGCGTGGCATAGCGCTCGGCCAGCTGCCTGATGCGCCCGGTCAGTGCCTGGCTGACGCGATCCAGTTCGCTTTGCACGCTGGCGGCCAGTGCGGCCAGCCATTTGTCCTCCACCACCAGCGTCTTGATCCCGGCCTCGCTCAGTAGCCTGTATTTGGCAGCAACCTTGGCATCGAGCGCCTTTTGCGCGTCCTTCACTTGTCTGCCAGCGGTGGACTCCTTTTCAATCAGGGCCGCATAGGCTTCCAGCATCTTGAGTTCGTCTTTGGCATCCTTGTCGCCCTTGATGGCTTTCAGCCTATCCTTGACGCTCTTGGCGCTGAGTTTCCCTTTGTCGGTTTTGCCTCCGCCAGCAGCCCTGGTGCAGGAACAGGGTGACCTTGAATTCGTTCTTTTGCCGATCAGAGGCAAATTCCGGTAGCGGCAAACCGGCCTCGCACGCCAGACGGCACATGGTGCGGATACCCGATCCTTTGGTTTCCGCCCAGTTCAACTCATGTAGCACCGCCGCGATGGCCGGGTTGCGCAAGCGCGAGCCCGGAGTGCCCAGACTCGCCATGTCCTTCAGCGAATAGCCCGGATTGAGAATTTCGATTCGATTGCTGTAACGGATAGTCTGGACCGGGCTGTGTCGGATAGGACGTACGCAGTCTGTGCAGACTGGATCGCTGGTTTCAGTCATCACTCTTCTTCAGCTTTTTCGGTCTCACGCTTGCCAACTGCTTGAAATTTTCCGCCGAGATCACCGGCTTGCCGGTCTGTAGCTCAATATCCTTGCGCGTTCTGCCTGCCACTGCGCCGCCATCTTCCGCATCTTTCTTGAGCGGCTCCATGCCCTGTGAATCACGGTCACGGTGTAGCTTCGTGGTCGTCGCCTCGGCCAGCATGGTGAGGATGAGCTCGATGTCGGTCATGTGGTCGCGCAGGTTCTCCCGCACCAGGGTCTTCACCTGCTTGTATTCGTCCACCTTCAGGTCAAAGGTGCCTTGCATGATTTCATTGGTCAGAATGGCGAATTCCAGGCTGGTCGCCGCGCCGCGTTCTTTCCACTCATCGGTAAGGTCTTGTCGTACCGCGATACCCCGCAAACGCTTGTCGATCCACTCCTTCGGGTAGCCCTTCTTTTCGTAGAGACCCTGCATCCGCCCCATCGCCAGTTCTGGGTTCTCAATTTCATCGAGGCGCTCTTTCCCAACTCTGGCAAGCCAGCGCTTGAGCGGCTCTACCTTGGGCGAAGGGATGGACTGGATGATACGGAACAGAGTCTCACTATTAGCGCAGTCGGTCATGTAAAATTTGCCATCGCTGGACTTCATTTTCAGTTGTCCGATTTTTTCGGACAACTGATCATAGCCTTCCAGAAATAGCTTTTTCTTGAGATCATTCCAATACTTGCGTGGCCGATCTCCGCCGACCAACGCCTCAATTACGTCAATGATCGAAAACCACCATTCGCCCTCATGGAAGGATTTTCGTATCTCACGTCCTTCAAACAAGGCGAGTTTTGATGTTGCTTCGTTGTTCATGTTGGCCTCCTTTCGTTGCTCAGCAGCCAAGGCTGGCATGGATTGGTTTCGATGATCGACTTGCCTATTTCGCGCGAGCGCCTCGCTTCGATGCGCGGCGATTCGTCGGCGGCCTTGCTGTTCATACGTGCAGCTTGTTGCGCAAACTCTATGAGTGAAAGGAGCCGTTCTTTCTGAATACTCATGCTTCGATTCCTTAAGATGCGACAAGGACCAAAATCCAGGTCTGGCTGACCGGGTTGCACAGCTTTGTCGGTAGCGAATTGAGCTTTTCGTATATCTGGTTCATGGGGTTTGCCGTCGTAGTCATGGTGTAATCAATGTCACGCTGGGAAAATAGGTTTGATAACGCCGAGCATCGCGAGTCAGTAAGGGGCATCCGAGCACCGCCGCATGGGCGCCAATGAAGAAGTCCGCCAGCACATTGTGCTTCTTTCCACCTTGCCGCCGATAGCGAACAAAAGCCTTGCCCGCCAGGAACAACGCAGGGCGGGGCAATTCCTTCATAGCCAAGCCAAGATTCGATATGGTCTGGTCCAACGCTTCCACCGTGGAAAACGTTAGCGACAGTTCGGCGTAGATGATCGGATTGATCGCCAGCGGATGAACCTTCGATTGGGCGCGTAACTGACTGATCGACCAGTCGGCCCACTCGGGATCATCTTCCAGAACATCCACAAGCACGTTGGTGTCGACGAGCAGCATTAACAGGCTGTTGCAAAACTACTGCGTTTGGCATTTTGGGGTCGGGCGGTGCTCGGAATCCTCATGTATTCGCACATACACTCCGGCTCCTGCGCTCCGTCCGACCCCAAACTGCCTGCGCTCGCTACGTTTTTCAACACCCTGTTAGTCCCCGCCGCGCAGAAGCGCCATCAGATCGTCGGTGCGCCATTTGACGTCCGCCTTGCCGCGGGCGGCTTCGAAGCGATCGGGCTTGCGGCTGGTGCGTGCACCCACTTTGTGGACTACGACATCGCCGTCGCGATTGACGGCAAAGTCCACCGAGCATCCCGGCGCCAGGCCGAGGGCGTCGCGTATCTGTTTGGGGATGGTCACTTGACCTTTGCTGGTGAGCGTCGTGGCCATGGCACAACTCCTTCGTATTACGGTGTCACTGATTGTAATACTCCAAGGGAATGTCGACAACCACTACTGCTGAATCAAGCTTTGTGTGTGTCGTCCGGCAGGAAGAGTTGCAGCAGGTCGTTGAGAAACCGTTGTCCGAGCTGGGTCGGCGCCATGTGCAGGTGGTCGCGCGCAATCAGCCCCAGCCTCTCGGCTTTGGCGAGGGGGCCGGCAATTTCGTTGAGCAGCAACCCGGCGCGCTCCTGCAACAGGCCGACCGGGAATCCGCCGGTCAGGCGCAGCGCATTCATCATGAACTCGAACCCCAACTCGCTGCGCGCAACCTCGTGCTCTTCCTGCACCGGGCGGCCGGCGGCAACGCCCTCCAGGTAGGCCTTCGGCTGCTTGTGGCGCATCTGGCGCAGGATGCGGTCGGGCAGGCTGATTTTGCTGTGGGCGCCGGCGCCTATGCCGAGGTAGTCGCCGAACTGCCAGTAGTTGAGGTTGTGGCGGCAGCGGCTGCCCTTTTGCGCGAAGGCGGATGTCTCGTAATGCTCGTAGCCGGCGCCGCGCAATTCTTCCTCCACCATTTCCTGCATCCCGGCGCTGAGCTCGTCGTCGGGCAATTGCGGCGGATGGCGGTGGAACAGGGTGTTGGGTTCCAGCGTGAGGTGGTAGGCGGAGAGGTGGCGCGGTGCGAAAGATACTGCGGTGCGGATGTCCTGTCGCGCCTCATCCAGCGTTTGGCCGGGCAGGGCGTACATGAGGTCGAGGTTGAAGTTGTCGAAGTGCCGCTGCGCGATTTCTATCGCGCGCCTGGCCTCGGCGTCGTCGTGGATGCGGCCCAGCGCTTTGAGGTGGAGGGCGTTGAAGCTCTGGATGCCGATGGACAGGCGGTTGATGCCGGAGGCGCGGAAGGCGGCGAACTTGTCCGCCTCGAACGTGCCGGGATTGGCCTCCAGGGTGATCTCGGCGTCAGTGTCGAGCGGCAGGCGCGCCCGCACCATGCACAGGATGTCGTCGAGCGCGCGGGCGGAGAGCAGGCTGGGCGTGCCGCCGCCAAAAAATACAGACCGCACGCGGCGGCCCCAGATGAGCGGCAATGCCGATTCCAGGTCTGCGGTCAGCGCCTCGACGTAGGCCTGCTCCGGCATGTCGCCGCGGGCCTCGTGCGAGTTGAAGTCGCAATACGGGCACTTCTTCACGCACCAGGGGATGTGGATGTAAAGACTCAGCGGCGGCAGTGCTGCGAATTTGATGCCGGCCGACGGCATAGTCGCAGTGACGGGGCTAACGGAGGTCATGGGTGCAAGATGAGGCAGCGTGGAATGCTCGTGTATGTAGGAGCGCCGCCCCGGCGCGAATGCAGCCCCAAATCGCGGCGAGGGCGCCGCTCCCACAACGGTGTTTTTGCTCCAATGGATAATCTGGGATAAACGCGTTTACAAACCGCCAGCCCCGAGTTTTTCCACCAGTGCCGCGAGCGCCTTGCCTCTGTGGCTGATCCTGTTCTTGACGTCCATGGGCAGTTCCGCGCCGGTCTGGCCCAATCCCGGAACCAGAAAATAAGGATCGTAGCCGAAGCCGCCGCTGCCGCGCGGTTCGTTGATGATCTCCCCTTCCCAGCTGCCTTCGGCGATCAGTGGCTGCGGGTCGTGCGGGTGGCGCACCAGCACGATGACGCAGTAGTAGTGGGCCTTGCGGCTGGTCTCGTGGACAAGCGACTCGATCAGTTTCTGGTTGTTGCGCTCGTCCGATTTCGGCTCGCCGGCGAAGCGCGCCGAGTAGACGCCGGGCGCGCCGTTGAGCGCGTCGACGCAGATGCCGGAATCGTCGGCCAGCGCCGGCAGCCCCGAATGCTCGGAGGCGTGGCGCGCCTTGGCCAGACAGTTCTCGATGAAGGTGCAGTAGGGCTCCTCCGCCTCCGGAATGTTGAACACCGACTGCGGCAAGACCTCCAGCCCGAGCGGGCTGAGGATGCGCTCGATTTCCCGCAGCTTGCCGGGGTTGTTGCTGGCGATGACGAGTTTTTTCATGGCGATTGAGAGCGAAAAAATGGACAGGATTTTTCAGGATTTACAGGATTGAATCTTTCCTCGTTTGGCGGTGGCGGGGCATCGGTATTGGCAAGTCGTTAACATGTAAATCCTGAAAAATCCTGTTAATCCTGTCCAAGAATCGATATGCCGTTCAAACCAGCCCCAGAGCGGCCTTCTGCGCCGCGACGAGCTCCTTGATGCCGCCAGCCGCCAAATCCAGCATGCGGTCCATTTCCTCGCGGCTGAACGGGTGGCCTTCGGCGGTACCCTGGATTTCGACGAAGCCGCCGCTGCCGGTCATGACTACGTTCATGTCGGTGTCGCAGTCGGAGTCTTCCACATAGTCCAAGTCTAGCACCGCCACGCCCTGGTACACGCCGACCGAGATGGCCGCGACCGCGTCGAGCAGGGGCGAGGCGCTGAGGGTCTGTTTTTTCAACAGGAAGGAAACCGCGTCGTGCAGCGCGACGTAAGCGCCGGTGATGCTTGCGGTGCGCGTGCCGCCGTCGGCCTGGATGACATCGCAGTCGATCTGGATGGTGCGTTCACCGAGCTTGCCGAGGTCGGTCACTGCGCGCAGGCTGCGTCCGATGAGGCGCTGGATTTCCTGGGTGCGCCCGGATTGCTTGCCCTTGGCCGCCTCGCGGTCCATGCGGCTGCCGGTGGAGCGGGGCAGCATGCCGTATTCCGCGGTGAGCCAGCCCTGGCCCTTGCCCTTGAGGAAGAACGGTACTTTCTCCTCGATGCTGGCGGTGCAGATCACCTTGGTGTCGCCGCATTCGACCAGCACCGAGCCTTCGGCGTGGCGCGTGTAGTTGCGGGTGATGCGGATGGCGCGTAACTGGTCGGCGGCGCGGTTGCTGGGTCGCATGGGTGTCCTTTCAGGCGGGAATTGCGAAACGGTGAATGGTTATTTTGCCGGCTATTTTGAATACTTTTTGATCGCCGCCTGGATCTCGTCGATTGCGCGCTCGATGTCGTCGTCGCTGACCGAAGGTTCGCCCTCGACGTTGCGCGCCACGTTGAATGTTTCGATCTGGGTGGTGAACGCGTCCATCGGCATGGTCCCGGTGGACACCGGCTCCGCAGCCTCGGCCGTACCTCCCCCTCCCCACTTCATGGCGATCAGGCTCAGGTTGTCGCCGTCCTGGCCGCCGCGGAATTCCGCGTGGTCCAGCAGTTCCTGCACCGCCTGGCTCAACGGGTAGGCATTCAGCACCGAAGCGAGTTCGTTGATCGACAGCATGCTCCACAGGCCGTCGCTGCACAGCACCATGGTGTCGTTTTCCTGAACCTTCATCTTGCCGGAGAGCTCGACTTCCGGGGGCATCACGCCGCCGAGGCAGTTGTATATCTTGTTGCGCTCGGGGTGGGTGCTCATCTGTTCCTCGGTGATCCTGCCCTGCTCGAACAGTTGCTGAACCCGCGAGTGGTCGCGCGTGCGCGCCAGCAATTTCGTACCGCGAAACAGATACAGCCGCGAATCGCCGACGTGCGCCCAATAGGCGGCGCCGTCCTGCACCACGCAGGCGACGCAGGTGGTGCGCGGCGTCTCCAGCAGGTTGTGCTCAATGGCGTAATCGCCGATGGCTTCGTGCGCGTGCTGCATGCCCGCGGCGAGGAAGGTGAAGGGGTCCTTCAGGGTGGGGTTCGCCTGCTTCTGGAAGCTGTTCGCCAGCAGTTGCACGGCAATCTGCGCCGCCAGTTCGCCGTGCAGATGCCCGCCCATGCCGTCCGCCACCGCCAGCAGCAGCGAGTCCTTGCTGTAGGAATAGGCTACGCGGTCCTGGTTGTATTTGCGTCCGCCCTGGCGGCTGGACTGGTAGATGGAGAATTTCATGGGCCTAGAAAATTTCCTTGTTCAGCGTGTTGCGGATGCTGGTCATGATGGAGGGTTTTTGCTCGGGTTCGGCGCCCGGTTCCATCAGGGACTTCTGCAGGGTGAACACGCTTTGCGGGCGCTCCATGTAGTCCAGCTTCAGGCACCAGTCGATGATTTCCAGCAACTGGTCCGAATATTTTCCGCCCCACAATTTCTTCGCGGAGACCAGCTTGTCGCCCTGCAGGCGTATGTCCGCGGCCTGCGGGGCAAACCCGGCGAGGCAGGCGAAAATGCTGGCGCCGACGCTGTAGATGTCGCTCCACGGACCCATGCGCTCGCGGTTCTTGTACTGCTCGGGTGCGGCGAACCCCGGCGTGTACATGGGCGACAGCACGGATTTTTCCGTGGTGAGGGTCTGCCGGGCGGCGCCGAAGTCGAGCAGCACGGGCGAACCGTCGAGGCGGATGTAGATGTTGGAGGGCTTGATGTCGAGATGCAGGATCTTGTGCGTGTGCACCTCGCGCAGGCCGTTCAGCAGTTCCGCGAAGACCCTGCGGATGAAGCCCTCCTTGACCGTGAGCTTGTGCGCCTGGATGTGCTCCTGCAGCGTTCTGCCGCGCTCGTAGTGCATCACCATGTACACGGTTTCGTTGGCGCGGAAAAAGTTGAGCACGCGCACCACGTTGGGATGGGCGATTTTGGCGAGCGCACGGCCTTCCTCGAAAAAGCATTTCAGGCCGTAGCGGAAGGTCGCCAGGTTTTCGGCGGAGATCGCCTGCACTGCGGCGCCCCCGGTGCGCAACACCAGTGCGTTTGGCAGGTATTCCTTGATGGCGACCGGCTGGCCCTGCTCATCGTGGGCCAGGTAGACGATGCTGAACCCGCCGCCGCTGATCTGCTTGTCGATGCGATAATTCTGCAGCTGATAGCCGGCCGGGAGCGCCTCGTTTGGTTGTGATGCCATCTTCCGCCAATGTATTATGTGAAGGTTAATGGACCATTTTCGGCATTTGTTGCCATAAAGTAAAGGGTGGCGGATACCCCGCCCATCCCGCTTCGGAAGGCACACCATGATCTACAGCATGACCGGCTTTGCCGTTGCAGCCGCCGAGTTGCCGCACGGCTCGCTCAACGTGGAACTGCGCTCAGTCAACCACCGCTACCTGGAGGTGCAGTTCCGCCTGCCGGATGAGCTCCGGGTGCTCGAAACCGCGATGCGCGAACTCATCGCCGGCCGCTTGAGCCGGGGCAAGGTCGAATGCCGCCTCAACTTCATGCCACGGGCTGCCGGCAGCGGCGAACTCCAGCTGAATGCCGATCTGCTGCAGCAGCTGCTGCGCCTGAACCGCGCGGTGCAGGTCCATTCGCCCGACAGCCAGACTCTGCGCGTGGCGGACGTGTTGCGCTGGCCCGGCATGCTCGGCGCGGAAGGCGCGCCCTTGGACGGACTCAGGGAGCCGGCCCTGGAGCTGCTCAAGCGCGCCTTGGGCGAGCTGTCCGCCACACGCGGCCGCGAAGGGGAAAAGCTCAAGGCGATGCTGCTGCAACGGGTTGCGCAAATGGGCCAGCTTGCCGCCGGCGTTGCGCCGCGGCTGCCGGTGCTCCTGGCCGCCTATCAGGAAAAGCTGGCGGCCCGTTTGCGCGAAGCGCTGGGGACCAGCGACGACGAGCGCGTGCGCCAGGAACTGGCGCTGTTCGCGCAAAAGATCGACGTGGACGAAGAGCTTTCCCGGCTGCAAACGCATTTGTCCGAGGTCGAGCGCATCCTCGCCGCAGGGGGTGCCGTGGGCAAGCGCCTGGATTTCCTGATGCAGGAACTCAACCGCGAGGCCAACACCCTGGGCTCCAAATCCGTCGCCGCCGAGCTGTCGCAGGTGTCGATGGAGCTCAAGGTGCTGACCGAGCAGATGCGGGAACAGATACAGAACATCGAATAGCAACTGGTTGGTGGATTTAAGGGGGTAACTCATGTCGGGCAATCTATTTATCGTCACCGCGCCTTCCGGCGCCGGCAAGACCAGCATGGTGCGGGCGCTGCTCGCAGCGGATGCGAACGTGCAACTGTCGATTTCCTATACCACCCGCGCCATGCGCCCGGGCGAGGTGGACGGCAGGGATTATCACTTCGTGTCGCGGGAGCAGTTTCAGCAAATGCTCGGGGAGGGGGAATTCCTGGAAAGCGCGGAAGTCTACGGCAACTACTATGGCACGTCGCAAACCTGGATCAACCAGGTGATGCAATCGGGCAGGGACATTCTGCTGGAAATAGACTGGCAGGGCGCGGCCCAGGTGCGCCGCATTTTCCCGGCGGCGATCGGTGTTTTCATCCTGCCGCCGTCGCTGGAGGCGTTGCAGCAGCGCCTGCAGGGCCGCGGCCAGGACAGCGCGGAGGTGATCGCGCGGCGCATGGAGGCCGCGCGCGAGGACATCAGTCACGTGGGCGAGTTCGACTATGCTATCATCAACGATAGTTTCGACGTGGCGGTCGATGACTTGCGCGCGGTGTTCAGGGCCGAGCGCCTCAGGATAGACCGGCAGCTCGCCCGTCACCACGATTTGATCAAACTGTTGCATTGAGAGGAACCAAACATGGCACGCATTACCGTTGACGATTGCTTGAAGGCGATACCCAACCGCTTTGAACTGACCCTGGCCGCCACGGTGCGCGCGCGGCAGTTGGCCAACGGCGCCACGCCCATGGTCGAGTCGGGCAGGGACAAGCCGACCGTGGTTGCCCTGCGCGAAATGGGTCAGGGGAAATACGGCCTGGAGATCCTCAACAAGGGACAGGCCTGAGCGGTAACGTTCCGTGCTTCCTGCCGTGAAGCATTTGTAACGACTGTTTGTCGTCGATGCTTTCGTAAGCCCTGTTCGTCCTTCGCGTAGGGGCTGCGCCCATGCCTGAAATAGACCAGCTCTCCGCACAGATCGCCAGCTACCTCAAGCCTGAGGACGTCGCCCAGGTCGAGGAGGCCTTCCGTTTCAGCAAGGCCGCCCATGCGGGGCAATACCGCAAGAGCGGCGACCCCTACATTTCCCATCCGGTGGCGGTCGCCACCATTCTGTCGGAATGGCATCTCGACCCGCCGGCCCTGATGGCCGCGCTGCTGCACGATGTGGTGGAGGATACGCCCACCACCAAGGTGGAGATCGGCGAGAAATTCGGCAAGGCGGTGGCCGAACTGGTCGACGGCGTTTCCAAGCTCGACCGGATCGAATTCCAGACCGAGGCCCACGCCCAGGCGGAGAACTTCCGCAAGATGCTGCTGGCGATGGCGCGCGACGTCCGGGTGATCCTGATCAAGCTCGCCGACCGGCTGCACAACATGCGCACCCTGGACGCGATGCAGCCGGAAAAGCGCCAGCGCATCGCGCGCGAGACGCTGGAGATATACGCGCCCATCGCCAATCGTCTCGGCCTCAACGACATCTACACCGAACTGGAAGACCTGGCCTTCCGCCACCGTTACCCGAACCGCTACCACGTGCTGGCCAAGGCGGTCAAAGTCGCCCGCGGCAACCGCCGCGAAGTGGTGGGCAAGGTGTTGGAGGCGATCAATCACCGCCTCAAGGAAGCGGGCATCGACGCCAGCGTGAGCGGGCGCGAAAAGCACCTCTACAGCATCTACAAAAAAATGCAGGGCAAGTCGCTGGCGTTTTCGGAAGTGTTCGACATTTACGGCTTCCGCGTCATCGTCAAGGACGTGCCCGCCTGCTACCATGCCCTGGGCGTGCTGCACGGCCTGTACAAGCCGATACCCGGCAAGTTCAAGGACTATATCGCGATCCCCAAGGCGAACGGCTATCAGTCCCTGCATTCCACCCTGTTCGGGCCGTTCGGCACGCCGCTGGAAGTGCAGATACGCACCATCGACATGCACAAGATCGCCGAGGCCGGCGTGGCTTCGCACTGGCTGTACAAGAGCAGCGAGACCACGCTCAACGAGATGCAGCAGAAGACCCACCAGTGGCTGCAATCGCTGCTGGAAATCCAGTCCGAGAGCGGCGATTCGGTGGAGTTCCTGGAACACATCAAGGTCGATCTGTTTCCCGACGAGGTCTACGTTTTCACCCCCAAGGGCCGCATCATGGCGTTGCCGCGCGGCGCAACGGCGGTGGATTTCGCCTATGCCGTGCATACCGGCGTCGGCAACTGCTGCGTGGCGGTCAAGATCAACCACGAACTGATGCCGCTCAGGACCGAACTGCGCAACGGCGACCAGGTCGAGATCGTCACCGCGGCGCATGCCAAGCCGAGCCCGGCGTGGCTCAACTACGTCGTCACCGGCAAGGCGCGCTCGCACATCCGGCACTACCTGAAAACCATGCAGTACGCGGAATCCGCCGCCCTCGGCGAGCGCCTGCTTGACCAGGCGCTGCGCGGCCTCAAGGCCGACCCCGCCGAAATCGGGGATGCGCACTGGGACAAATTGCTGCGCGAAACCGCCGGCAAGTCCAGGCAGGAAGTCCTGGCCGACATCGGCCTTGGCAAGCGGCTGGGCCTGGTGGTCGCGCGCCAGTTGCTGGCGCTGGGGGAGCCATTGCCGGGCGAGCGCAAGAGCATGGGGTCGATCACCATACGCGGCAGCGAAGGCATGGCGGTGCAGTTCGCCAAATGCTGCCGGCCGATTCCGGGCGACCCTATTGTCGGCCTAATCAAGAAGGACCAGGGGCTGATGATCCACACCCACGACTGCCCGTCCATCGCCCACTACCGCAGCGACCCGGACAAATGGGTGGACGTGGAATGGGACCCGGAAACCAGGAAGATGTTCGACGTCAACATCAAGCTGGTGGTGGCCAACCAGCGCGGGGTGCTGGCCAAGGTCGCCGCCGAAATCGCCGAGGAGGGCTCCAACATCGACAATGTCGCCATGGAGGAAGAGGACGGCAGCAGCTACACCACCATGCATTTCACCCTGCAGGTGGAAAACCGCATGCAGCTGGCGCGGGTGATGCGGGGCTTGCGCAAAATTCAGGAAGTGGTGAGGATTGCGCGGGTCAAGGGATAGTTGAAAGTGCTGAGTGCGTAGGTCGGTTCAAGCGAAGCGGAACCGACATTCGG
>Ga0315281_10001268_pt1 | contig 37060 bp, 39 predicted proteins | sample YL17G07_0_MG_FD_204540 | JGI IMG/M metagenome (GOLD analysis project Ga0315281, IMG submission 204540) | Sediment microbial communities from Yellowstone Lake, YNP, Wyoming, USA - YL17G07_0 | ecosystem: Environmental > Aquatic > Freshwater > Lake > Sediment | place: USA: Wyoming | collected...
TCAGACACGACTGCATGCCTCACTGGATTATGTTCCTCCGGTTGAATACGAGGCAATGCTGATAAATAAGAATCAAAAAGCACCCTGTCCGATTACTCTAAGCTGACTGTCCAAACGCAGGGGTGCAGTTCAGTCTTTTGCGTTTTCTTCACAAATGAATGAAGTATGACAATAGTGTTCCCTGACAAGGTACAGTAAAATACACGACCAATGCCTTCTTGTGCTTTTGGTCTCAGTTCAAATAATCCTTCTCCCATTGGCACAGAATGCGGAGACCGTAAATCAATACCATGTTTCTCCATTAACTCAACATAACGCAAGTATCGAGCGAGAATACCACGCGGCATAGAATAAACGTCTTGCCTAACTTGCTCGTTGTAGTATGCAACCGTCCAATTCACAGTAAAATGTTAACACATATGTTAATGCTTGTCAAGCCCAAACGAATAGCGCGAGTGAAGGCTTTCTATTATAATACATGCTGCAATGTAGCGCAGATGTTGCTTGACTTGTGTATTGATCAGTTGATTTAATACAGGAACTGGTGAAGATTTACAGCAAGAAAACGAAGATCAAAAAGAACATTACGCCCCCACACCTTCCGGCATGCCTGCGTCACGCTTATGCTCAGGAACAAGGCCAACATAAGGCACATGCCTCGCTCGACTCAACCCAGGCCTACACCTCCGTCACTATAACTGACTTGAAAGAGGTCCATGCCAAATGTCATCCGAGGGAGAAGGACCGGGACTGAGAAGGAGTGTGTCCAGCAAGGTGAAAAGCTGTTATTGAAGCGCCATCAGATGAGGCGGGCATGAACTATCCTTTTTTACGCTCTTTTATGATGCAGCTTTATTTCAAGGCGCATATCGAGAGCATCGGCCACCTTCTTGATCGTCTCCAGTGTCGCTTTGCTGAAGGCGCCGCGTTCAAGTCTTGAAATTACACTTTGCTTTGTCCCTACTCGCCGGGCAAGCTCCGCCTGCGAGATTCCGGTTTTCTCTCTTGCCTTAATCATGGCCTTGAGTACCTGAAATTCCGGATCGAGGTCTCCCCAGGCTTTCTTGAACTCAGGGCTCTTCATCTGCTCAGCGATATATTCTTTAAGTGTTCTTCCTTTCATGACTTACCTCCATAACGTTCTATAAAATCATTCATCCTCTTCTCCGCAAGTTCAATCTCTTTTGGAGGTGTTTTGTCTGTTTTCTTCAAGAAGCCGTGCAAAAGAACAAAGCGTCTGCCCGTAAAGGTGAAGTAGAACACGCGGATATGCCCCAAATTGTCTTTTACCCGCAGTTCTCTGATCTTGCTTTTGATCTGTCTGGTATAAGGTTCCTTGAGAAGAACGCCGTATTCGGCTAACAGGTCGATCAATTTAACAACCCTTGCCCTCGTCTTAATAGGCAGATTGCTCAAAAAATCAGTCAACGGCTCTTTGCCGTTACTGTCTTTGTAAAATTCGATCTCCCACGCCATGAAAGCATAATAGCATATAAGTGATAATGATGCAACCATTTTGTTGTATTTTGTTTGTATTATTTTATCGGTAACTGCTTGACTTACCTAGCGATCAATGATTTAATAGGCCATCAACTACACCTATGATTTGTGAAAAAAGTGTCGAAAAACGAGTGGAGTCATAATAGTGTGTTATGCACGGAAGGCCGCATAGATACTGCGTATTTCCCTCATGAGCCAAGGTTGCTCGACGGGTTGATCCACAACGATCATCTCGCCACCCCGCAGAAGATGACGAGCTCAAATGGCACGGTCGTCTGGTCTGCGGACTATAAACCCTTCGGTGAAGCGACGATCACCGTCTCCACGATCACGAACAACCTCCGCTTCCCTGGACAGTACTTCGATGCTGAGACGGGACTGAATTATAACTACTTCAGAGACTATAACCCGATCATCGGAAGATATGTTGAGCGCGATCCGGTAGGCTTAAAGGGCGGCATTAACCTCTATGCGTATGTACGAAGTAACCCTATCCTCTTTGTTGACCTGCTTGGTCTAAGACCACTCACCGACGCAGAGAAGAATGTCCTTCAACCCTACATACCCCAGACCGATTTGAACAATGCGGATGTTCATGTTGGTGATATGCCGTGGTATACACCAGATTGGGCTGCAGGAATTACCAGAGGAAACGATATCTATATACGTGATCCAAATTTTACTTCTGCATCTCCTGAAGGTATGTCGCTTCTCGGACATGAACTTGTGCATGTGGGGCAATATCGAGATGGTATGACTGGGCTGTCATATCTATGGGAGGGCTTATGGAATGGCTACGACAATAATCGCTATGAAGTCCCAGCTTATGATACGGGGCGTCAAATACTTAATGACCTCAGAGATCGTTATGGAGATAGATTCCCATGTCGAAATTAATTTCAGTAGCAATTCTTATTTTATGTGGCTGTATATCAAATAATAGCAGCATGCATTCAAGTAAGTGGATCAGTGATTATTTTCAACTGTCGATGGCGTCACAAATAGCAGAATTTAAAAACCATAGCATTGACGAGCAGTACGAGCTCTATATTTATGGAAACCAGGTTGTTCATCCTCCCGCGATTTACTTAGCGCGGCCGTTTGCTGAACAAGGCTCATCTATTGTGCCATTACTTTCAGCGAAATTGAGAGCTACAGAAAAGGAAACAACAATCCGAGACATCGCGGCCGTTTTTTCTGAAGTTTCAAAATTAAAGCTCTATGATTTTTCAAAGGACCCAGAGCTCATGCAGTTGTTGGATCAGCGTGCCAATGCCATGCATGGTGTTTGGAAAAAAACCACCCTTGAAATGATTTCTCAAATTAGAACTGGAAAATAAAGGCGAGCACCAAAGAGGGCGTCGAGTTAAGTTAACGCAACCATCACCCCGCCGCTACGTTCTTCTGTACCAGCGCATCGAGATAATGCAAGAGAGCCTTCTGGTCCCTTTTCGGAAGACTCTCTATCTTTTTTAACCGCCGCCACAACACCGCGTGCTGCGGATCGCGTTACTTCTTCCTGACCTGCTCTAAAAATCCCTTCACGTCGATGATCTTGACGCCGTGGAACTGCTTGAGGTTCCTGATATGCGGGTCGCGAGAGACGATGTAGTCCGCCTTGGCCTCAAGGGCGCAGGCGAGGAACATATCATCCGAGGGATCGGCGGCGATCTTCTTGAGGGTGTAGCGGCCCTTTGTGATCAGCGAGCGCTCGATGATCATGCCGATAAACTCGTTGATATCGTCTTCTGACGGCTTGAACCGTTTTTGAATGTGGGGATAGTGGAGCACGCGGTAGAGCTCGGCCATGATCGCCTTCGACGTGACCAGCGTAAAGGCCCCGTCCGCGATCATGTCCCTCATCTCCCTGGTCAGCCCTTCCTTGGCAAAGGCCACGCTCACCATCACGCTCGTATCGATAACCGCCCTCAGCTTAGGTGTGGGCATGCTCTTTTGTCCTGACCGCAGCCACAGCCTCGTCGATCACCTTGTCGAGCTCCTTCTCTGAATACCCCTTGGCCCCTTTCGCGAGCCTGTCCGTGATCTCCCGGAACCGCTGCGACCAGGACTTCTCCGCTGTGGGCCGCATCATCTTTTCAACCTGATGTTTCACGATAATCCCCTCCAGTATTTTTTTAACCGCCTGGCGCTCATCCTCATCCAAAGTGGACACCATTTCGAACTGCTCCAGAAGCTCCCGGTCCATGAGCTTGCCTGCGGCAACTCCTGAAGTCTTATCGAACACCAGTTCATCGATCGAAACCCCCAGGGCCTTGGCCAGCTTCATTATCACGTCGAGGGTAGGAGACGACTTATCCGCCTCGTATCTCCTGATCTGCGAGACGGCCACCCCGCTCTTTTTAACCAGGCTCTCCTGGGTCAAGCCCTTTTCTTTTCTGAACCGCGCCACGTTCTTTCCGAATGACATAGCAAACACCTCCTTCGATTAAGTCATGTCATAATAGGTACATTTAGTACCTCTTAAGGCATTATAGCTAATTTCTGCTCTGAGTCAAGCTCATACTTGTTAAAGCCGCTTGACTTGCGCCGTCATCAATGGTTTAATGTCAACTACTCCTATGATTTTCAAATAAAGTGTCGAAAAACGAGTGGAGTCATAATAGTGTGTTATGCACGGAAGGCCACATAGATACAGAGTTTTATTCTTATGAGCCGAAGTCGCTTGACGGGTTGATCCACAACGATCATTTAGGTACCCCGCAGAAGATGACGGATGCTTCCGGGGTGGTTAAATGGAGCGCGGACTATAAACCGTTCGGTGAAGCGATCAATATAACAGGAACGATCACGAACAATCTTAGATTCCCTGGGCAGTACTATGATGTTGAGACGGGGACTCATTATAATTACTTCAGGGACTATAATCCGGTCATTGGGAGGTACATTGAGGCGGACCCGATTGGGTTGATGGGCGGCATTAACCTATTCCGGTATGTGGGGAATAATCCAATTAATTGAACTGATCCGAGTGGACTTTATTGGTTTCGACAAGATTGGCAAACTGACTTCGTTGTCGGACGTGAACAGACCCCAGTCCCGCCAGGTGGCCCAATCAGTCAGTTCATTGAGGATTATGTGCCAGCGGGACGCACGTTTGGTGATTTGCATGACGCTTTTGTGGATGCCGCTACCAGTGTCGGCATTCCAGACGCACTGGCAAATATTCCCTCGATGATTCCTATGTACGGTATAGCACTAGGCACAGAAGTATTGAGGACTTTGGGAATCCTCAATCAACCGACGACTACGGCGCAACCAACCACTACGAGGCAACCTACCCCATGCAGATGAACATACTAAATTATGCAATAGTGCGTGCTACCATCGCATTTACGCTATTCACTGTGAGTAGCACAATCTTCTGTGGCCCCAGTTACGCAGGCGAACAGCCGCAGGCTGGGAATCGATACAAGATCGTCGGGCCAATGTATTTGAGTGGTATATATCGGAACCTTAACAATCGACAACTCAACAAACAGATGGCGGTTGGATCTTTAACTGCGGTGAGATTTTCGGGCACTGAGGTAGCGTTTCAATGCGAAGTGCCGGCAGGCACGATCATGACCATCATTGGCAAGGCACCAAAAGTTTGGCATCTCCCTTTTCTTGCCAATCGATATTTTGTCCAATTGGATCCAGACCTGTCGCGTGGGCTTGACATTGTACTTGAACTTAATCGGGGGCTTGAAGGAAATCTGGACGGCTTAAATTCAGAATTATTTAATCGACCGTAATGATAGAAAAAGACATTATAAAAGGGGAAAGCTGGTAGGTCGGGTTAAGCGGAGCGCAACCCGACTTTTTACCCCGTCTTCTTCACCTTCTCACTTCCCAGGAACGCATCGAGAATCTGCACGATCTGCTTACGCTTCGCGGCGTGAGTTAGGAACCATCTACTCCTATGATCTTATGAAAAGTGTCGAAAAACGAGTGGAGTCATAATAGTATGTTGCTCTCGGAAGACCGCATAGATACAGCGTTTTATTCTTATGAGCCGAAGTCGCTTGACGGGTTGATCCACAACGATCATCTCGCTACGCCGCAGAAGATGACGGACGGATCTGGGCGATTATGTGGGCTGTGGACAAGCAGAATTTCCCACTTTTGGCTGGATCACTTTTTGGGGGACCCTCACCAGGATCAATGGCAGGAAAAAATCGAAATGAGTAAATGACTCATTCAGAACGTGTGGTAGATTTGCCGGATTGACCGGAAGGAATCGCTCTGAATAGGCGCAAGAATTCGCTGAAATCTGCAGCAGACACCGTATGCAAGCGCCTGCACACTTTCTCCTGCCCGGCAGTCTGTCTACCTTCTTTTGAGAAACGGCAAATCCACGATCCGCGCGGTTATTTCCTTGTCGCGGACTTCGATCTCGATCTCCTGGCCTGATTGAGCATAACGGACCAGGACGTAGCCAAGGCCGATGCCCGTAAGTTTGTGGGGAGACTGCACGCCGCTGGTTACCACGCCGATCTCGCGGCTGTCGCAGAATATGCTGCCGCCGATTTTCGGCACCCCTTTGTCCAGCAGCACAAAACCTACCAGTTTCTGTTTCAAACCCTCGGCCTGGAGTTTGAGCAGAGCTTCTTTGCCGATAAAATCCTTTTTGAAATCGAGAAGTGTTGCGAGACCCGCTTCAAAAGGGGTGCGGGTTTCATCGAGCTCGTTTCCGTATAGAAGATAGCCCATCTCAATCCGAAGGGTGTCCCTGCAGGTCAATCCGCAGGGGAGAAGCCCTTCCCCGGACCCGCTGCTGATGACGGCCTCCCACACTGACGCTGCATGGTCCGCAGGCACGAAAAGCTCGTAGCCGTGCCCGCCGGTGATGCCGGTTCGTGCTATCAGGAGGGTGGCGCCGTGAACGGTCACCTCCCGGACAGCCTTCGGCTTTATTTTTGTGGAGCCCTCGCCCATGAGTTTATCGATCACGTTAAACGAGTGCGGCCCCTGCAAAGCGAACTGCGCGATGGACTGCGTCGTGTCGGTGATACGCACATCATCGCCGGAATGTTCTTTGAGCCACAGGAGGACCTTTTCGGTGCTGACCGCATGCGTGGTGAGCAGATAGCGGTTTGTTGAGAGATGAAAGATAAGGATATTATCAAGGATGATACCGGACTCATTGCAGATAAGTCCGGAATGCGCCGTGTTGCCGGCTATTTTCGTGGTGTTCCTGGTGAGCACTTTTTGGAGAAAAGCGGTGGCGCCGGCGCCAGCGATCTCGATCCTGCCCAGATAGCTGATATCGAACAGCCCTGCGGCGTACCGCGCCGCATGATATTCGGCCGGCACGTCGGAAAAGACGAGCGGGGTTTCCCATCCCTGGAAATCAGCCATCTTGATCTTGGCCTGGAGATATTTCTGGTGGAGAACGGTCTGTTTCATTCGGCCTCCATGCGTTTAGTCCGGAGTTTAGAGTTCGGAGTTCGGAGTAACAAAAGCACAGAGTACAGATCACGGGCCCGGTCTGACGTCTGCCTTCTGTATGTTGTTTTCCGGGTTCTTGTTACTTGATCCTGATTGTTTCCGGATCTGTCTTCCCATCGGCAAGCTTGTGGAGGTCCTTGGGATGGAAGGCGCCGACTTCGGTGATGATGGCCGTGATGTAGCGGGCCGGCGTCACATCGAATGCCGGGTTCGCCACCTTTACGCCATCGGGCGCAATCTGGACCTTGCCGAATACATGGGTGACCTCGCGGGGATCGCGTTCTTCAATAGGGACCAGAACTCCTGATTCCATGGTAAAGTCGATGGTTGAGAGCGGCGCGGCCACGTAAAAGGGGATGCCGTGCTCCTTGCACAAAACCGCAAGACTATAGGTGCCGATTTTGTTCGCCACGTCGCCGTTCCGGGCGATGCGGTCCGCTCCGACGATCGCCAGGTCGATCATATCGCGGTACATGAAGTACCCCGCCATGTTGTCCGTGATGAGCGTGCAGGGGATCTTTTCCTCCATGAGCTCCCAGGCGGTGAGGCGCGCGCCCTGAAGCACGGGACGGGTCTCGTCAACGTAGACATGGATCTTTTTGCCTGCTTCAACCGCGGCGCGCATGACGCCTTCGGCGGTTCCGTAACCGGCTGTTGCGATAGAGCCGGCATTGCAGTGGGTGATGAGATTGTCGTCATCGGCCACGAACACGGAACCGAAGGCCCCCATGCGCTTGTTCGTCGCGATATCCTCGTCGTGCATGCGCTGGGATTCTTCCTTCAGCATTTCCCTGAGCGCGTCGATCCCCTTGTCTTTATTGGCCTGTACGAATTTTTTGACCCGCTCGATGGCCCAGAAAAGATTCACCGCTGTCGGACGCGTGGACGCCATGTATGCGCAGATCTCCTCGAACTTCGGCCAGAACTCATCGAACGAACCGGCCTGTATCTGTTTGGCGCCGAGTGCCAGGCCCATGGCCGCTGAGACACCGATGGCGGGAGCGCCGCGCACCCATAGTTCCTTGATGCCCTTTGCCACGGTCTGGTAGTCCTTGCAGTCGTTGTACACGGTCTCAATGGGCAGTTTTGTCTGGTCCAGCATGCGGACAATGCCGTTTTTCCATTCAACGGTCGGGATCATTCGTGAAGCTCCTTTGAGGTTATTATTGCCGAGACGTGGAGGATACTGTCATTTTAAATATAATGGAATACGGCCTGATTGTCAAAATAAATGTACTGACAAGAGTGGAAAAACCGGGAGTTTACCTCAGCAGCCTGCCGCGAATGGCGAAGGGTGTGATCAGGCCGCGCAATGCTGGACAGCGAGAGTCCCGCTTCTGCCGTCGATGGTGCCGGGGATAAGGTCACAGCAGGGGACCGTGGAAGGGTTTTTCATCAGATCACGGGCCAGCTCATCGAGTTTCAGGGTCTGGATTCCCCTGGTCCTCAGGGAAACAAGTAAATTGCGGAAGAATGAGATTTGTTTCATCCCTTCAAGTTCGGCATGGATCGTAAGCACGTTCGGGACGTCATTCCGCAGCAAAGACAGGTAATGCCCGACAATGCGGTCTACGGGATATTCAGGACGGCCAAGGAGTTCGTCCAGTGTGGGGAGCGTTGTGGGTATCTGGAGTGTTTTGTACGTGATGTCGTTGACCCGGGGAAAGAAGGGACTCGATCCGCGCGCGTCGCTTGCATAGAGGAGACGGGCATCGTCATAGGCCTCAAGGCTGAAACTGTTTGCCTGCCAGCCTGCGGAACCCGCGGTTTTTGCCGGTTCTCCGAATATCCGCTCGAATTCCCTGCGGGCCTTGCCGAATTCCTCATATACCTCTTTTTTGGACATCTTTGCGAGCCCGTCCTGCCAGCGGATATGGTCGTAGCAGTGGATGCCCGCTTCGTGCCCCTTGTCGTGCGCCAGGCGCATCACGGCCTCATTCCGGCGGCCTACCTGGGGGCCTGGCAGGAGTATGCCGTTCATGAGCGTGCGGACGCCGTAGGTGGAGACGACGCTGGTGCGGCTGACCTTGCTCAGGAACCCGGGGCGGAAGATGCGCTTGATCGCGCGGCCGGTGTTGTCCGGGCCGAGGGAGAAAAGGAACGTGGTTTTGACATCGAATTCATCGAAGAGGGCAAGGAGATTGGGCACGCCGATGCGCGTGCCCCGGTCGGTGTCCACGTCGATTTTTATGGAGAGAAGGGGAGTGGTCATAGTTGGGAGTCGGGAGTCGGGAGTTCGGAGATGCCTGTTGCAGTGAAGATTCTCACTACGAACTCCGAACTCCATACTCCTTACTATCTTATTCGCTCAGCTCGCTCGATGGCCTGCCGAGGTGGTAATCCAGGGTTTTCCGAAGCGCTGTTTTCAAATCCGTGGTCGGTTTCCAGCCGAGGTACTTCTCCATATTCTTAATAGAAGGCACGCGGGTCTGGATGTCCTGATACCCTTCTCCGTAATATTCGCCGGATTTGACCGTGACAAGCTTGACGCTTTGGGCTAGCTTTGCATATTTCGGGTAGGTTTTGATGAGCTCGATCAGCGTTTCGGCAAGTTCCTTGATGGACATATCGTTCGCTGGATTGCCGATGTTGAAAATGCGGCTGTCCGCGGCATTGTCTTTATTTTCGATGATGCGGATCAAGGCGTCGATGCCGTCATCTATGTAGGTGAAGCTCCGGCGCTGAATACCGCCATCCACGAGCATGATGTCCCGGCCGCGCAGGATGTTGCCGATAAACTGGGTAAGCACCCGTGAGCTTCCTTCCTTCGGTTCGAGAATATTATCGAGCTTGGGGCCGACAAAGTTGAAGGGCCGGAAGAGGGTATACCGGAGCCCTTCCTTCATGCCGTAAGCGTGGATGACCCGGTCAAGGAGCTGCTTGGAGCAGGAGTAAATCCACCGTTGTTTGTTGATGGGGCCGAGCACGAGATGCGAGGTCTCCTCGTCGAATGCCTGGTCCGTGCACATGCCGTACACTTCGGAAGTGGAAGGGAAAAGGACACGTTTTTTATAGCGCACGCACTTGCGCACGATGTCGAGATTTGCTTCAAAATCCAGTTCGAACACCCGGAGCGGGTCGGTGACGTAGGTCGCCGGTGTGGCAATGGCGACAAGGGGAATGACCACATCGCACTTTTTGACGTGATATTCGATCCACTCTTTGTTAATGGTGATGTCCCCCTCGACAAAGTGGAACCGCTCGTGTCCCAGGCACTGGTCGAGTTTGTCCGCGGCCATGTCCATGCCGTAGACTTCCCAATCCTTGTTTTTCAGGATATGTTCGGTCAGACTGTTCCCGATGAATCCGTTTACGCCGAGGACCAATATTTTGAGGCTCATGGTTTTCTCCGTTTCTCTAAAGCCATTAAAAGGCATGGAATTGTTCAGGAACTCCCTAAAACTTCTCCGGCCATGAGACCATGCGTCCGGTCCGAGGCCTGTTCTTCGCTCCGTTTTTCCCACTGCAGGGTGCTGAGCTCGAGACCGCCGTTGCCACAGGCTATTCTGAGAGGGTCAGCCGACAGGACCGTGCCGGGTTTCCCTTCCCCTTCGTGAAGCGGCTTCGCCTGCCAGATGAACAGCCGCGTGCCGTCGATCTCCGTGAACGCGCCGGGATATGGGTGGGTCACGGCGCGAATAAGATTATAAATTGATTCGGCGCTCTGTGTCCAGTCAATTCGTCCATCCTCGGGCTTGCGGCCGCCGAACGTGGTTGCCTGCGACTCGTCCTGTTTGCGCCGCGGCGCTTTGCCCGTTGTCAGTCCTTCGATCCGGCGCTCGAGCACGAGGCGCGCCGCGCCGACGCACTTGGTGAACACGTCGCGGGTCGTGTCGTCAGGCCCGATGACTACCGGTTCCTGGTCGACGATGTCTCCGGCATCGGCGCGCTTGACCATGTGATGGAGCGTTACACCCGTCGTCTGTTCTCCATGCAGCACTGCCCAGTTGATCGGCACTCTGCCGCGGTACTTCGGGAGCAGGGACCCGTGCATGTTAAACGCGCCGAGGCGGGGGATATTCAGGATCTCTTCCTTGATCATGTTGCGGTAGTAAAAGGAGAGAATGAGGTCCGGCTCCATAGCACGGATCCGTTCGGTCCATTCAGGAGTGTTCACCGACTCGGGAGTGTGGACGGGGATGTCATATTCTTCCGCCAGGCCGGCGACGGACCTGAACCAGATCTCTTCCTCCGGGTTGTTTTCATGGGTGATGACGGCGACGATGTACTCGTCGTTCTGGATCAGGGCGTCCAGGCATTCATACCCGACGTCATGGTACGCGAAAACAAGGATTGCGGGCTTAGTCATTGAGCTTTTCGTAGACTTCGCGGATAACGAACCGCGGTCTATGCCTCACTTCCTTATAAATTCGGCCGATATATTCGCCGATGATGCCGAGGCCCATGATGCCGATGCCCATGAGCAGGTAGAGGATCGCGAAGAGGGTGAACACTCCTTCGGCCTCGGGACCGATGATCAGGCGGCGAATGAACAGGTAGACCACAAACAGCAAGCTCAGGACCGACACGCTCATGCCGAACAATGTGAAAACCTGGAGCGGCACCACGGAGAACCCGGTCATGAGATCGAAATTCAGGCGGACCAGGTCATAGAGCCGGTATTTTGATTCCCCGGCCGCCCGCGCCGCATGTTCCACTTCCACTTCCGCGGGGTTTGCCGAAAAACTGTGGGCCAGTGCCGGGATGAAGGTTGACGTTTCGCCGCTCGCGACGATGCTCTCGACGATGTTCCTGCGGTAGGCGCGGAGCATGCAGCCCTGGTCCTTCATGTGGATATTGGTGATCCTTGCCCGGAGGCCGTTAATTATTCGTGAGGCATATTTCCGGAAAAAGGTGTCTTTACGGTTCTTCCGAAAGCCCCCGACCACATCGTGTCCTGCCTCGATTGCCGCCAGCAGTTTGGGGATCTCCTCGGGCGGGTTTTGAAGGTCCGCGTCCAGGGTCACGACCACATCACCGCGCACGCGCTCGAAGGCGGCCATGATCGCCATGTGCTGGCCGAAATTGCCGTTAAAGTCGATGACACGCACTTCCTTTTGCCGGCGGGTATGAAACTCCCTGAGCATGACGCCGGAGCGGTCGCGGCTGCCGTCGTTCGTGAACAGCACTTCGAAGGGTTTTCCGGACCTGTCCATGGTCGCCATCAGGCGGGTAAAGAGCGCCTCGAGGTTGGCTTCCTCGTTATAAACCGGAATGACGATGCTTACGTAAGGTTTGCCCATGGTTATTTCCTCCCGAACAGATCGGCCATGGCCGCGATCACCCGGTCCTGGTCCGCGTCGGTCATTAACGGGAAAAGGGGCAGGCTCACGATGCGGTCCGAGATGGCCTCGGCATTGGGGAAATCGCCGCGCTTGAATCCGAACTGCTCGCGGTAATAGGGATAGAGATGCACGGCCCGGTAGTGGAGGCCCGTGCCGATGTTGCGTTCCTTCATTCCCTGCATGAAGGCGTCGCGGTCCATGCCCGCCTGGTCCGGGTTGATGAGCGGCGTGTAGAGGTGCCAGGCGTGGAGATGAGAATAAGAAGGTGATTTCGTGAGCGTCCACTGCGGCCAGTCCGCGAGCGCCTGGTGATAACGCAGGGCGAGCTCGGTGCGGCGTTTGATAAAACCGTCGAGCTGTTTGAGTTGGTGCAGGCCGAGCGCGGCCTGGATGTCCATCATGTTGTACTTATAGCCCGGCGCGATGATCTCGTAGTGCTGGGTCCCTTTTTTGCCGAAGCGGTTCCAGGCCTCGCGGTCCATGCCGTGGAACCGCAGCAACGCCACGTCGCCCGCGAGCGTCTCGTCCTTCGTTGCCACACACCCGCCTTCGCCGGTGGTCATGTTTTTGTTGGGGTGAAAGCTGAATACTTGAACATCGCCGAACCCGCCGATGCGTTTGCCTTTGTATTCCGTGCCGATAGCGTGCGCCGCGTCCTCCATCACCCGAAGGTTGTACTTTTTCGCGATGTCGTACAACGGATCGAGGTCCACCGGCAGTCCCGCGAAGTGCACCGGCACGATGGCGCGGGTGCGCTTCGTGACAGCCCGTTCGAGTTTCGACACATCCATGTTGTAGGTCCCGGGCTCCACGTCCACGAGCACGGGTGTGCCGCCGGCGAGCACGATGGTGTTCAAGGTCGCCGCAAAGGTCATGGGCGTGGTGATCACTTCGTCGCCCGGTTTGAGCTTCAGTGCCGCGAGCACGAGGTGCAGGCCCGCGGTGGCCGAGGTAAGGGCGAGCACCTGGGGAGCGCCGAGGTAGGTCTTCAGGTCTTCCTCGAACTGCTTGACCCGCGGCCCGGTGGTGATCCAGCCCGACTTCAGGCAGGTCACCACTTCATCGATGGCCGCCTGGCTGATGGATGGCCGTGAGAAGGGCAGAAATTCTTCGTTTGGATTGTTCGCCATGGTTAAAAAAATATTCATGTCAGCTTTCTAACTCTTCGTCACAAAATACACTCCCACGCAGATGATCAGTATTCCGGTGATGCGTGTTACCGAAAGATTCTCCTGGAACAGATAGTAACCCGCTACGGCATTCACGATATATCCCACGCTCAGGAGGGGATAGGCGAAACTTACCTCAACTCGCGACAGGACCAGGAGCCAGACCGCGACGCTGATGACGTAGCAGAGCAGGCCGCCGAGGATGAAGATATTGCCCGCCACCTGCACGGTGATCGGAAGGATATTGGCCCAGACGAACTCGAAGTGGCCGATGCGCCGCATTCCTTCCTTGAGAAAAAGCTGCGCAGCGGCGTTCAGCATCACACCGAGCATGATCAGGGGAAAGTAACTCATGGTTTGACCTCGTGGTTGGACAGCAGGATGGTCCTCGTGTTTCGAGCGATCGGAAAGAGTTTGCAATCCGTATGTTTGATCAGTTCCTCGTATTTTTCTATCTTCATCAGCAGGTAAATCGGAGCCGTTTCTTTCCAGCGCTTCCAGAAGACATCACTGTTGGTCATCCACCCGGTGGTATCCTCGACAGTGGTCCCGAACGCAAGTTCGCCGCGCCAGTCCACCACTGTGATGCGACGTTCAAGATAAACGGGGAGGTCCTGATAGTATTCCTGGTAGCTGGCAACTTCGTCGCCGGGTTTGAGCTGTGCCTTGAGCGTCAGGGAAAGGTCCTTGACGGACTTGGCGTCAAGCCGCGGCGCGGCGGCGTTCACTTGAAGGAGAAACAGGATCGCGGTGATGGTCAGAGCGATAAACGCGTGCCTGAAATTACGATACCGGGCCAACGCCCATGCCGCCAGGCCGCCGACAGCCAGCGTCATGGTGAAGGTATACGGGTATGCGCCGAGGAGATCAGCCTCGGAAGGAGCGGGCCAGTAGTAGGGCAGGCAAACGAAGGCTGCGGAAAGCAGCAACGAGGCCACCAGGAAAACCGAGTATCCCGCGATAACGCCGGGGAAATCGAAGCGGTCCCAGGCCGCCGCAAGGTAACGTCCGATTAAAAGCGCCAGGGGCGGGAAGACCGGGAGCATGTAGGGCACCAGTTTCGAACTCGATGCCGAGAAAAAGAGAAAAACGAGTCCTGCCCAGAGCATGAGGAAGACCGCATCCCGGTGTTCGTGACGTTCCCGCCAGGTGGAAGGGACGCTGTGTTTGATCGCCTGGATGAGAAAAACACTCCAGGGGAACAGGCCGAGCAGCACGACGGGAATAAAAAACCACGCCGGATGATACCGGCTGTGCATCTTCGTCAGGTAGCGCAGAAAATGTTCCTGGATGAAGTAAAAATGGAAGAACTCGGGGTTGACGCTGTTTACCATGATATGCCATGGCGCTGCGATGAGCAGGAACAGGGCAAGTCCCGAGGGAAGGTACAGTGTTTTGATCAGGCGCCATTCGCCCAGCAGCATGATCCAGGCGCCGATCACCATCCCCGGGATGACGATGCCGATCAAACCCTTGGTCAGGACCGCCAGCGCGGAGAAAGCGTAAAAAGCCCAGAGTATGATCCGGCGTTTCCATCCTGGAGCTGCATGCGTACCAATCAGAAAAGAAAGGAGGGCCAGCGTGAGCAGAATGGAAACGGGCATGTCGAGGATGATTGCCCGGCTGAATCCGTAATACAGGAGGCTTGTGGCCAGGATTGTCGCGCTGAGCAGTCCAGTGAGGCGGCCAAACAGGCGTGCGCCGGCCACTGCAACGGCTAGACATCCGAAGAGCGCGAACAAGGCAGGCCAGAGCCGGAGCGTAAACTCATTCAATCCGAAGAGCTTGATCGAAAGGGCCTCCAGCCAGTAGAAGAGCACCGGTTTTTCAAAATACTTGACGCCGTTCACGCGGGGGGTGAGATAGTCACCCGTTGCCACCATCTCCCGGGGAATTTCCACGTATCTGCCCTCGTCGGGAACAGACAGGGGACGGTTCCCGAGCATGAACGTGAAAAACAGGCAGATCACGATGGTCAGAATGATAAGGTCGCGCAAGTCGAGACGGCCTGTTTGTCGCGTATCCAAGTTCATGGGCAACTTTCCGGGGAAAGGATTGTGAGGGCGTCCGGAATGCAGGGCTTGCTGGTCCGGGCTTTCCTGACAATTTGCGAATCATGATTTTACATCGGGCAGTCAGGTTTGTCAAACGTTTTATGTTTGAGCTCAATGGGTTAGGGGAGGTACAGGGCGTATTTCCAGGTCAATAAAGGCCATGGAGAAAAGGAGGGGACCGGGCTATCCCTTGTTTTTGTTGTCCTGTCTGATGGCTTCGCAGGCCATGTGCCGGATGACCTTTCCCTTTACCATATACACAACCATTTCGGCGATGTTGGTGGCATGGTCTCCGATCCGCTCCAGGTATTTGGTGATATAGCTGAGCCGCACCGCCCGCGAAATATTTTTGGGGTCCTGCAGCATGTAAAGGAGGAGTTCGTTGAAGATCTGGTGGTTCAGGTTGTCCACGAAATCATCGGCTTCGCAGATGGTCAGGGCAAGGTCGGCGTCCTTTTCCACAAAGGCATCAAGGCTGTCCTTCAGCATCTTCTGGGCGGCTTCAGCCATGCGGGGGATATCGATGTAGGGCTTGAGAGGCGGTTCGTCGAGCAGCTCCATGGACCGCTCGCAGATGTCCACGGCCAGGTCTCCCATGCGTTCGAGGTCGGTGATGATTTTGATGGCCGTTGTCACCAGCCGGAGATTGCTGCCGGTGGGCTGCCAGAGGGCGAGGAACTTGATGCACTCTTCCTCGATCTCAACGTCGTAGTTGTTCACGATGGCATCATTGTCGATCACCTGGATTGCGAGGTCCCGGTCGCGATCCACCAGCGCCTTGATGGATTTCTGGATAGCGTCCTCGACAAAAGCGCCCATTTTGAGGATATGTTCCTTGATCTTTCTCAGTTCCTGTTCTCTTTGGTTGGGCATAAATACTCCTTTTAAATTGCGGATTTCGGATTGCGGATTAAGACCCTGGATTTTTCGCCTTTCAATTCGCAATCTGCATTCCGAAATTAATGTGTTTATTGTTTTGCGTTGCGGTTCTCATTCCGAAATCCGCAATCCGTAATTGTATCACCCAAACCTCCCGGTAATATAATCGTCGGTCTGTTTTTTGTCCGGGTTCGTGAAAATCTTTTCCGTGGCCCCGAACTCGATGAGCTCTCCCATATACAGAAATCCCGTCATGTCCGAGACCCGGGCCGCTTGCTGCATATTGTGGGTCACGATAATGATGGTGACGTCCTTTTTGAGCACTGCCATCAGCTCCTCGATTTTGGCCGTGGATATGGGGTCCAGGGCTGAAGTGGGCTCGTCGAACAACAGGATCTCCGGTTCGACTGCGAGCGCGCGGGCAATGACGAGCCTCTGCTGCTGGCCGCCGGAGAGGTCATAGGCGCTGGAATTCAATTTGTCACGCACCTCTTCCCACAAGGCCGCATGCCGCAAGGCCCGTTCGATCCGTTCCACCAGCTCATTCTTCTTTTTTATACCCTTGAGCCTGAGTCCGTAGGCGATGTTTTCGGCAATGGACATGGGGAAGGGCGTGGGTTTCTGGAAAACCATGCCGATCCTGCTTCTGAGGTTGATCAGGTCGATATCGCCGCCGAGGATGTTTTTCCCCTTAAAGGTTATCTCGCCCTCATACCGGTGTTTTGGATAGAGGTCATGCATGCGGTTGAAGCACCGGAGCAGGGTCGTTTTGCCGCAGCCGGAAGGGCCGATCAGGGCCGTGACCTGCCTGGCATTGATCGGCAGCGAGATCCCGTTCAGGGCATGCACATTCCCGTTATAATAAAAGTCGAGATTTATGGCCTCGATCTCGATTTCCGCTGTCAATGTTTATACCTCCACCGTATGATGAGCCTGCCCGCGATCGTAAGGGCGAGAATGAACAGGGTGATCACGAACGCGGCGCCCCAGGCCTGGGAATGCCAGCTTTGATAGGGTCCCATGGCGTACTGAAAAATGGTAACCGTAAGCGATGCCAGCGGTCCGTTCATGTTTCCCGAGAAAAAGTTATTGTTGAACGAGGTGAAAAGCAGCGGTGCCGTCTCCCCGGCGACCCGGGCGATGGATAGGAGAATGCCGGTAAAAATGCCCGTTGCCGCGGCCCGGTATACGACCTGGATGATGACCTTGTAATACGGCGCACCCAGGGCAAAAGCGGCCTCCCGCAGGGTCCAGGGGACCAGGGAGAGCATGTTCTCCGTTGTTCTCAAGACCACGGGGACCATGATGATCGAAAGCGCGAATGCGCCTGCCCAGCCGCTGAAATGATGGACCTGCCGCACGACGATGGAGTACACGAACGCGCCCACGACGATGGACGGCACGCTGACCATGATGTCCGAAAGGATGCTAATGACACGGGCAATCTTTCTGCCCCGGGCATATTCGGCCAGAAACGTTCCGCCCAGGACGCCGACTGGCACCCCGATCAGCGTTGCCGCGCCGGTGATCATCATTTGCCCGACAAAGGCGTTCCTGAGTCCGCCGCCTTCTACTCCCGCCGGTGCCGGGTCATTGAAAAACAGGCTAAGCCGCAGGGCTCCGATGCCGTGGATGATGACGTCGGCCAGAATGTAGACAAGCCAGAACAGGCCGATCGCGGCGGCAAGACCGCTGAGCGAAAGGGCGAGGACCCCATCGATTTTACGTTTTTGTTCGTTGGTCATGGTATAGATATAAACCTATGCTTTGACAGGATTACCGGATTAAATCGGGCCTTAAAGTTAAGATGCGAAGGTGTTCTTATTATCCTGTTCATCCTGTTATCCTGTCGAAAAGAGTTGGCTTTATCGCGCATACTTTCTCTCTGCCTTCAACAAAAAATACTTCGATATCGCCAGAATGAGGAAGCTCATCACGAACAGGACAAGCGCGAGATAGTAGAGCGACGACAGATAAAGATCGCTGTCGGCTTCGGTGAACTCGTTCGCAAGGCTCACGGTGATGGTTGATGCGGCGTCAAGCAGCGACGTGGCGATCTTGTGGTTGTTCCCGAGCACGAAGGCCACTGCCATGGTTTCGCCCAGCGCACGGCCGAGGGAGAGCGCGGCGCCGCCGAACACGCCGAGCTTGGAGTAGGGGAGGACGACGTTCTTGACCACCTCCCACTTCGTCGCGCCGATGGCATAGGCGGATTCCTTGACCACCGCCGGCGTCAGATTGAAGGAATCGCGCGCGATGCTTGCCGTGAAGGGGATGATCATGATGCTCAGGATCACGCTCGAGGTCAGGAGGTCGATGCCCAGGGGATTGCCGGCAAAGAGGAAGCCGATCAAAGGCAGTTTTCCAACAGAATTCTGGAGCGCGGGTTCGACGTACTTTGCCATGATGGGTGCAAGGGTGAACAAGCCCCACATGCCGTAGATGATGCTCGGGATCGCCGCCAGGAGTTCAATGGCGACGCCGATGGGAGCTTTCAGGAAACTCGGAGCGATCTCGGTGACGAAGATAGCAATGCCGATGGCAACGGGAATGGCAAAGATCAGGGCGAGGCCGGTCGTGATAAAGGTGCCGTAAATGGTGGTGGCGGCCCCAAAAATGCCCTTGACCGGGTTCCATGCCGTCGAGAACAGAAATTCGATCACACCGAATTTCCCGATCGCGAGGGAGGATTCCTTGACCAGGACCACGACAATGCCGATGATGAAAATGATCACGGTAAACGACGCGATCGCGGTCAGCGCGGAAAACAGCATATCGATGATGTTTTTTCTGTGGATGGTCGCCAAGGAGCGGACCTTTCTGTATTTTCTTTGCAACTATTCAGCTCAGTTACTGCGCTTACCGCAAGGAGCGCCTGGCTGTCTGTCTCTCTTGCAGGCATCGGTGTTCGCGGCGTTTTCCCTTCGGACGCGCCGCTTGGGAGTAATCGAAAAAATCGATTTTACTCAGCGATGATAAACTACATCAATACTGCCACGATAAATCGTTTCATAAGGTTATTCCCTCCTTTTTATTTTAGCATGATTTTATTTATACCGGAGGAAGGTTACAGGAATATTACAAAAAAACACAATTCGTACAGCCTCATATTTTCACACCGTTATACCGAGCTTGATCCAGACCATTTTCACTTTACAATCTCAATAATTTATTGTAACCTCGGATACACATACGTTATTCAACCCTTACAGGAAGAATCAAGTCCTCCATGGGTGTACGCAGGCAAAAAATTAGACGATTATGTACATAAGGAGAGTTCTTCATGAAAAAACAGCTGGCCGGGTTCCTGGTCCCATTATTTGTATGCATCGCTGTGCTGGCCCAGGCGGGTGAGTTTGCCGGCCTGAAGCAGAAGCTGGTTGATGCCAGGTATTCACTGTGGGTCATGCTGGAGAATGGCGACAAGCGGGGCGTTGACCAGCAAAAGCGCGTGAAAGATACCGCCGATGCGGTCAGTGCCATGCTTGTTGCCATGAAGGCGCCCGCGGGAAAAGAAGCCCGGTTTAAAGAGCTCGCTGAGACGTGGAAAGCGTTTAAGAAAGTCCGTGAAGAGGAACTGGTCCCCCTGATCCTTGCACAGGGGAAACAGAAGGAGGCGGAGAAGCTTGCTACGGACATTCAAAACGAGCGATTCAATAAAATAATGAAACTTTGCGATGAACTTGAGAAGTAGACGGCAGGACGCTTTTTTTCACAGTCAGGCGGCAAGGAGAGGGTACGTATGACGTATTGCAAAGAATGCGGCAAGGAAGTGCGGGATGGCGAGGCTTTTTGCCGGCAGTGCGGCGCGCGGCAGGCCGCGGCGTCCGCGGGTCCGGGTCCCGCATCGGGAGCAACGGTAACTGAAGAGGAGCTCGCTCTGTTCGTGGGAAAGAACGCGGACACGTATCTCCAACAGTTCAGGAAATTCAGGCAGGGAGGAGAGGATTCCTATTCCGCTACCTGGAATTGGCCCGCGTTCCTGTTCACGTTCTGGTGGATGATCTACCGGAAAATGTACGGATGGGCGCTCCTTATCCTGTTGTTGGGGTGGATTCCTTGCGCGGGTTTTATGCTGAAGATCGGTTTCGGCATGTCGGCAAACTACCTTTATTACAACCACGCCAGAAAAAAGCTGATTGCTCTGAAAGGCGCAGCCACATCAGAGGCCGACCGCGCGGCCGCGATCGGACGGGCGGGAGGAGTGAACAATGTGGCGATCGTCATCGTTCCGCTCGTGATCGTTGCGATGCTGGGCATTTTAGCCGCCATTGCCATACCGCAGTTTGCCGTATACAGGCAGAAAGCCTATGATCTCCAGGCAAAACGCGAGCTCCAGGAGGCTTGCACGATTGGATTACGGATCTTTGCGGAAAAGCCAGAGAAAACGGAGCTTGAACCTGATGAGTTTTTATACGCAGGTCTGGTGCGCACACCTGATGTCGAAATGATGCTGCTGGATGGCAGGAAGGGTACTTTCAGCATCACCGCAAAGCATGCGAAAGGAAACATGCTATACGGAACTGATCAGAAGTGCTTCCTGACAGAAGAACGGCGGACGGACAAATAGGTCCTTCCTCTGTTCCGCATGAAGGCATGGTGAACGGCGGCTTCTCGCCCCAACACGCACCTATGCCGCTTTAAAAACTAGGGTGCAGACGCGATTCCCTTTCAGCATGCAGGTTGTTTCCGTAATTTCTATCCGCTCGCCGTAATGTTTGGCAATCCCCTTTGCAATGCCTTTTGCGACTCCGCACATTTTACGACCGGAAGCATAGGTGATAACGACGCTGCCGGGAGTAGGACGCGTCGCAGTGAGCTTCGGAGGCGTCATGTCGGGGTTCCTGAGCCGTACTGCCGTATGGATGACGTTTTCCACATTCTCCAGCAGGTCGAGCGTTTTCCATTCCGGCCTGATCAACCCTTTGTAAATCTTGATCAAACTGGGAACGATAAACTCGCCGAAGCCTTCCATGATCAGGGAAGGCGCTACCTTCAGCATTTTTGACGCAGTGGAGATCAGGGTAACTGCCTCCGCGTCCGGATAGGTCGAGGTTGTCAAATACGATGCCGTGGATAAACCGCTTTCCTGCAGCAGTCTGTCCCACGTATCGGGTCCCTGGGATGTGACCACGTACTTTTTAAGTTCTGAAAAAACAATACCGTGCATAGTGTTCCTCTCTTGATTGTCCAGTGGCCTTTTTGAATGACCTGGTGGATTATTGGGATAGTATTCGCACCACGGGTTCGGGCACTATGGCGTGATCGGAAGTATAGGCTGGTTGAAGAAGGGAAGGTATGATCTGTATCATAGTGCGGAATATTCATCCGCACTCGCTACTCCCACTTGAATATCAGCGAACCAAGGGAAAGAAAAACCGCGCTCATGATCCCGAGGATGAGCAGGTGCGGCGCGATATCAGCAAGACCCGCGCCCTCGGTCATGATGGCCCGTGCGCCGTCTACCAGGTGCGTAAGCGGCAAAAACTGGGCGATTTTCTGGACCGCGGGATTGACGCCCTCCAGCGAGAACCAGACGCCGGAGAGCAGCATCATGGGCCAGGTGAGCAGGTTCAGGAGGCCTCCCGCAAGCTCTTCGCTCGCCAGCCGGGCCGACACGAGCAGGCCGAGGGAGATCAGGCAGACCGCGCCAACGAGGGAAATGAGAAACAGGTTCCCGTAGGAGCCGCGCATCTGAAAGTGAATGAAATAATTACAGCCCGCGTATACGGCCACGGTGATGGCCTGGATCAGGATGAGGCGTGAGACCATCTGGGCGAGCAAAAATTCGAACGGGTGCAGGGGCGTGGCTTTGAGGCGTTTGAGAAAACCGTTTTTCCGGTACCGCACAATCACATACCCCACGCCGAAGAGACAGCTGAACATCATGTTCATGGCCAGGATACCCGGCACGACCCAATCCACGTAGCGGATTTCGCGGCCTTGAACGATGGTCCGTTCGTAGCGAGACCCACCCATGCCCTTCATGACCCGTTCGAGCACGTAGCCGTTCGGAGCATTTTCATTGATCCAGTAACGGCGCCCTTGCCGAATGTCCACGAGCATATCGAGCTGGAAATGTTCGACCTTGTCGATGGCCATCCTTTCATCGTTCACCGTGATGAACTGGACATACCTGGCGTTAAAAAACTCCCTGTCGGTTCCTTTGAGTACTGACGCATCTCCCAGCACCCCGGCCTTGAACAGTGCCTTGGGTTCGCCGGTAAACACGACGGCGAAGCCCAACACGAGCAGAAGAGGGAAGAGGATGTTCCATCCCAAAGACGACGTGTCGCGGATGAATTCCATGTTCCGGGCATGCAGGATGGCGAAAAATTTCTTCATGTTCGTAAATCCTTTCCCGTGAGCGCGATGAAAAGATCTTCAAGGCTCCAGGAGCTCACAGTCATCCGGGAGAGCGACACGCCATGGTCCAGGAGCAGCCTGATCGTTTTGTCAACATCATTGGTACAGATCTCGCACCTTCCGGGCTGCGCTGAAACACAAAGGTCCAGCCCCTCAAGCTTTCCCTTCACCGACTCATCAGGGAACTGCAGGACGACATCGTTGAAGTGGTCCTTCAAAAGCTGCTCCGGCGTGCCCTGGGCGATGATCCTGCCTTTATCCATGATGGCGATCACATCACAGAGAGCGTAGGCCTCGTCCATATAATGGGTCGTCAGGATAATGGTTTTTCCCTTCGAGCGGATCATCGAGATAAGGTCCCAGAAATTTCTGCGCGCCTGCGGGTCAAGCCCCGTGGTCGGCTCGTCGAGAAAAAGGAGCTCAGGGTCGTTGATGAGCGCCAGGGCCATGAGGAGGCGTTGGCGCTGGCCGCCCGAAAGCTTGCGCGTGTCGCGGTCAAGGAACTCCCCGAGGTTGCAGAGATGGATGACCTCATCGATGTCCAGGGTCCGGGGATAGAGGTCCCTGAAGAGCCTCAACGTTTCCCGGACCGTCAGAAATTCCTGGAGTGACGTGACCTGGAACTGGATGCCGGCCTCTTTCCGGAACCGGTCGCCGACGGGATGGTTTTTGTAAAGTATGCCGCCGGAGTCCGGTTTCTGGATACCTTCGACGATCTCGATGAGCGTGGTTTTGCCGGCGCCGTTCGGGCCGAGGAGACCGAAACAGATCCCCTGTTCGATGGTCAGGTTCACTCCGTCGACGGCCCGAACGCCGGGGTAGGTCTTTACCAGGTTGGTAATTTCTATTATAGGCGCCATGGTTTCTCGACGAACTCAACGTCTGACTTAACCGGCTGGCGCGGCTTTATTGCGCCAGTTCGGGTTGAATGATTCGTGACCCCTCAGCTGAAATCTTCGCTAAACAATAGTGACCATGCGCTCCGGTATGCCACTTGATGCCGGATATCGGTCGGCAAGCGCTTCAAGAAATCCCTGTGTTTCTGATCGTATTCCGTGATTCTCTCGAGGCGATCTTGTCCCAGATCCAGGGCTGACAGAAATCGCTTCGGGTAAGCGACGATGAGATCGCGCCATTCGGATTTGAGTCCGCCAAAGGCCGCCCATACACGCGCATGCCGCTGGTTGCTCGGGGGGTATGTCGAAGCTGCGTCGCCGAATGCGGTATCGAAATACAAGTTCGGGAATCGCTTGATCAAAGCATCTACGTACGCAGGCGTATAGCGTGAGGCGCGCTCGATGTAACGAATCTGTGCAAGGTGGCACCAGATCACCTTGGCCTTCGGATACTGCTCCAGCATTTTTTCTAGCGGCGTCAGAAGTTCGTCCTCTATTTCATAGTGGATCTGGAAGGCCATGCCCGTCCTCTCGCTCAGGCTGAACACCCGATGTCCCGTGGGTCCGTCGATCGGCACGCGGACATCGCGACCCGTATCTCCCCGTTTAACCTGTCTGGGTGAAGGGTAGTGGCGGAATTCGAATTCGCCCAGAAGCATCATCTGTTTTTTTCGCGCGGCGACTTCCTGAGCATCGAGAAATGCGTCTGGCGCCTCTGTCAAGACCGGGGGTTGTCCGCCGTTTCCCACGGGAATAAAACGGTCTGGATAACTGACGAGCAGCTTTTCCGACAAGTTGTCAAACCGTACGCCTTTCTCAAACTGTCCTTTGCCGATGTCTGCCGAAAGCGCCATCAGCCCGATGTTAAGGCGGTCCATGCTTTTTGCAATGGAATCAATGTCCGCCTTCATGGAATTGCATGAGCTTTCTATGTCAATATAAGGCAACTCGCCAGCGGCCAGAATCTTCTTCAGACGTTGCGCATACCCCGTTTTCAGTTGCGGGAAATCGACGATATTCTGGGCGTTCACCGGTCTCGGCAAGCAGGCGATAAAAGGAAGTGCGCAGAACGTCTTGAGCAAGTCGCGTCTCGTAATCATCTTGAACTAAGACCTCCTCTGCAACGACTTATTATGTTTTTTTGATTCTAGTAACTTTCGGGTAATAATCATTAACTGTTCGCCTGACTTCTTTCAGCCAATTTTCTCGATCTTCTTCAGAGCTTACTACCATAATGTTGAACATCCTTCGATAGAAGACATTAACACCACATAAACCAAAGATGCAGTTCTTCCATACAGTTTCCAGGGGATCGCCGAATACTTCCTGCTCTCTTTTCGTTTCTGTATTGGAAGTATTAAACACAATGGCTGATGTCGCTTTTAGAAGGCCATTGGGAATGCCTTCTCCTTTGTCATTTTCAATAAACTCATAAGCAATACCCGGTCGAATTACCCTGTCTACCCATCCTTTTAGAATTGCCGGCGGCTGACCCCACCAATTTGGATGAATAATGATAATTCCATCAGCTTCAGCAACCTCTTTGCAATGCGTTTCGATTTCTTCCGGTATAAGTTCGTCTCTTAAGATTTCTCCTGATGGAAGCACCGGGTCAAATTTTTCTTCATAGAGATCATGAAACAATACCTCATGACCATTCTGAGTCAACATTTCAATTGTGGTCTCCGCTATAGCGTGGTTGAAGCTTTTTTTATTGGGATGCCCAAGTATTACAGATATTAGCATTGAGTTGCCGGTTCCTTTTTTAATTATTTCTCGCATAACCAACGCTGGATTGTGAAAATCTGACGCCCGGTTTTCGCCGGAGCCCGGAACGGACGGCCGAGCCCCTGCGAAAGCAAGGGTTTTACTATTTCGTTTGTGCGGTCCGATTAATTCCAAATATATCATCCGGTTTTTTGTTCGGAGTATCATTGAGCAAGAGTGCCGCGAGCAGAATGCAGGCGATAAATCCAAAAACAACCAGCAGTTGAGCCTTGGATGTTTTTTGAATATCCTGCCGTGATTTCACGTCACAAACTTCTCCCGGGCAGTATTGCACTTTATCTTTAAAGAACAACGGATAGAATTTACATCCCAGACAGATACCGAATGCCGATTCGAAAAACAGGAAAATCAGGCAGATCAGGCAGATGATGCCGGTTATGGGGCTGTATGCATTGAATACCACGAGATGCAGGAACATGGTGGATGCCAAAACCACGCCGATAATCCACGCAAACTTCTTTTGACGGGCGCCGACGTATTCGGGTGTCTGGTTCCCCACAATCAGCCGCCCGATGATTAAGGTAGGTGAATATGCCGGATTTACGAAAACACGAATAAGAAAATCCGTAAGGAAGATGGTTATTACATACTTGATCGGCAGAAAATTCTGTTTAAATACGACCTGCATGAGCGATATAAACACCGCCAGAAACAGCAATCCCGCCGACGCTCGTATTTCCCGTTCATTCAAGACGGGTATATTGTAACCTTCAACCTCTTCTCCAAATCTGATTATCTTGTTCATTTAGATCTCCCTATCTTGTACATATTATTGAGCATTAATATCCAACCACTTCGATTATGGAAAACAACTTGACATGTTGTTACCCATTAGGTTACAATTGTTCGTGATCGCTTCATTTGCTCATAAAGGGCTTGAACGCTTTTACCGGACTGGAAACCTTTCAGGCGTCCAGGCGATTCATGCCGCTAAACTACGGTTAATTCTAAGCCTCCTTGACGCTGCAAAGTCCGCCGAGGGCATGAGGTTGCCGGCATTGAAACTGCACAGGCTGAAAGGGGCGCGGAGCGATGTTTGGTCCGTCACTGTTCAGACAAATTGGCGGGTAACGTTCCGATTTGAAAATGGCAACGCCCACGTTGTAAATTACGAAGATTATCATTAAGGGGGTTTCACATGACCACGATGCATAACCCGGCGCATCCCGGAGAAATAATCAGGGAACTCTGTTTGGGGCCGAAGGACATATCCGTCGCCGACGCGGCAAAGCAGCTCGGCGTTTCTCGAAAAACACTGTACAAAATCATCAACGGAAAAGGCTCTGTTACGCCTGAAATGGCCCTACGGCTTGAGTTGGTCTTTGGTTCCACTGCGCAAACATGGCTTAATATGCAGACGACCTACGATCTGTGGCTGCTTAAAGACAAGCGTAAGGCGCTGAAGGCCGCATTGCGGAAAGCGGCATAGCGGTTTTTCCCAATTGCGCCTCATGCATTGGCAACTCTTTTAAAGTAAATACTCCGCCGCCTGGTTTGGTGTTCCTATGGTTTTGTCTCTGCTCCGATGCTTCTAGTCCTTCCAATTCCACCACTTCAGTTTTTTTGCATCATGCTTTTTATGGCTTGCGTAGTAGACGGCAGTCCTGAATGCGTATAGAACACACCGGTCCACGCGTGCCCCAATGGTTTGCTCGAGTTTCTTGTAGAGTCCTGCCGGATTTGAATCCTTCAGGTCACTGACCCGGCGTACACCGATCAATTTCAGTTTCTGTGCGAGTTTGGGTCCGATCGCCGGGATGGACTCGAGTTCTTCGGTTGCTGGCTCATTGTCCCAAGAGGAAGTGTGAGGATGGCGGTAATGATAATCTCAAGCATTTAGCAAGCCTCATATTTGGTTTTGACATTGGAGCGATATTCGCAACACGCCGGTCACGCGCCGCCCTTTGGCGCGTCGCTGTCGAGGCGCAGGTTAAAACCGTTCATGCAGCCCTTTTAAGGCTGATGCGCATACCAGCCTTTGTTGCAAGGGCGATAAGCATCTCCAAACTGAATTTTTCCCATTTTCCGCGTGTGAGATCAGATACTCTTGACTGACTTACGCCAAGCAATTCGGCCGCCTTAGCTTGTGTCAGCTTTTTGGCTGTGATGAATTTCCTGAGATCGGTCATGATCTCGGAACGCATTTGAAGAATTGCGGCGTCCTCAGGGGAAAAACCGAGATCAAGAAACACATTTCCGGAAGATTTCTTAACAGCTTCTTTCATTGTACTACCCTCCAATTTGTTTGTATCGCTTTCGTGCAATTTCAATATCATGCTGACTCGTTTTCTGAGTCTTCTTTTGAAATGAATGGAGAACATGGACAGCATCTCCGAATTTAGCAACGTAGATAATGCGCCACTCTCCAAGAACATGAATGCGAATTTCCTTAACTCCTCGTCCTATACCGGGCATCGGTTTCCAGTCGCGCGGTTCGAGTTCTCGCTGAACGGCATATAGTTCAAAACCTGCTGCTTTACGCGCTTCTTCGGGGAAATTTCGAAGATCGTCCAGGCTTGAACCTATGAAATTGAGCGGTTTCATGTGTGGAATGAATTATATAAGTTTATATATATTATTGCAAGCGATATTTCGGGAAAGATAGAAGCGTATAGCAGAAGAGACGAATCTAAAAAGGTGAGAATATGACGCCGTACTTAGCCCGACATTTCGCTACTTTACCGTATTTATCCTTCACGGTAGCGAAGAGCGGCTTTGCTATAAAGACGATGATAGGCAACGATATAATCCACAGCATCGGAAAAAACAAAACCCACCAGGCAATTGTAAATATAAGGTGTCGAATGGCATCGAATGGTCGAATGGGGTCAGACATGATTCTGTAGTTATTATCGTGCCACACCAAGTTGCTTCTCTGCCGCATCAATGTTCATACGAACCTCATCGACCTTCCGTGCATACTGCGTCACTGCGGTTGGATCCTTCCTCAAGTACATCGCTATCTCGGTCCCGCGATAACCGTATGATTTTGCCAGGGCTACGAATGTCGCCCTCCCCTGCACGATCTCCCTCAGCCTGCCGCTGCCACGAAGGTCTTCGGCTGTTATCCCTCCCGCTCGTGCAACCGCCTTGGCCAGGCGCGGTAATTCGTATTCCCGCTTACGTCGCTCCTTCTTGACTGGATTTCCATATTCCGCTGCCACACGATCCACAAACTGGTCGTCACCAAGCAGCCTTTGATCGACAGTTGCATAGACATCCTGCTTCTTGACTGTGATGCCGTCATCCATGAATTCCTCGTACTTCTGCCGTGCGCGAGAGCGGTTTTCCGAGAACAGGCGAAGCACGGTCTCGGTATCTATGAGATCATCAGGCTTGATCCGCGAGCGATACGCGAGGTCACTGCTCCATTTGTAGCTTGCCGGTCTTTCGGCGATCTTAGCCCGAACAGGATTGTAATGGATATATTTGAGAAGCGCCAGGAGATAGCGCTCCCGGTCGCAGAGAATGGCTTTGTATCGTCCTTGGAACAGGTGTCCGACAGTACGATACTTCCTGTTGAAGTGCATCGTATAGCTCTGATTGATGCCCTGCAGGGTCTTGGAAAGCGGCACATCTTCTGTCTCGATCAGCAAATGCAGATGGTTATTCATAAGGACATAGGCATAGAGATGGAAATGATGTCGCGGTTTATAGGATGCTATGATCCCGAGGTATTTCTCATGGTCCGCGATGTCCTTGAAGATCTTTTGCTTCTGGTTGCCGCGAGTGATGACATGATAGAAGGCACCAGCGTATTCGATGCGGGGTTTTCGAGGCATACCGCGATAATAACAAGCTCAGGGCAGGATGTCAATAACTACATAATCATGTCTGACCCCATAAGCTCCCCATAAGCTCCCAGAACTGTGCTCCATTCCGAAAAATATCCAATAGCTCCACGGTTGCCAGTAGACACCTGGCACGGGAGGTCTTTCTGCATTATCTAGAGGTACCGGAAACTCGCGACGCAACACCTCGACAATCTTATGCCCCTCAGGATCGTAATGTTCTCCAGCTAAAAGGACATACTCTTTTGAGAGGGTCAAAATCAGTAAAATAACTAAAATGGACTTAATATATTGATGTCTCATGTCTTCAAGCCAACCAGTTGTTCTGCAGTTACACGAGTCTACTGTAGCTGAAAGTATGAATGTATTCAAGAACAAAATAGGCTTGACGCATCTGTCTAAATTCATTATAGTTTCAAGCTGACGAACATGCATTTTTGAATATTCATCAGTCAAAATGGCCTGCGATTTGTTTTCAAATTTTGCAGCATTGAACTCTGTGCTGACGAACATTCATATTGCATATTAGTCAGCTATTCGGGCATCGCATATTTGGTATGTAGTCTGGAGGGCGCTCAATGAAGACCATCCCCCCCGACATTGCGGATCGTTTTTCAAAAATGCTCAAGCTGCGCAAAGTGCCGGTTTCTCAACATGGGGAATATCGGAAATGTTTGCAGTATTATCTCGATTTTCTGATCAACTATCCTTTTGCCGAAATAATGAGCCCGATGTATTTTAAAACTGTTTCTACACTCATGCCCGCCAGGACATTTTTGTTAAAGCCCGCATTTTCAATTCCTCATATCCAATAACGGTTTCTCCGGCTTAGTGATGATGGACGGCCCGCAATCCAGGCATTGGAAAGAATGATATAATAAAGCAGAGGCCATCACGATCTGATCGAAAGGGTTCCCCATGACAACCAAAATGCCGGTGCTTTTTATCGGACACGGTTCTCCGATGAACATCATCCAGGACAACAGCTACACCAGAAGCCTGGTTGCCCTCGGAAGAAGCCTTCCAAAACCAAGGGCGATCCTGGTTATTTCCGCGCATTGGCTCACCAAGGGTACGTTTGTAACGTGCATGGAACGTCCCAAAACCATCCACGACTTTTACGGCTTTCCCGACGAACTGTACGCTCTGCGATACCCGAGCCCCGGATCGCCGGAAACAGCCCGATTGGTGATGGACACGGTGAAAAAAGTCAAAGTTACCTGCGGCAAAGACTGGGGGCTGGACCACGCGTCGTGGGCGGTCTTGAAGCATATGTATCCCGAGGCCGATTTTCCGGTCATTGAAATGAGCCTGGCGTATTCCTTCAATGAATGGATTCCGAAGCCGCTTCAGTACCACTATGATCTGGCAGCGGAGCTGTCGGAACTTCGGAAGAGCGGAGTCCTGATCATCGGAAGCGGAAACATTGTGCATAATCTCGGGTTGCTTGATTTTGAAAACGTTGATGCGCCGATCTTTGATTGGGCAGGGGAGTTCGACGATAAGGTGAAAGCAAGCCTGCTGTCCGAAGATCATCATGCGCTGATCCATTACCAGGACTGGGGGAAATCAGCGCCGCTTGCGGTGCCCACGCTCGACCATTATCTTCCCATGATCTATGCCGTGGCGCTCCAGGAAAAAAATGAACCGCTGGTCTTTACTCATGAAGGGTTTCAGCACGGGTCCATCTCGATGCGGTGTTTCAAGATCGGGTGAGGAAAATAAGCAAAGAAAAAGCATAAACCTGTTTCTCGCAAAGCTCGCAAAGACCGCCAAGAAAACTCAAAAAAACTCCGCGCGAGACAGCGCAATTGACGTTCAACTTTATTGCGACTGACCTAAGGTGTGGGAAACTGGGAAAATATCGTTTTGCGCCGTGCTATAATAAATGTAAAGGGTTTAAATTTCCACAAGAGACGGGAGGATACAATGAGATATTTCAAATATATGGGCGTAGCAATTGTTCCGCTCTTCATTTTTACTTATGCGGTATACGGTCAAGAGGCCAAACAGGAGGGACAACCCGCGTCAGCACAGGAGATGAAAAAGGATACGACCTCCGAGACCAAACCAGCTGCCAAGGAAGAGGGCCACGATCATGCAAAAGGAAAAGTAATACGCATGGTCGCGACCATCGGGTCCGACGGTGTACAGCATGTTGAGGTCCTGGGAGGCGAATACTTTTATGACCCGAACCACATTGTCGTAAAGGTCAAGGTGCCGGTGGAACTCAAGGTGAGAAAGACGGACGGGTATGTGCCTCACGATATCGTTGTAAAGGCCCCGGAAGCAGGTATTGATTTCAAGACCGATTTCGGAAGCAAGGAACCGGCGGTCATCAAATTCACCCCGACCAGGGTCGGCAAATATCCCATGTACTGCGACAAGAGGGTTCTATTCTTCAAGAGCCATCGGGACCGGGGCATGGAAGGGGTCATAGAGGTGGTGGAGTAGGGTTTAATTCGGAATGCGGAGTGCGGAATTCGGAGTACAGGGTACAGGGCACAGAGTTAGAACAGAGTGCTTGGTACTTAGTACACACTTTTACTTTAATTTGATGCGTCTCCTTTGCTGTTCTTTTCGGCATCGGAGACGCTTGCTATTTTCAGGCTTTCCTTATACACGTCCTTTTTCGCCAAGCCAAGCTCTTCCGCGGTCGCGACAATAGCTTCTTTTTTGGAAAGTCCCCGGTGGAGCATGAGGTTCTTAAGATACTCGACAGTGTCGATGTCCTGTTTCAGCGGTTCCGCTGATGCACCGTGGACTATGACGGTGAATTCCCCTTTGATGGTGCCTTCCTCCAATCGTTTGAGGACCCCGGAAAGCGTTCCCCGAATCGTCTCCTCATGGATTTTGGTCAACTCACGGGTTATGACGGCCCGGCGGTCGCCGAAGACCTCGAGCATGTCCTGAACAGACCTCACGATCTTGTGCGGCGCTTCGTAGAAGATGATCGTGCGCTCTTCCTTCTCAAGTTCCTGAAGCCGCTTGAGGCGGGCAAGGTGTTTTGCCGGAAGAAAACCTTCGAATATGAATCTATCGGTCGGCATGCCGGAAACAGAAAGCGCGGCAATGGCGGCGGTCGCTCCGGGAATGGGGACCAAGGGTATTTTCTGGTCTATTGCAAGGTTGATCAGGAAATAACCGGGGTCTGAAATGCCCGGGGTCCCCGCGTCGGTCACGAGTGCAACGCTCTTGCCTTCGAGCATGCGCGCAACGAGGACCGGCGCCTTTTCTTCCTTGTTATGATCGTGGTAACTGGTGAGGTGCGTCTCTATCTGGTACCGGTCGAGAAGATGCTTCGTGTGGCGTGTGTCCTCGGCGGCAATGAGGTCCGCTTCCTTCAGCACGCGGATTGCCCTTAAGGTGATGTCCTCAAGGTTTCCGATGGGAGTGGCGACTATGTAAAGGGTACCGGTAGGCATAAATCAAACTCAAATTTCTAAGCACTAAATTCTAAATAATTTCAAAATTCGAAAGTAAAACAAGTTCCAAACTTGAGTTTTTGAATTTAGTGCTTATTTAGGATTTCGTGCTTCGGATTTCGATATTGAGAAATCAGTAACTTTTGTATCTATTGGTTATCGGGAATCTTCTGTCCTTGCCGAGACCCCGCGGAGTGATCTTTACGCCGGGAGGGGACTGGCGGCGCTTGTATTCGCTCGAATCCACGAGCCTGATGACCCGCTCAACGGTCTTCCGGTCAAAGCCCATTCTGATCATCTCGTTCAATTCCCTGTCATCCTCCACGTAGGCCTTCAGGATCGGATCAAGGACGGAGTAGAGGGGGAGTGAGTCGCTGTCTTTCTGGTCCGGCCTGAGTTCCGCGGTCGGGGCCTTAGTCATGACCCGTTTCGGGACCACGGTTTTCCCGGCTAGTTTATTCACGCATCGCGCCACGTCGTAGACGAGGGTCTTGGGTACGTCTTTGATCACGGCAAATCCGCCGGCCATATCGCCGTACAGCGTGGCGTATCCCACGGACATCTCGCTTTTGTTGCCCGTGGTGAGCACGAGCCAGTTGAACTTGTTCGAAAGCGCCATGAGAATGTTTCCACGGATGCGCGCTTGAAGATTCTCCTCTGTCACGTCGATCTTCTTCTGCGCGAATACGCCGCGAAGCATGGACAGATATGATTCAAAGGTGTCTTTAATGGGGATTTCGAGGATTTTTATGCCGAGGTTGCGGGCAAGGGCATAAGCGTCCTCTTGGCTTGCTTTTGAACTGTACTGTGACGGCATGAACACGCCCGTTACGTTCTCTTTTCCCATTGCAGCCACCGCAACGGCGGCAACGAGCGACGAATCGATACCGCCGGAAAGGCCGATGACCGCAGCCTTGAACCCGTTCTTGCGCATATAATCCCCGGTGCCGAGCACGAGGGCGTGGTGCACTTCCTCGCACACAACAAGGGGTTTTGCAGGCCGCCTGTACGGGAGAGGTTTCCTCTTCTTCGCCGCTTTATTGGAAAGAACGATGTAGTCGATGAAATCGCTGAATTGCCCGCGGTTTTCGGGAAAGGGGATGGCCGTCCCGGGTACCTGGATATCCGCGGTCAGCAGTTCTTCGTAGAACTGCTTTCCCATGACGAGAATCCTGCCGTTGCGGTCCACGGCCATGCTCTGGCCGTCGAAGACCAGTTCGTCCTGGCCGCCGACCGTATTGGTGTAGGAGATGATCACGTCGTTTTCCTTCGCCCGCTGGGACAGCATGTTCCGGCGTTCTTTGCCCTTGCCTTTATGATACGGAGACGCGTTGATGTTTACGATCACTTCCGCGCCAGCGAGGGCCTGGACCCGCGCCGGCCCCTCTTCATACCAGATGTCCTCGCAGATATTCACGCCAACGCCGATGCCTTTGACCGTGAACACGGGATACCGTCCTCCCGGTCTGAAGTACCGGTATTCATCGAACACGCCGTAGTTGGGCAGAAATACCTTGCGGTAGGTGTAGATATGTTTTCCATCGGCCAGGACTGCCGCGGCATTGAAAAGCCGCTGGTTGCCGCTGTCCACAAACCCAATGACTGCCATGATGCCTTTTGTCGCTCCCTGGATTTCCTTGAGCGCAGCGATATTGTCCTTGACGAAACGGGGCTTCAGAAGAAGGTCCTCGGGCGGGTAGCCGGTCACGGCAAGCTCGGGCAAAGCCACAATATCAGCGCCGGTATTTTTCGCGCCGTTGATCGCGGCGATGATCTTGTCCCGGTTGCCCGTCAGGTCGCCGACAATAGGGTTGATCTGTGCCATGGTGATGCGGATCGTGCGCATGTAATGCCTTTCACTTAAAATGCCGACTTATGATATCTAATGTGAAACATTTATCGGGAGCGGATAAATTGATTCTTTGCTTCTTCTATTACCTGCTTCAAAGGAACCTGTTTCTCCTCAGCGATCTTTCTGCAATCCTCGAACTCCGGAGTTGCTGTAAGCACCTCTCCATTCCGTCTGCTGATCTTCATCCTGATCTTGCCGTATTGAGTTTCTACCTGTTTAATTTCCCGCGTGAGTTTCTTTCTGCACTTTTCCTGGATACGGACGCCGATGCTGGTGGTCTCGCGGAAAATTGTGTCCACGATGATGTCGGTTTTCGACGCATCGGTCAGCACCGAAAGCAGGACCGCAGGCCTGCCTTTTTTCATGATGATCGGCGTAAGATACACGTCCTGGGCGCCCTGGTGCATGAGTTTATCGATCACGTAATCATAGACCTGCGGATTCATGTCGTCGATGTTCGTCTCGATCACGATGGAAGTATCCTCTTCGCAGGCAGATGCCGTTTCGCCGATCAGGAGGCGGAGCACGTTCGGCTGACCAGCAATGTCCTTGTTGCCTGCTCCATGCGCAATACGTTCCACCTTCATTTGCGGCATTGGACCGAACGAGGAAGCCTGGGTGGTCAGGATAACAGCTCCTGTCGGTGTCGTAAGTTCGAAGGGGACCGATGAACCGTAGCTCGGGACCCCTTTCAGCAACTCCGCTGTAGCCGGCGCCGGGACTGGAAGTATGCCGTGAGCGGTCTTGATCGTGCCCGAACCCACGTTGACAGGTGATCCGACAATTGTTGTGATGCCGAGCATCTCCATGCCGATGATTGAGCCCACAATATCCACGATCGCATCCACAGCACCGACCTCGTGAAAGTGGACCTTGTCCACTGTAGTGCCGTGGACGCTGGCCTCCACCTCGGCTAATTTCTGAAAAATGGCGGTGCTTTTTTGTTTAATGGATGAAGACAGAGTTGAGGCTTCGATCAACTTGGTAATATCCGGGAGATGGCGGGCCGGCTGATCTTTTTCATCGAGGCAGACATGCACCTTGGTTGCTGCGATGCCGTAGCGCACCACTTTTAATGCCGTGATCTCATAGCCCGGCAGGTTCAGTTTATCAAGCTCGGCACGCAGAGTGTCGATGGGTACACCGGCATCCACCAGCGCGCCAAGCGTCATATCGCCGGATATTCCCGAAAAACAGTCGAAGTAAGCAGTAGTCATAAAATTAGGGTGCAAGTTTTTGACGTCAGGTTCCTTGCAAAGATGGCAAGATTAGCGCTCTCCCAGCGTGTTGATCCTGTGCGCCAGCACGCCGGCGCCGAATCCGTTGTCGATGTTCATGACCGCAATGCCGGCGGCGCAGGAGTTGAGCATGGTGAGCAGCGGCGCCAGGCCCTGGAACCCCGCCCCGTAGCCCACGCTCGTGGGCACGGCAATCACCGGCTTGTCCACCAGCCCGCCCACGACCGAGGGGAGCGCGCCGTCCATGCCCGCGACCACGATGAGCACCCGCGCCGAGTCGAGCAGTTCCCGTTTGCTCAAAATACGGTGGATGCCGGCAACACCGACGTCATACACGGTCTGAACTGTGCTGCCAAGCGTTTGCGCGGTTATTGCGGCTTCTTCGGCAATGGGGATGTCCGATGTTCCCGCGGTCAGAACCAGCACCTTGCCCGTGGTGAGGGTCTTCTTTTTATCCTGGACCACGATCGCCCGTGAAGCAGGGTGATAGACCGCCCGTCGATCGAGCTTCCTGACTGCTTTATAAACAGGTTCCGACGCGCGTGTGGCCAGGATGTCGCTCCCTGCCGCGAGCATATGCCTGGTGATGCCGATGACCTGCTCCAGCGTCTTGCCTTCGCAGTAGATGACCTCCGGCATGCCGTGGCGCAGATGGCGGTGATGGTCTATGTGGGCGTAGGACAGGTCCTCGAAAGGCAGGTGCTTGAGCCGGGTGAAAGCGGCTTCGACATCGGTTTTGCCGGAACGGACGTCCTGAAGGAGCCTGGTGAGGTCTGATTTATTCATAGTATAAGGGCCGCGGTTATGCCGGCTTATTCACCCCTGAGCTCGCGCCGCATCAAGTCTTCCACTGCGCGCTTCGGGTCCTTGCCTTCGTAGAGGAGCTGATACACCTCGTCAATGATCGGCATTTCGATGCCATGTTTTTTCGCAAGCTCACGCGCGGCTTTTGCGGTCTTGACGCCCTCAGCCACGGTTTTCGTTCCCTTCATGATGTCGTCCAGCGTCTCTCCCTTGCCGAGACGCACGCCGAGCGTGCGGTTCCGCGAGAGGCCTCCGGTGCAGGTCAGAACCAGGTCCCCCATGCCGGCAAGGCCTGAGAACGTAGCAAGGCTCCCGCCCATGGTTACGCCGAGTCGCGCCATTTCCGCGAGCCCCCGGGTGAGCATGGCCGCCATGGTGTTGTAACCGAAGCCCATGCCTTCGAGCACGCCGGCTGCGATGGCTACAACGTTTTTGAGCGAGCCCGCAAGCTCCAGACCGATGACATCAGGGTTGGTATAAACGCGGAAAAAGGGGCTGCTGAAGACCTCCTGCACTCGTTTACCTACGACGGGGTCATAGGAAGCGAGGGCCACGGCCGTCG
>Ga0315281_10001269_pt1 | contig 37047 bp, 35 predicted proteins | sample YL17G07_0_MG_FD_204540 | JGI IMG/M metagenome (GOLD analysis project Ga0315281, IMG submission 204540) | Sediment microbial communities from Yellowstone Lake, YNP, Wyoming, USA - YL17G07_0 | ecosystem: Environmental > Aquatic > Freshwater > Lake > Sediment | place: USA: Wyoming | collected...
ACACGCTGCCAGCGCACAAGCTGCCGTCGGCGCGCGGGCATGGCGAACCGCTTGCATCCAGCCTCAACCCGCCGCCCGGTGCCACCTGGTCGGGGGTGATGATGGGTGCACCGGAGGATTTCTATCTCATTGCCAGCGACGCCGGCTACGGCTTTATATGCAAACTTGGCGACCTCATCACTGATCGCCGCGCCGGCAAGGCTGTTCTGAAAGTACCGAAAGGCTCCAGGGCGCTACCGCCACAGCGTGTCGCCGACATGCAGAACGACTGGCTGGCGGCCGTCACCAACAAGGGCAATATACTGGTGTTCATGGTTGCCGAGCTGCCGCCGATGGAAAAGGGCAAGGGCGAGAAGATTCTGGCCATCCCCGGCGCGCGCGTTGCAAAGCGCGAGGAATATCTGGCCGGTGTTGCCGTTTTCAAAGAAGGACAGCAATTGCTATTGCGTACAGGTAAGGGTGAACTCAAACTACGCTCGGGCAATGATATCGATCAATACGTCAGCGAACGGGCCTTGCGCGGATCAAAGTTGCCGAGGGGTCATCAGGAAGTAAAAGAGATCGAAGCGATTGAGAAGTAAAAGTTCAGCGACGCGCAAGTCGCAATGTTCAATAATGCAGTTCAATATCGCCGTGAGCGACCCAACAACATGAGAGGAGATTGTATGCGCAGCAAAATCATGTCAGTCATCAGCGCTTTCGTGCTCGCCGCTGTCGTGTTGCCAGCCATGGCGGCAGACAAGGCCGAACTCAAGACCGATCAGGAGAAGAATGGGTACAGTGCCGGCTATGACATTGGTAAATCGATACAACGGCAACTCGCTGACATCGATGCTGAAGCTACGGCGCGCGGAATGAAAGATGCCCTGAACAGTGTTGCCCCCGCACTGCCGGAACAGGAAATGCAGCAACGCTTCGCGAGCTTGCGGCAGGAGTCTGCCAAGAAAATTGTGGAGAAGAACAAGAAGGACGGTGAGGCATTTCTGGCCAAGAACAAGGGCGAAAAGGGCGTGAAGACCACCGCCAGCGGCCTGCAGTACAAGGTCATCACGGCGGGCAAGGGCAAGCAGCCTACGGCCGATGATACGGTGACCGTGAATTACCGCGGCACGCTGGTTGACGGGACGGAGTTCGACAGTTCCTATAAGCGCAACCAACCTGCGACCTTCCCGGTCAAGGGTGTGATCGCCGGCTGGACTGAAGCGCTGCAACTGATGAAGGAAGGATCAAAGTGGATGCTCTACTTGCCGTCGGCCATTGCCTATGGCGAGCACGGTGCAGGTAGTCTGATTGGGCCAAACTCCACCCTCGTCTTTGAGGTGGAGCTGCTATCAATCAACAAGCCGAAACAGTAGCCGTTTTTTTTGCGACCGCAGTTGCGGTATTTGGTGCGCTACACTTAGTGGCCCAACCGGTTAGAGCGGGTGTGCGGCAAACGAAGCCGTTCCGGAACGTCGGCTGCGTCTGGGTTTTTCATGGCTTATGCTATAAATGGACTTGGAGAGCCCGAATTATTGGGTACGATATGGAGGCATGCGTGTCAATCGAATCGAGAGAATCTGAACGGCTGGATACCAGTTATACCATCGCAGTACGACTGGTTGGCGCCAGGCAGTCAGACAACGCCGCCAGCATGACCAATCTCAGCCGTGGTGGACTGTGCTTCGTGTCGACCCTGAATCTGAAGCAGGGCGACAAGGTTGATATCGATCTGCCATCCGCCAAGCCGGTGGCGACACTCAAGGCCAGGGTCATTTGGTGTCGCTCACAGCGTGACAAGTTCTCCGTCGGTGCCGAGTTTGTCGAAATGAGTGATGCACGACGCGCGCGGATTATCGAAATGCACCAGGCCATCACTGCCTACCAGAAAATGAATAACCCCTCCGGCGACTCACAGCAGGCGGCGGCCGAATGGCTCCGTCTGCATGCCGTGAAGTTTCTTGCCGACGCGCCCTGACGGGGTGATTGCGATCCGCTCGCCGTACCAGAGCGGACGTTCTCCACAACTTTCAAAACAGGGGCAGTGATGGCTGCTGATATCCCGACAAGTGACCTGATCGGTCTCGTGTGGTTTGTAGTCCTCTGGGCTGGCTACACCTGGTATACCGACCGGCATGCGCGACGTGCGCACTCACTGCGTTCAGTGATGCATGGTTATCGCGAGCAGTGGATGCAGCAGATGCTTGCTCGCGACAACCGCGTGGTGGATGTGAACATTCTGCGCAACCTGTTGCAGGGCGTGGCGTTCTTCGCTTCCGCCACGGTGCTCATACTCGCAGGTCTGATGACCATCCTCGGATCCACGGACAAGGTCATCGAGATCGTGCGTGCACTGCCGTTTGCCGCCAAGACGACACTGGGGCAATGGGAGCTGAAACTGCTCGTCCTGTGCGTGATCTTCGTCTACGCCTTCTTCAAGTTCACCTGGGCGATGCGTCAATTTAATTACTGTGCCACGTTGATCGGTGCCGCGCCCAAGGGGTCGGACGATGCCTTCGCTCGGCGTGCGGCCGAGGTCAGCACCAACGCTTCAAAGGATTTCAACCAGGGATTGCGCGCATATTACTTCAGCCTCGCGACACTCGGCTGGTTTGTCGGCCCCTGGGTCTTTGTGGCCGCCACCGCGTTCGTTACCGGGGTGCTCTACTGGCGAGAATACCGATCCACAGTGCTCAGAATTCTGTGTTCACAAAATGCGGTTAGTCGGTGAGCCTTCTGGCCTGTCTGTAACCTCTCACCGTTCATGTCGCCAGTTTCTGTCACAACAATACCGAAGTCTGCTTAGATCCGGAAGTGACCAAACATTCGATGCGTGGTATGCCGATCAAGGTTTGACAGGGTATCAAGTGTTGGTTGATATACTTAAGGTCAGATGAAACAACAAGAACAGAAGCAGTCCGAGATGGGGCAACGTGCCAATGTACCCGTGTCTGATGGCAAGGGTCTGCTGTACGTCTGTGAGCGGCTGCCGAAGAGCGTGTTGGCAGTAGTGAGTGTGGTATTGACATTGCTGGTTTCGTATACAGACTTTGTCACCGGCAAAGAATTATCACTGCTTGTTTTCTATACGTTCCCGATAGGTATCGCCGCCTGGTATGGCTCGCGCAATCTGGGTCTGTTTGTAGCCACATTGTCGGGTATCGGCTGGGTTACAGCCGAACTGCTGTATGTCATTCAGGTTCATCCCCTGATTTTAATCTGGAATGCGGCGATGCGTGCCAGCGTATTCCTGGTACTGGCGTATCTGCTATCAATGCTGCGTGTCCGCCTGACAGAGGTCACCCTCCAGGCGCGTACGGATTCACTCACGGGACTTGCCAACCGCCGCTATCTTTATGAGCGCGCAAATGCTGAGCTGCAGCGCGCGCCGGCATAACCGCCCCTTGACGCTAGTCAGTATCGATGTCGATGACTTCAAGTTGATCAACGACCGCCATGGGCACGCAGCCGGCGATGGGGTGCTGTGTGCCGTCAGCGATGTGTTGCGACACATTACCCGTGAGATCGATGTGGCGTCACGCACCGGAGGGGACGAGTTTGTTGTCCTGCTGACTGAAACCAGCGCCGCGGCGGCTCGCGAGGTGACGGGGAAACTGCAGGGCGCATTGCGGAAGCGCATGGGCGAGATCGGGCGGGCGGTTACATTCAGCTTTGGTGCCGTCACCTTCGAGATGCCGCCAGACAATGTGGACGAGCTGTTCCGTCTTGTTGACGTGCAGTTGTATAGTGCCAAGCATCTTGGCAAGGACCGCCTGGTACAGACGGTGGTACCGTAGTTAGAGCTCCTAGTTCTGTTCCTCCGCGCGCCGGGATTGTAGCAATGACTCGGCCTCTTCAAACGATATTCCCCATACGTCCAGCGGCAGGGTTTTGCCGGAAACGCTGATGGTTTGCTCGTGACCTTGCCAGAGTTCAGATGGCAGGTTGAGATAGGCATCGCGGTTGAGCAGGATGGCGCGGCCGAATGTCTTGGTCTTTTCCTGCAGACGGAAGGTGAGATTTACCGCGTCGCCGATGGCGGTACGACCCTGTTCCGTGCCGAGCGCGGCATTACCGATGTTGATGCCAACGCCGATTTTTAGTTGTTGCGGCAGGTTGGGACGTGTTGCATTGATGTTCCGTGTGATGCGATCCAGTTCGCAGGCGGCGCCGAGCGCATTCAGCAGCGAGCCGGTCGGATCGACGTTGGCATCCCAGCGCGCATACACGCAATCGCCCATGAACTTGTCGATGGTGCCGCGCCGCTGCTTGATGCACTGTGTGGCCTCGCGAAACCACTGGTTCATGAGTTCGGTGAGGTCGCGCACCGGGATCGCCTCAGACAGGCTGGTGAAGCCGCGGATATCGGCAACCAGGATGGCGATACGGATGAGTTCAACACTCTCCTGCACGACAATGGTCGTGGCGCGCTGGTCGCGCGGCTGGCTCGCGCCGGACCTGGCGGACGGTTGACGAAATTGCATGTTCATGGCGCCAATTGAAATCTGGTCGCCATCGTTGAGACGTGTGGGCAGACGAATGCGCGCGGCGTTCACATAACTGCCGTTTGAGCTGTCCTCGTCGACAATGTAGAAACTGCCATCCTGCATGCGGTAAAGCATGGCGTGACGGCGCGACACGCGCGAGTCGTCGAGAACGATGTCGCTGCCTTCCTCGCGGCCAAGGATCATGACTTCCTTGCACTCTACTCGCCGGGCCTGTTCGCCTTGTTTGAATAACAGAAACGCCTGCATAACTTCCCTTTCCGTATTGTTTCGTGATGTCCCAAGCATAGACCCTGAAAAGGGTTTTGGCAGGCCGCCGGGTCTACGGTGGCTCGTGTACAATATCGGCATGCGAATTGCTGCAATTGTTGAATACGACGGCTCCAACTTTTCCGGCTGGCAATGGCAGGACTGTGCGCCGTCGGTGCAGGAGGCGGTAGAAAAGGCGCTGTCAAAGGTGGCGGACGCACCGGTCCGTGTCACCACAGCCGGGCGCACCGATGCCGGGGTGCATGCCAGTGCCCAGGTGATCCACTTTGACACCGAGGTGCGGCGCAGCGACCTCGCCTGGCTGCGTGGCACCAACAGCAACCTGCCGGATAGTGTCGCGCTGCTCTGGGCGAGTGAGGTCGATCCCGGTTTCCACGCGCGCTTCGCCGCTACCGGGCGCGAGTATCACTATGTGATCCTGAACCGCTCGGTGCGGCCAACCTATCTTGCACAGCGCGTCACCCATGAATACCGGCCGCTGGATGTCGAGCGCATGCAGGCCGCGGCGCAACATCTCCTCGGTACCCATGACTTCTCCTCGTTCCGCGCCATGCAGTGTCAGGCAAAGAGTCCGGTGCGCACCTTGCGTGAACTCACGGTCGCAAACCAAGACGGTTTCATTGTTATCAAGGCCGCCGCCAACGCATTCTTGCACCATATGGTGCGCAACCTCGCCGGGGTGCTCATGGACATCGGCGCCGGGGAAAAAGAACCGGAATGGGCGCGCGAGGTGCTTGAGGCGTGTGACCGCACCGTGGGCGGCATCACCGCATCGCCCGGTGGCCTGTACCTCACCGCAGTCGATTATCCAGTGCATTTCAATATCCCTCGAATCCCGGTAGCTCTGGGGCTGTGGTAGAGAAGGCGAATATATTGTTATGGAACACGGCAGATAGAATCTGCGGGGTCACTATGACTGTCATCGTATGCAGGTGAGTGCAACTGTTACAGTATTTTGAGGTCGGCACAGGCAGTCTCTGCCCGGTTGAGATAAACAAGGTTACCTCGGGTACTCTTTGCGCAGAATTGACGGGCCAAGTTTAAGGTTGGGTAACGCCAGGGCACGCTGTCACAGTTTTGTGTTTGTCCACAGGGTTCGACCGATTGTCGGATGCGCACCGAATTATACTGATTCGTCTGTAGGCGGCGAACTGTCGTTCCCGATAGGATTGCCTTTTGGAAGCCATGCGCACACATAGCGACTGAATGAGGGCTTTGGACGTCCCTTCCCAAATCGCTGTGCTCATGACGGATTGAACTTCAGGATTCTATAGTGGCATGGAACGCATGGGGTGCCGTGCATAGTGGGCACCACAGGAGGGAGAATCCGTGGCGGCAGAATGCAATACACAGTCCGTGACCGCCGCAACCTGGGCACGGAATGCCACACAAGGCGCATTGTTCGCGATAGCGGCGTTTACGCTGGCGGCGTGCAGTGACCCCAGTTCGGTGAATGGCTTCAGTGTTGCCCCCACACCTATCGTTGTCTCCCAGTCAGCTGCCACACGGATGCTTGAACAATCCAGCTTCGGTGCCACGGCGCAGGACGTCGCGCATCTGCAAAGCGTCGGAGTCGATGCATTCCTAAATGAGCAGTTTGCCGCAGCTCCGACCGGTTACTCCGGCTTTACCTATGTCGACCACACGGCGCCCACCAGTTGCCAGTACGATGCCACGGCGCCGGCCGGTCCAGCGAGCCTGTGCGCACGTGACAACTACACCCTGTTCCAGGTGCAGCGACGCTTTTTTCGAAACGCCCTGAGCGGTTCTGACCAGCTGCGCCAACGTGTCGCGTTTGCGCTATCGCAGATATTCGTGGTTTCCGGTACCAAGATTAACGAGGCCTACGGCATGGCCGCCTACCAGAATATGCTGCTGCGGGATGCGTTCGGAAATTTTCGCGACCTGCTGAACGACGTGACCCTGAGTCCGGTAATGGGAAATTATCTGGATATGGCCAACAATGACAAGGCAGATCCTGTCAGCGGCACGACTCCGAACGAAAACTACGCGCGCGAGTTGCTGCAACTGTTCTCCATTGGCGTCAACCTGCTCAATCTCGATGGTTCGGTGCAGACCGATGCGAAAGGCCGTCCGGTCCCGGCCTACAGCGAAGGCGTGATCGAAGGCTATGCCTACCTGTTCACCGGCTGGACCTACCCGCCGCGATCCGCGACCACGTTGCAGTGGACCAACCCGATCAATTACGAGAATGCGATGGTAGCGGTCGCGAATCACCACGATACCGGCCCGAAACTCATTCTTCAGGATCGTGTGCTGCCCGGTGGCCAGACGCCGCAACAGGATCTTGCCGACGGCCTCGATGCAGTCTTCAATCATCCAAACGTCGGTCCATTCATCGGCAAACAACTCATCCAGCATCTCGTTACCAGCAATCCCTCGCTGCAGTACGTTGCCCGCGTCGCCACAGTTTTCAACAACAACGGCAAAGGCATGCGCGGAGACATGCGCGCGGTGATCCGCGCCATTTTGCTTGACGCCGAGGCGCGTGGCGACGCCAAGACCGACCCGAGCTACGGACACCTGCGTGAACCTGCGCTTTTTATGACTTCGATCTTGCGCACTCTCGGCGGCCAGTCGGACGGCGTTTATTTGCAATCGCAGGCGGACAGCCTGCAACAGAACCTGTTCACGTCGCCCTCGGTGTTCAACTATTTTCCCCCGAGCTACACGATTGCGGGCACGACGTCACTGGGACCGGAGTTCGGCATTCATGACGCGACCAGTGCCCTGAGTCGCGCCAATTTTGTCTATCAACTGGTGTACGGTGGTGGTGCGGCGGCGGAAGCCAGCGTCAACGGGAGCACTGGAACCAGCCTCGACCTGTCTGCGTATCAGTCCAGTGCTGCGAATGCTGAAACACTGATCATGCAACTGAACCAGCGAATGATGCATGGCACGCTGTCGAAAATTGCCAGCGCGACGATCGCCCAAGCGGTCAATGCCGTGGCGGCGACTGATACGCTCAACCGCGTGCGTATGGCGGTTTACCTGCTGGCGAGCTCGCAACAATACCAGGTGGAGCGCTGACATGAATCGACGTGACTTTCTTCGCCACATGGGCGGCATCGGGGCCGGTGCCGCGCTGGCGCAGCTCGGGCTGCTGGGCAGCCACGCGCTGGCTGCGACCGGGGACTACAAGGCACTGGTGTGTATCTTTCTCGCCGGGGGCAACGATGGCAATAACACGCTCGTTCCGATCGATACTACGGGTTATGCGAAGTATTATGCCGTCCGTGGTTCGCTCGCGCTGCCGCAGGCGAATCTAATGCAGCTGCCGGAAGTCGGCGGTGCGCTGCGCTTCGGGTTGCACCCGGGGCTGGCCGCCTGGCAGACGATCTGGAATGCCGGAAAGATGGCGGTGTTGCTGAATGCAGGCACGCTGCTACAGACGTTGACTCTGGCCCAGTATCAGGCCTCGACCAGCGTCAGGCCGCTCGATCTTTTTTCTCATATCGACCAGCAGGCCCAATGGCAGGCCGCGATATCGGACACCCCGAGCGGCACCGGTTGGGGCGGTCGAATGGCCGATCAATTGGCCGCCGCGAATGCCGGTTCCAGTTTGCCGACGATGATAACAACCTCGGGCAATAATCTCTTCGTTACCGGGCAGGCCTCGCGCGCACTCGCCATCCCGGTGTCTGGTTCGTACGGGCTGAGTGGCGCCGGCACCAGCGGGGCGAACCTGGTGCGCACCACTGCGTTAACGCAACTGCTTGGCGTCGACAAGGACTCGCTGCTCATCGACGCGGCACAGGACATCACCACGAACGCCTTGAACTATTCCGCTACGCTCAGTCCTCTCCTTGCCGGCAACAGTACTCCGGCGGCAGCGCCATTCGCGACATTGACCTCTGGCATTGCAAAGCAGTTGCTCGCCATTGCCAAGATCATCGAGGCGCGCACCGCGTTCAACGCGACGCGCCAGATATTTTTCGCCTCGCTGGGCGGTTTCGATACCCACACTAACCAGCTCACTGCCCAGGCGAGCCTCTTCGGTCAGCTTGGCCCGGCGGTCAAGGCGTTTTACGACGCGATGGCGGCGATCGGCGAGAACGCCAACGTGACCACGTTCACGCTCTCCGATTTTTCGCGCACGTTCAAGCCGAACACCACCGGCGGCACCGATCACGCGTGGGGCAACAACCATTTCATTATCGGCGGCGCGGTGCACGGCCAGCGCTTTTACGGCACGCAACCGACGCTTACCCTGGGCGGGCCGGATGACACCAGCAAGGAAGGTCGCTGGATTCCGACCACGGCAGTGGACCAATACGCAGCGACGCTCGCGACCTGGTTCGGCGTGTCGCCGGCCGGCCTGGCCAGCGTTCTGCCCAACCTGTCACGGTTTCCGGCCGCCAATCTCGGTTTCGTCTAGTTCCGCTGGAGTTCCGTCACTATATTCCCGGACACCGGTGGCCCTGGGGCTGTGCTAGACCAGACAGGCCTTGTCCAAGAAAACACATCCGTCCCGGCCTAATGTAGGGCGGGTTAGCATTTTTTGCGTAACCCGCCAAGCGTTGCGCAGCGACACAACGCCATTTTTAACGTCTTCAATCGGTGATGACATAAGGCACACATCCGGCTAGACTGGACGAATGAAGCCGTTTCGTTGGAACCACGAAAAGAATGAACAACTGAAAGCTGAGCGGAACGTTTCCTTCGAGGAAATTGTTCTTGCCATTGAAGCCGACGGATTGCTCGACATCGTGGCGCACTCCATTTCTGGCAAATTCCCTAATCAACGAATGTTGGTTGTAGAGATCGAGCGATATGCCTACCTGGTTCCATTTGTGGAAGAGGCTGACTACTACTTCCTTAAAACGGTTATTCCAAGCAGGAAGGCCACCCGTGACTACCTGAAAGGCGGTGTTTAAATGAAAAAACGTAAACCTTCGTATGAAGAGCGAATTTCTGAGGACTACGAGAAAGGCCGATTTAAGTCCGTTGCTCCATCGAAAGCCGAACTGAAAAACTTTAAAGAAGCGGCCCGGGCTACGTTCATCAAGGACCGGAGGGTAAATGTCAGATTGTCCTCGCCCGATCTGATGGATATTCAAAGCCGTGCGGCCGAAGAAGGCGTGCCTTACCAAACGCTCATTGCCAGCGTGCTACATAAGTTCGTGACAGGCCGGTTCACGGAGAAATCGTCGCGTCTGACAACGCGCTCAAGCGGTCGCGCCAAACGACGGCGCGCCGCTTAACGCGGGCGGTTGGGCCAGTCCCGTAGGGTGGGCAAACAGTACTTTACCCACGCGGGTTCCGAATCGAAACGTGTGGGCACAAACAACGTGCCCACCCTACTGGACTGCCTTGTCCCGGAGCCCCAGCCATGACCACCCTGCTTGTCGGGTTCGATTCCGCGTGGACCCCCACCAATTCTGGTGCGTTCGTTGGGGTGCTCCACGATGACGGGAAGTTCCGCGAGCTCGGTCCGCCCCAGATCGTGAACTACAGCGAGGCTGAAGGCGTCATTCTCAAGTGGCAAGCCAAGCAGGTGCCGACGGCAACAATCGTTCTGCTCGACCAACCGACCATCGTGAAGAATGCTGCGGGCCAGCGGCCAGTCGAGAACCTTGTCGGGTCGCCGGTCAGCCTTCGGTACGGTGGGGTGCAGCCGGCCAACACCGCCAAGAAGGAGATGTTCGGCGAGGAGGCACCGATATGGCGGTTCTTGACCCGGTTCGGCGGCCCGGCGGATCCCTTGGAGCCAGTGACGGACACGCGGGTGTTCGAGACCTACCCTGTGCTGACAATGATTGCGCTCGGCTGGATGCTGCCAGACTCACGTCCTGCGGGTCGGTTGCCCAAGTACAACCCGAAGCGGAAAAAAACATTCTCGATCTCGGACTGGCAGCATGTCTGCGGGCTGGCGTCTGGTGCGTTTCGTGAGCGCGAACTCGCGGGGATCGTTCGGTGGATCGATGAGGCTGCCAGAAACACTTCGCCACGCAAGAGTGATCAGGACGGCCTTGATGCCTGTCTGTGCCTGCTGGTCGCGCTGTACTTGGCGGAGCGGAAAGACTGCCTGATGGTCGGTAATCGTCAGACTGGTTACATTGTCGTGCCGTACGACGCCGGGCTTCGTGAGGAACTCGGGGCCCGCTGTAACCAGACAGGTCGAGCGCCGTCGGAGTGGGTGCGAGCATTTCGGTTGCCGGCGAGCGTGCCGTGACCGTATCTTGTCGGTATCGTATATCTCACTCGGCGCGATCAGCCTTTATCTCGGCTTGAATCTCTTCCATCGTCAGCGGCGGTACGCTGGCCGCGGCAATCTTCTCGCGCGCTTGCGCGAGCCGGCGGCTGCGCACGGCCTCGCGCAGCAGGGCTTGCAGGGCTTGCGGTTCGAGCAGGCCCATGATCGCCGCCTCTTTGGCAAGTGGGTCGGGCAACTCCAGTTTTACTTGCAGCGTCGTCATGGGTTCAACTCCTGAGCGGCCTGTGTAACATCGGGCTGGAAGTAACCGGTTTCAGCTTTCACTGTAAGCCATTCCGGGTATATTCGCCAAGCAGCGTAGCCCGGATGGAGCCCTTCGACTTCGCTCAGGACAGGTGCAGCGGAATCCGGGGATAGATGGCATTGCTGACCTTTTTCCCCGCATTCCGCTGGCGCTTCATGCGGGCTACTTCTACTTCTTGGGCCTTATGCTGTTCGGGCACCGTATCCTTGGTCTCAAGTGCTTGAGGTAGTGCCATTGAGGTCTGACCATGATCGGCATGTTGCTGGGTGCATTGCCGCGCCGCGAAAGGTTCCACCAGCTCCCGGTGCGGGTGCGTCTTCTGGTAAGCTAATGCACCTATTGTGAGCCTGAAGCATGCGCACCCGCGTCAAAATCTGTGGTATCACCCGAGTCGAAGACGCCTTGGCAGCCGCCGCGGCCGGCGCGGATGCCATCGGCCTGGTGTTCGCCGAGGCCAGCCCGCGCTGCGTGTCGGCCGATCAGGCGCGCACCATCGCTGCCGCCTTGCCGCCCTTCATTACGGTCGTGGGGCTGTTCGTGGACGCGCCCGCCGCCCGCATCCGTGAGGTGCTCGGCCAGGTGCCCCTCGACCTGTTACAATTCCACGGTCGCGAGACCCCTGAGGATTGCCGGCAGTTCGGGCGTCCTTATATAAAGGCCGTGCGCATGACCCCCGGGGTGGATCTCGCCGCCGAGGCGCGGCGTTACGCGCAGGCCGCGGGTCTGTTACTCGATGCCTACGATCCGCAGCTGGCCGGTGGCACGGGTGCGACGTTCGACTGGACGCGGGTACCGCTGGATCTGGGCAAGCCGGTGATTCTGGCCGGTGGCCTGACGCCCGAGAATGTCGCGCGCGCCATTCAAGCAGTCCGGCCGTATGCGGTGGACGTGTCGAGCGGTGTAGAGCAGAGCAAAGGTATCAAGGACGCGGCGAAAATCGCCGCGTTTATCCGGACTGTGGCAGTTAATGGTTAAAAGCAAGGCGGAAGCCACAGATGAACACAGATCGAGATAAACAGACGGTTCACATTTTATTTGTTCTGCGTTCATCTGTGGATCCAGCAATCTTATGACCTACATGTATCCCGACACTCGCGGGCACTTCGGAAAATACGGCGGCATGTTTGTCGCCGAGACGCTCATGCAGCCACTCGCCGAGCTGCGTGCGGCCTATGAGCGTTATCGTGTCGATCCCGTTTTTCAGGAAGAGTTCGCGGACGAGCTGCGGCTGTTCGTCGGCCGGCCGTCGCCACTTTATCCGGCCAAGCGCCTCACCAAGGAGTTCGGCGGCGCACGCATTTATCTGAAGCGCGAAGACCTGAACCATACCGGCGCGCACAAGATCAACAATACCGTCGGCCAGGCGCTGCTCGCCAAGCGTATGGGCAAGACCCGCATCATCGCCGAGACGGGCGCCGGCCAGCATGGTGTGGCGAGCGCGACCGTGGCGGCGCGCCTCGGCATGGAGTGCGTGGTGTACATGGGCGAAGAGGACATGAAGCGCCAGGCGATTAACGTGTATCGCATGAAACTGCTTGGTGCCAGGGTGGTGCCCGTGACCTCCGGCTCCAAGACCTTGAAAGACGCGCTGAACGAAGCCATGCGCGATTGGGTCACGAATGTGGACAACACCTTCTATATTATCGGCACGGTCGCCGGTCCGCATCCGTACCCGGCGATGGTGCGTGATTTCCAGGCGGTGATCGGCGGCGAAGTGCGTCACCAGATCATGGAGTTCGAAGGCCGGTTTCCGGATGCGCTGGTCGCGTGCGTCGGCGGCGGCTCGAATGCCATGGGTCTGTTCTATCACTTCATCGACGAACCGAAGGTCGCGCTGTACGGTGTCGAGGCGGCGGGCGAGGGGCTCGCCACCGGCCATCACGCCGCGCCGCTGTCGGCCGGGCGTGTCGGCGTGCTGCACGGCAACCGTACTTACCTGATGGAAGACGCCGACGGTCAGATTATCGAGACCCACTCGATCTCGGCCGGCCTCGACTATCCGGGTGTCGGTCCGGAGCATGCCTGGCTCAAGGATTCAGGGCGCGCACAATACGTCGCGATCACCGACGACGAGGCGCTGGCGGCGTTTCACACGTTGACGCGTATCGAGGGCATCATGCCGGCGCTCGAGTCGAGCCATGCCATCGCCTACGCAAAGAAACTCGCGCCCCAACTCGGCAAGGACAAGTGCATGGTCATCAATCTGTCCGGACGCGGTGACAAGGATGTGCACACCATCGCGGCGCGCGAAGGGATGCAATTCTGATGTCACGCCTCGCTGCACGATTTGCACAATTGAAGCAGCAGGGCCGCGTGGCCCTCATACCTTATATAACCGCTGGCGACCCGCAACCCGCGGTCACGGTGCCACTGATGCACGCGCTGGTTGTGGCCGGTGCGGATGTCTTGGAACTGGGTGTGCCGTTCTCCGATCCCATGGCCGATGGCCCGGTCATTCAGCAGGCCGCCGAACGCGCCCTGAAGCATCACGTCAGTCTGCACCACGTGCTCGACATGGTGCGCGAGTTTCGCAAGAAAGATTCCAGTACGCCCGTTGTGCTCATGGGTTATCTCAATCCGATTGAAGTGTTCGGCTATCCGGCCTTTGCCAAGGCAGCCGCCGCAGCCGGTGTGGATGGCGCGCTCACTGTGGACCTGCCGCCGGAAGAAGCGGACGATTTCGTCACGGCCACGCGCGCGCACAATCTCGATACAATTTTTCTGCTTGCACCCACCAGCGATGCCGGACGCATCCAGCGCATCCTTGGTGTGGCAAGCGGCTTTGTCTATTATGTCTCGCTGCGCGGCGTTACCGGCGCCGGACACCTCGACCTGACCGAAGTGCGCAACAAAGTGAGTATCATCAAGAAGCAGACGACATTGCCCGTGGGCGTCGGCTTTGGCATCGGCAGCCCGGAGGCCGCGGCGCAGGTCGCGGCCTTCGCGGACGCGGTGGTGGTGGGCAGCGCGCTGGTGCAACGCGTGGCCGCACTCGCGGCCACGCCCGACAAAATTCCGGCGGAAGCCGCGGCATTCATCGGCAGTCTGCGCGCGGCCATCGACCGCGTTCCGACCGCCAAGCAATCTGGAGGTTTACGATGAGCTGGTTCGATAAACTGATACCGCCCAAGATCAAGATCAGCAAGGGCACCGAGAAGAAAGCGGTACCGGAAGGTCTGTGGCACAAATGCCAGGGCTGCGGTGCGGTGCTGTACATGGCCGAGGTCGAGAGCAACAGCAATGTCTGCCCGAAGTGCGCCTACCACATGCGCATCGGCGCGCGTCGTCGCCTCGATCTGTTCCTCGACAAGGAGCCGCGCACTGAGATCGGCGCCAACCTGTCGCCGGTGGACGCACTCAAGTTCAAGGACACCAAGAAATACAAGGATCGCCTGATCGATGCACAGAAAACCACCGGCGAGAAGGATGCACTGGTGGTGATGCAAGGCGCGGTCGAGGGCGTGCCGCTGGTGGCGGTGGCCTTCGAGTTTGGCTTCATGGGCGGCTCGATGGGCTCGGTGGTCGGCGAGCGTTTCGTGCGCGGCGTGAACGCCTGTCTGGAACACAAGCTGCCGCTGGTGTGCTTCTCGGCCTCGGGCGGTGCGCGCATGCAGGAGGCGCTGCTGTCACTCATGCAGATGGCCAAGACCTCGGCAGCGCTCACCCATCTGGGCGAGCAGGGCCTGCCGTTCATTTCCGTGCTCACTGATCCGACCATGGGCGGCGTGTCGGCGAGCTTCGCCATGCTCGGTGACATCAACGTGGCCGAACCCAAGGCGCTGATCGGCTTTGCAGGTCCGCGTGTGATCGAGCAGACCGTGCGCGAAACCCTGCCGGAAGGCTTCCAGCGTTCCGAGTTTCTGGTAGAACACGGCGCGATCGACTTGATCATCGACCGGCGCCAGATGCGGCCGAAGCTGGCGTCGCTGTTGGCCATGCTCATGAAGCGCCCGCCGGTCGCCATTACCTCCGCAGCGTGATCCAGTAGCAGGCCTCGGGAGAATACGCAGAGAACGCTGAGGCGCAGAGGACACAAAGATCTACTTGATAATTTCTCTCTGCGATCTTTGCGCCTCTGCGTCCTCCGCGTTTATTCACAAGTGCCGGAGGAGGTCTGAGATATAGATGGCTTCTGATACAGACATGCGCACGCTTAGCGATTGGCTGGCGTGGATGGAGACCCTCCATCCACGTGAGATCGAGCTCGGCCTCGTGCGCGTGGCAGAAGTGCGTGACCGACTCGGTCTCGCGCAACCGGCGTTCGCCATTATCACCGTCGCCGGCACCAACGGCAAAGGGTCGACGGTGGCGATGCTGGAACACGTCCTGCACGCCGCCGGCTATCGTGTCGGTGCCTATACCTCACCGCATCTGATCGATTACAACGAACGCGTGCACGTGGCCACCGAAGCGGTGAGCGACGCCGAGCTGTGCGCGGCCTTCGAGCGTGTCGAAGCCGTGCGCGCGGATACGCCGCTGACCTATTTCGAGTTCGGCACACTGGCGGCCATGGATCACTTTCGTCAGCGCGGAGTGGACGTCGCCATACTCGAAGTTGGCCTGGGCGGGCGGCTGGATGCGGTGAACGCCTGGGATGCGGATGTTGCCATAGTAAGCAGTATTGGCATCGATCACACCGAGTGGCTGGGGCCGGACCGCGAATCCATCGGGCGCGAAAAGGCCGGTGTCTATCGCGCACAGCGCTGCGCCATTTGCGGTGACCCGGATCCGCCGCGCAGCCTGATCGAGGTCGCCGAACAGGTCGGTGCGCGCCTGCTGTGTGTGAACAGGGATTTTGACTTCGAGCGACTGCCGGAAGGCTGGACCTGGCGTGCGCTCGACAAGAAACATTCCGGATTGCCCTACCCGGCGATGCGCGGCGATTACCAGCTGTACAACGCCGCCTGCGTGATCATGGCGCTCAGCTGTCTCGTCAGTCGCTTCCCGGTCAAGATGGCGGATATCCGCGCCGGGCTGCTGAATGCCGTGTTGCCCGGACGTTTCCAGACACTGCCGGGCCGGCCGGTGCGTGTGCTGGATGTCGCGCATAACGCGCAGGCCGCCAGGGCGCTGGCGCAGACCCTGCACGAGCAGATTGTGCCCGGCCGGACTATCGCCGTGTGCGGCATGTTGCACGACAAGCCGATAGTCGACGTGCTGCGCATACTGATGCCACAGGTATCGAGCTGGCATGTCGCTGGTCTTCCCGGCACACGTGGCACGAGCACCGAGGACATGCGCGCCGCATTGGCCGCGGCCGGAGTAAGCGCGGGCGCGGGTCTGCACGAAGATATCGAGCAGGCCTATGCAGCGGCGCTTGCCGAAGCAAACGAGCATGATCGCATTGTGGCGTTTGGCTCGTTCTACACCGTGGGTGCTATACTGCGCCAGCCCAAGAATCGAACCGGTGTCATGGCCGAGCGCAAGGAAACCGAAGACGATTTCAATCCTCGCCACCGCATTGTGGGTGCCGTGGTGCTCGTGGCGCTGGCGGTCATTTTTTTGCCGATGCTGTTGAGCGATCGCCCTCCTGATTCTGACGACAGCAAGAATGTCTCCGGTGGACCCGCCCCCGAGACCCGGATTGTTGTGACGCCGGTACCGCCGCCGGGTGACAAGGCGCCCGGTTTCTCCAAATCAGCGGTGTCCGAGAAGGCACCCGAAAAAGCCGGAGCCGCTGCCAAGACGGTTGTTGTTCCAGTTGAGCAGACCACGGAAATCCCGGCGCTGGCGAAAGCACCAACCATTCCGGAGTCACCGCAACCGGATGCACAGTCCGCCCTCGAACCCAATTCTGTTAGTGAAGCCGTGGAGCCCGCGATAACGGCCAAGCCGACGACCCCGGTCGGGAAAGGCTGGCTGGTGCAGGTTGGTGCCTTCTCGCAGCTGGAGAATGCCAAGCGCCTGCATGACAAGCTCAGTCAGAAGGGCTACACCGCGAAGCTCGATCCGCCGAACCCGGTGAAGGGCAAGACCGTGCGCGTTGAGGTTGGACCCTACAAGGACGCGGCGGCCGCCAAGGCCGCGCAGGCGCGTATCCTGAGCGAGTTCGGTATCAAGGGCGTGGTCCGCAAACAGTAATCCAGCCAACCCGTGAGCATCTTCGATCTCGTTATCATTAGTTTGCTGGCACTGTTTACCGGCATCGGTGCCTTGCGCGGCATGTTGCGCGAGTTCCTGTCACTCGCTGTCTGGATGCTGGCGATTGGCAGCGGCTGGCTGTTCGCCGACACCGTGAGCACATGGTTTGAAATGCTGCACGATGCCGAACTGCGTCGTATGGTGGCGTTTCTGACCATTGTGCTGGCGATGCTTGGTGCGTTTTCACTCACGACGTTCGTGTTGCTCAAACTTTTGCCACGGCCTGATCCGGGACTGACCGACCGGGGGGTGGGCGCGGTTCTGGGCGTACTGCGGGGCGCTGTGGTGGTCGTGGTCCTGGTGCTGCTTGCCGGGCTCACGGCACTGCCCAAAAAGGCCGATTGGCGCGATTCGTATCTTGTAGGGATATTTCAGCCTGCGGCAGGCAAAGTTCTGGAATGGTTGCCGTCTTCGGTTGCCCGGCAGTTCCGCTACGGCTAAAATCAGTTTTTAAGGCCGGAGGTTTTTCCCGACATGTGCGGCATTCTCGGCATCCTGGCGAAAGGCCCGGTAAACCAGCACCTCTACGACGGTCTCCTGGTGCTCCAGCACCGTGGCCAGGACGCGGCCGGCATCCTCACCAGCGACGCAAGCCGTATCTACCTGCGCAAGGACAACGGCCTGGTCCGTGACGTCTTCCAGCAGCATCACATGCAGGCGCTCAAGGGCAACATGGGCATCGGCCATGTGCGCTACCCGACCGCTGGCTGTGATTCCCCCGCCGAGGCCCAGCCTTTCTATGTGAACTCGCCGTTCGGTCTGGCGCTCGCGCACAACGGTAATCTCACCAATGCCGCCCAGATCAAAGATGAGCTGTTCCGCGAAGACCTGCGGCACATCAACACCGAGTCCGACTCTGAAATTTTGCTGAACGTGTTCGCGCACGAACTGCAGGCGGTGGCCAAGCTGCGCCTCACACCGGATCAGGTGTTTCGCGCCGTGTCGGCCGTGCACCGTCGCTGTCGCGGCGCCTACGCGGTCACCATGCTGATCGCCGGCGTCGGTATTCTCGCGTTCCGCGATCCCTATGGCATACGTCCGCTGGTGTACGGCAAGCGCGAGACCGATCAGGGCACGGAACACATGTTCGCTTCCGAGTCGGTGGCGCTTGACGTGCTTGGCTTCGCACGCGTGCGCGACGTTGCCCCGGGCGAGGCCATGTTTGTGGACGTGAATGGCGAACTGCACAGTCAGCAGTGTGCCGAGAAGCCGGTGCTTGCACCATGCATTTTCGAGTTCGTGTATTTTGCGCGTCCGGACTCGATGATTGATGGCATCTATGTGCACAAGACGCGCTTGCGCATGGGCGAGAAGCTCGCCAGCAAGATCAAGCGCGTCTGGGCCAACCACGATATCGACGTGGTGATCCCGATCCCCGACACCTCGCGCACCGCGGCCCTGCAAATGGCCTATGCGCTCGACTTGCCGTACCGCGAGGGCTTCATCAAGAACCGCTACATCGGCCGCACCTTCATCATGCCCGGCCAGGCGGAGCGCAAGAAGTCGGTGCGCCAGAAGCTGAACGCCATCGACGTCGAGTTCCGCGGCAAGAACGTGCTGCTGGTGGACGACTCGATTGTGCGCGGCACCACCAGCAAGCAGATCATCCAGATGGCGCGCGACGGCGGCGCGAAAAAGGTGTACTTCGCCTCGGCCGCACCGCCAGTTCGTTTCCCGAACGTGTACGGCATCGACATGCCGAGCGTGCAGGAGCTGATCGGCAACGGCCGCACGGAAGACCAGATCGCCGCAGCGATCGGCGCCGACCATTTGATCTATCAGGACCTGAGCGATCTCATTGATGCGGCGCGCGAAGGCAATCCGAAGATCCAGAAGTTCGATGCCTCCTGCTTCGACGGCCAGTACATCACCGGTGACGTCAACAAGGATTATCTCGACCGTATCGAGCAGGCGCGCAGCGACACCGTCAAGACCGGCCGCAGCATGGCCCAGAGCGGCAACGATCACGTCAGCGCCGAAGTGTTAACCTTCCCGCGTTAGTCGTTATCGTGATGTCCTTTGGCGCCCTGAGGCGGGGTGAGCAATGGTCGGCCGCGTACTCCGCGACCGACACCATGGGGAACAAAGCGACCGCTATTTCGATGGTTGCCGTGTCGCACGATCAAGCGAGGTAAATCTTGAATGGAGGCAAATTCGTGCATCGGCGTCGACTGTTCCTTGCGCACACTCTTTGCGTCCTTCTCGTTGCACCTGTACTCGCGCGGGACGATGCGAAAGAGCGAGAGATAATCGCTTACGTGCAGTCATTTCCGGCCAGCCGAATTGAATCCGGCTTGCCGGATACCTCATTCGAAAAATGGCTTAGATCAATTCTTGGGGGTCCGCAGCTTGAGTGGAAAGTGTACGGCTGTGAAGAGGATGATGACGAAGAATGTACCCACCATCAGGTCTCCTTCCGTACCCCGCAGTGGCACTGCCCCAGTGTTGAGGCAACATTGGTTGTCGAGAAAAACGCCGAGGAAGATGATACTCCTGGCAGTAAGATATTCTTGCAACCGTCTAACGATATCTGGGTGAGCGATTTCGGAATTAGTCGATACGTGCCGACTCTTTTCGATCTGGAAAAAACAGTAAAGGAAGTGGCTGCAACAGCGGCACCCAATCGCCCGTCAAGCCTTCCCGCGCAAAGCCTGAAAAAGATGACGAAGGCGGACATCATTGGGCACGTGCAAGCCCTGGATGTTCATCGTCTCGACTCATCCTTGCCTTCAATGTCCTTTAAGAGGTGGTTGGAAAATAGTGCCCGCTGGCCACTTGACTGGTTGGAGCAGGCTACCTCAGCCGATTCCTTCGTAAGATGCGGACCCAAGCGCCTCAATGTTCGTGTGTATCCATCCGGCATGCATGACCCTGAAGGCCGGAGGCCACCACTCGATATTTCAGTGGATATCGGATCATGGGAACGAGGCATTGAAGGCGAACCAAAGCTATGGATTATTTTTGGCCGCAAAAGAACTTCCTCCGGTTTCATGCCGACTGTGGAGAATCTCTCTGCACTTCAAAAGAAACTTGATGAGTGGCGCGCCGCGCTCTTAACGCGCAAGCCCATAGTACCCGTTGTGCAAAACATGATAAGTATTGGACGGTTCGATCAAGTCCGCGCGACTCCCTCCGGCCATTGCTATGGTCATAGTCTTGATCTCTGGAAGCATGGTGAGCGTCTATTCGGACTTCATCATCGGCACGAAGGTCTGTGCGGCGATCCGCCCTGTAGTGTGATTCAGGAGTTAAAATTCGATCCGAAAACGGGCGATCTTGAATTTTTGTCTTTACTGCCTGGTGAGAAATATAAATTCGTCGGGAGGATTGAACAGGACAAGATCGTTGGCGTCTTCGACATGGAGTCTGTGTCACTAAAGCGAAAGCGTGAGTACCGAACGTCTCAGGACTCGGAGCGAAATGTTGCGGCATGGTGTGTGTTCTGGAGTCAGATTTCACGTTGCAATGGGGTGAAAGCACTATGCAATTCGATGGGGGTGCCAGAGACCCACGAGGTTCAATAACCCCGCTTTAGGCCGATAAATCAGGGGGCCACGACTTATTCGGCCACTGATGCCTATGGCAACAAGACAGCCGCCGCTGCCGTCGTCACTGTCCCGCACGATCAGAAGGGTGGCAAGAAATAAATTGGGGGGTATAAACTTTGGACTCGTCGGTGCCGAGGTGCTGGCCTTTCTGCGCTAGGCATTCTGGCGCTTCCACAACGAAACGAGGCAGAGGCGTTGGCGTTGACAGCGTGTCGATCACGCTATACATTTATTCACACAAGGCGCCGATTTGAATTCAGCTTGCGGGCGCTTAACAAATGCAGCTAAAGCGAGGTGATCCCGCCTCCAGCCGCATTTGCGGCTATTTTTTTGCCCGCAGCCCTGTCTGGCGCCTTGGTTTCAAGTTGATATTGATGGACCAAAAGCGGGAGCAGCAAACATGACCAACGACTTTGACGAATGGGGTTTCGATACCCGCGCCGTCCGTGCGGGCCAGCATCGCACCGCCGAGGGTGAGCATTCCGAGCCGATTTTTCCGACTTCGAGCTATGTGTTCGACAGCGCCGCGGCCGCGGCCGCGCGTTTCGCTGGTGAAACACCCGGTAATATCTATTCGCGTTTCACCAATCCCACAGTGCGCACCTTCGAAGAGCGCCTGGCGACGCTCGAAGGCGGCGAAAAATGCGTGGCGACCGCTTCCGGCATGGCGGCGATTTTGTCCACCTGCATGGCGCTTCTGAAAAGCGGTGACCACATTGTATCTTCGCGCAATGTCTTTGGCCCCACGGTGTTGCTGTTCAACAACTACCTCGGACGCTTTAGCGTGGAAACGACCTATGTGTCGCTGACCGATTATGCCGCCTGGGAGAAGGCTATCAAGCCGAACACCAAACTGCTCTATCTGGAGACGCCGTCGAATCCGTTGACGGAAATAGCGGACATCGCACGCCTGGCCAAGCTTGCCCATGCCAAGGGTTGCCTGCTGGTGGTGGACAACTGTTTCTGTACGCCGGCACTGCAACGGCCGCTTGTGCTTGGCGCAGATATCGTGATTCATTCGGCGACGAAATATCTCGATGGCCAGGGCCGCTGTATCGGCGGCGCCGTGGTCGGCAACGCCGAACTGGTGGGCAAGGAGGTGTACGGGTTCATGCGCACGGCCGGCCCCTCGCTGAGTCCGTTCAATGCCTGGGTGTTTCTCAAGGGTCTGGAAACCCTGAGCCTGCGCATGAAGGCGCACAGTGCCGGTGCGCAGGCGCTGGCCGAGTGGCTGGAAAAGCAGCCGCGCGTGCAGCGTGTTTACTTCCCGGGGCTGGCCTCGCACCCGCAGCATGCGCTGGCGAAACAGCAACAGACCGGATTCGGCGGTATTGTGTCGTTCGAGCTCAAGGGCGGGAAAGAGGCGGCATGGCGGCTGATCGATTCGACCAAACTGATTTCGATCACCGCGAACCTGGGCGACACCAAGTCCACTATTACGCATGCCGCCACGACCACGCACGGGCGTCTCACGCCCGAGCAGCGTGCCGACGCCGGCATCAGTGATGGCCTGATCCGTATTTCGGTAGGGCTGGAGGATATTGAGGATCTGAAACGCGATCTTTCGAGTGGTTTGAGCTGACATAGAACAATTTCCGAAGGTGCGAGAGCGGCAACACATGCGAGCAAGGTGGCGGAAGAGGCGCGTAGACCGATTGAGCAAGCTGCTGGAAGCGCGGTCAAACCCTCGCTTTGCTCTGTTCTTTATTGTTTTTCTTTCCGGTGCTTTGGGGTTTTTCGCGTCGGCCGCTCTGCTGCATTTAGGGCTTACACACATGGGCATACGCTACCCTTTAGCCTTGTTGGTAGCCTATGGCGTTTTTCTTTCTCTACTCTGGTTGTGGCTGCGCACCCGCCACGATCATTCAGATCTAGTTGATATGCCACTGCCAAATGGAGACGGTGGAAGCTCTGCCTTACCGGAATGTGACGTCCCCACTCTTCATCCGGGTGACGGAAGCTTTGGTGGCGGCGGAGCCAGTGCAGATTTCAATAGTGGCGATATCGTCGAAGCAGCTGTGAACGCCAAGGTGGAAATTGCTCAGGGAGCGGCAGAGTCAGTGGTTTCAGCAGCTGGTGAGGGCTGTGGGGTTGTGGTGCTCGTTTTTCTGGGCATAGCCGCCATTGGTGCCATATTGATCTGGGTGCTATCGATGGCACCAGTCTTTCTGGCTGAGATTGTGCTTGATGGCATGCTCATCGCGGCTCTATACAAGAGGCTGCGTCAAACGGACAGCGCCTGTTGGCTGCACGCCGCTGTTCGGCGTACCTGGGCCCCGTTTCTTTTGACTGCAATCATTGCCGGTATTGTCGGCACGCTGCTTCATTGGCGTTCACCCGAGGCAGAGACGCTTGGATATTTTCTGTTGCACTGATCGCAACCTAGTACGATTATTTTATTCGGGCATTAGTTCTCCGGATGCAACATGTATCACGAGCGCATCTGATGTCATTTGACCCCAGGCAGGCATTGCTGAGTATTTTCCAGTCTGCACTCGCGGCCGTTGACGGCTGCGAGCGGGTACACAGTTACCTCCAGCAGCACCCAATCCCTGCACCAGTATTCCTGATCAGCATCGGCAAGGCAGCCTGCGCGATGGCGCAGGGGGCGCATGCAGCGCTGGGTGCGCGCGTTGTCGATGCGCTGGTCGTCACCAAACGTGGCCACGCCGGAGCACTGCCGTGGCCAGTGCTGGTGGCCGGCCATCCGTTGCCCGACGAACAAAGTCTTGTTGCCGGACAGAGGCTGATCGATTTCGTGGCCGTAATTCCGCCCGATGCCACGGTGCTTGTCTTGCTGTCCGGCGGGGCGTCGGCGTTGGTCGAGGCCTTGCCGGAGGGGATGGATCTCGCTCAACTGCGTGCACTGAACGACTGGCTGTTGGCGTCGGGTCTCGACATCGCCGCCATGAACCGGTTGCGCAAACGCTTGTCGTGCATAAAAGGCGGGCGTCTCGCCAGGTTGTTGGCACCGCGGCCGGTGTTGTGTCTCGCGATCTCGGATGTGCCCGGCGACGATCCACGCGCGATTGGGTCCGGCCCACTAACGGCTGACAGTTCGTTGCAGATGGAATTTGATATCACTGGCATACCACCCGCTGTGGCCGAAGTGTTGCGCAAGAGTCCGCCCGCACCTGGAGCAGATGACGTCAGCTTTCAGAATGTACGATTCGAAATCATCGCGCGCCTGGACGATGCGAAACAGGCGGCGGCCGCGGCGGCGCGCCAACTCGGGTACCGGGTGACATTGCATCCGGAATTCATCGAAGGCGATGCGCTGGTGGCCGGGGCGCGCCTCGCGCAGGCGCTGTTGGCGGCACCAACCGGTGAGGTGCAGGTCTGGGGCGGTGAGACGACCATTAAACTTCCGCCGCACCCGGGGCAGGGTGGGCGCAACCAGAGTCTGGCGCTGGCCGCGGCACTGGCGTTACATGGACAGGCGAACGCCTGGTTTCTGTCCGTTGGCACGGATGGTACGGATGGGCCAACAGCGGATGCCGGTGCGCTGGTGGATGGCGGCACGATCGCGCGCGGTGAGGCTGAGGGTATGTCGGCACGTCAGGCTTTGGCCACCGCCGATGCCGGAACATTCCTGGCGGCAAGCGGCGACCTTATCCAGACCGGTGCGACCGGCACCAACGTGATGGATCTTATGCTAGGATTGCATGCCTGAATGAATGCCCCCCGGAATTTTCTGGCATGAAGCACGCGCTTTTCTTTCTTCTGGCCACACTGACACTTTCGGCCTGCACCGAAAAATCACTGCCCACGATTTTTCTTTCATTCAGCGAGAGCAGCCCGGATGGTGAGTATCCGGTACGCATGCTGGTGAGCGATAAATTCCTGCGTATCGAGGACGGTGATACGCACGACGGTTTTATTCTGTACGATCGTGCGGCGCACACCATCTACAGCGTGAGTCACGCGGCGAAGTCCACGCTCGTGCTGCACGCCCGCCCGGTAACACTCAGCGCGCCGCAGCAATTCGAGCACAAGGTGGAACGCGAGAAGGAAACCTTGCCGCCAGTAGATGGCAAGACCGTTACCCACTACCGGCTGTTCACCAACCGCGAGCGCTGCTTCGATGTGTACGCGGCCGACGGCCTGCTGCCCGAGGCCGTGGCAGCACTACGCGAATACCACGAGTCGCTGGCTGGTGAGCAGGCGGTGATGCAGACGAATTTTCCGACTGGCATGCAGTCGGTCTGTGATCTCGCCGATCAGGTATTTGTCCCGGCCCGTTATCTGGTGCAGGGATTCCCGGTGCGACAGGTAAACCGCACCGGTATTACGCGCCAGCTGATCAGCTACAAGCGCGATGTGCCGGTTGAGAAAGGGATATTCGATTTGCCGAAGGACTACAAGCTGATCACGCCGGGGGAGCTGCGGAAATAGCGGGTAGCACTAGTGTGGTGCTGTATCCACCTGGAAACAAAACAGCAGGGTTCCTTCGCTAGTGGGTTGTTGAAAAACTCATAAATAAACCCTCATCTCGTCTCCCACAAAGACATGGACTTCCACAGGTCTTTGTTTCTTGAATGTAGGGTGCGTTCCACGCACCGACCATGGTGCGTGGAACGCACCCTACAACTACTTTTTCAACATCCTGCTAGGGGGAGTGGACTTGTAAGACCAGAAGGCCCGTTAATGCGAAGCGCCGTTCTGGCTCGCGTGAAGTAGGTTTAGTTCAGGCTTTCCAGTACACAATTCTTTGCATTACACACCAGCACGCTGCCCTGGTCGTACCAGTCACCGAGTACCGTGCGGCGCATGTCTTGACCGTCGAGCTGGAGCACATGCTGTGCCGGACGATGGGTATGGCCATGGATCAGGTGCCGCACGTTATGCTCCTGGAGCGCAGCATTCACAGCATCCGGATGTACGTCCATGATCTCCGGTTTCTTGGCGGCGGTCGCGGTCTTGCTGATCTCACGGTACTCGCGCACGATGGCCACGCGTTCGGCGATGGTCTTGCCGAGGAACATCTTCACCCAGTCGGGGTTGCGCACCATCGCGCGGAATTTCAGATAGGCAACGTCGTCGGTACACAGCGAGTCGCCGTGCATCAGCAGTACCTTCTCGCCGTAGAGCGTTATTACCGTTGGATCGGGGATCAACCTGCAGCCGGTTTGCTGTTCGAAGCCGCAGCCCAGCAGGAAATCCCGGTTACCGTGCATGACATAAACCGGAACACCGGCAGCGGTGAGTTCGCGCAGTCCATCGATGAGCGGCCGGTACTCGGGCTGCGCGGCCATGTCGTCGCCAATCCAATACTCGAACAAGTCACCGAGGATATAGAGCGTCTCGGCCTGGCGCGCACGTGTGTGCAGGAAGTCGAGGAACAGTGTGGTGATGGCCGGGCGCTCGGCGCTCAGGTGCAGATCGGAAATGAACAGGGTGCTCATGTGTGTACACCCGAGCGAGTGCAGCGAATTACTCGATGACTTCCATTTTCTCGATGATCACATCAGTGAGCGGCACGTTCTTGTGGCCGGCGCGGGTGCCGGTTGGCACACCCTTGATGCGGTCCACGACCGTCATACCATCCACCACCTTGCCGAACACGCAATAGCCCCAGCCGGACGAGTTCTCGGCGGTATAATTGAGAAAGTCGTTGTCCACCAGGTTGACGAAAAACTGTGAGGTGGCGGAGTGCGGGTCGCTGGTACGTGCCATGGCGATCGTGCCACGTTCGTTGCGCAGGCCGTTTTGAGCTTCGTTCTCAATGGCCGGCCGTGTCGGCTTCTGGACCATGCCCGGCTGGAAACCGCCGCCCTGGAGCATGAACTCATCAATGATGCGGTGAAACAGCGTGCCGTCATAGTAGCCATCGCGCACATAGGCGATAAAATTGTTGACGGTCTTCGGCGCCTTGTGTGGCTCGAGCTCAACGATGATGGCGCCGTAGCTGGTCTGTATGCGAACTTTCATAGAAGTACCGGTTTCCTTCGTGCTGTGGTTAGGAATGTCTGTGTTTTATTGGCCACTGTGCGAACATTCCCGGGATGTGTGGCAGATTGCTGCGTGGTACGCTTCGCCCACCCCTGGCGCGCTCATTTTAGCCCAGACTGCCAGCCGCTGCCTATCCGTCCGACTATATCTCCGGGACCTGGTTTGGCCGGTCCTGCGCTTTCGGCTACCATGCGTTTTCGCATGAATCCTGCCCCATTCAAGAGCCGTTTCGCGCCAAGCCCTACGGGGCTCCTGCACCTTGGCAATGTACGCACGGCCTTGTTCAGTTATCTGGCGGCGCGCCACGCACAGGGCGTGTTCCTGCTGCGTATTGAGGACACCGATGCCGTGCGTGGCCACGACAAATACATCGTCGCCCTGGAGCAGGACCTGCGCTGGCTCGGGCTGGAATGGCAGGAAGGACCGGGGCCGGGCGGGGCGCAGGCACCGTACCTGCAGTCACAGCGCGGTGCCATCTATGCGCGCTACTTCGAGCAGCTCGAATCCGGCGGCAGCGCTTATCCGTGTTTCTGCAGCGAACATGAGCTCGAGATCGCGCGCAAAACCGCGATTGCCGCGGGTCGGCCGCCACGTTATTCGGGGCGCTGTCATCGTTTGGCACCCGACGAGATTGCCGCACGCCGTGCTGAGGGCCAGCCGGCCACCCTGCGTTTCCATGTGGCCGACGGCAGCACAGTCGAGTTCGAAGATCAGGTACGTGGCCGCCAGTCGTTTGCGACCAGCGACATCGGCGATTTCATTATTCGCCGCTCGGACGGCACGCCGGCGTTCTTTTTCTGCAACGCCATTGACGATGCGCTCATGGGTGTGTCGCTGGTGCTGCGTGGCGAAGACCATCTCACCAACACGCCGCGCCAGATCCTGCTGCTGAACACACTCGGTCTGCCGCTGCCGGCGTATGCGCATATTGCCCTGGTGGTGGGCAGCGACGGTGCGCCGCTCTCCAAGCGCAGCGGCAGCCGCTCAGTGCAGGAACTGCGCGAGCAGGGTTTCCTGCCGCTGGCGGTAAACAACTATCTCGCGCGCCTCGGGCATACCTATGAGAGCAATGCCTTTCTGGATATGACCGGGCTGGCCGCGGCGTACGACAGCGCGCGTCTGCACAAGGCGCCAGCGCGTTTCGATGAGGCGCAGCTTCTGCACTGGCAGCGCGAAGCGGTACGTGCGGCGGATGTTGCCACCCTGTGGGCTTGGATGGCAGACACGGTGGGCACGCTGGTACCAGACACGGAGCGCACGGCGTTCGTCGAGGCGGTGCGCGGCAATGTCGTGTTTCCTCCCGATGCTGTGCACTGGGCACATGCGATCTACGCCGAGACACTCGCCATGAATCACAGCGCACAAGAAGCCGTGCGCGCCGCCGGCGAAGAATTCTTCGATATGGCGCGGCGTGCGCTCGACAAGTACGGCACCGATTTCAAGACGCTGAGCCAGATGGTGAAGCAGGATACCGGACTCTCCGGCAAGACCTTGTTCCAGCCATTGCGTGCGGCACTCACCGGTGAGCTGGATGGGCCAGAGATGGCGAGATTGCTGCCGCTGATCGGCGTCGACCGGGCGCGGCGACGGTTACAGGAGTGGGTTACCGGCAGGGCAAAGGTCAAAGGCGAAAGGAGCGAGGAGACGGAGTAAGCAAGAGCATAAAATTCAAGCCAGACCCTTTTCCCTCGAACCTTTTCCCTTTACTCTGACTCTATGCTGCAAATCCATAACACGCTTACCCGGAAAAAAGAAACCTTCACGCCCATCGAGCCCGGTAAGGTGCGCCTGTACGTGTGCGGCATGACCGTGTACGACTACTGCCATCTCGGGCACGCGCGCGTACTGGTGGTGTTCGACATGGTGGTGCGTTACCTGCGCGCGCGCGGAATGGTGGTCACCTACGTGCGCAACGTCACTGATATCGATGACAAGATCATAAAGCGCGCCAATGAAAACAAGGAAGACATCGACGCGCTGACCGGCCGCTTCATTGCTGCCATGCATGAGGACGCGGACAAACTCGGCGTGCTGCGGCCCGACCAGGAGCCGCGCGCCACGCGTTACATGGCCGAGATTATCCGTATGATCGAGGCACTCATTGCGCGCGGTTTTGCCTATGCCGCGCCGAACAACGATGTGTACTATCGCGTGCGCAGTTTCCCGCACTACGGTCAGCTCTCCGGCAAGTCGGTCGACGACCTGCGCGTCGGCGCGCGCGTCGAGGCGGATGAATCGAAAGACGACCCGCTCGACTTCGTTTTGTGGAAGGCCGCCAAGCCCGGCGATCCGCATTGGGATTCGCCCTGGGGCCAGGGCCGGCCCGGCTGGCACATCGAGTGCTCGGCCATGTCCACCTGCTGCCTTGGCAATCACTTCGATATACACGGCGGCGGTCTCGACCTGCAGTTCCCGCACCACGAAAACGAAATCGCCCAGAGCGAAGGCGCGACTGGCGAGAAGTTCGTGAACCTGTGGATGCACAACGGCTTCGTGCGCGTGGACGACGAAAAGATGTCCAAGTCGCTGGGCAACTTTTTCACCATCCGCGAGGTGCTTGCCAAGTACGACCCGGAGGTGGTGCGCTATTTCATTCTTGCCAGCCACTACCGCAGCCCGCTTAATTATGGCGACGAGTCGCTGGATAGTGCGAAGAGCGCGCTCACGCGCCTCTACACCGCGCTCAAGGATCTGCCCGATGCCGCAGTACCTGTAGGCACCGAGTATGAACAGCGATTCAACGATGCCATGGATGACGACTTCAATACCCCGATTGCCGTCGCCGTGCTGTTCGATCTCGCACGCGACATCAACAAGGTGCGCGCCGACGATTCGGCACAGGCCGCCACCCTTGGAGCGCTGTTGCGCAAGCTTGGCGGGATACTCGGCATACTGCAGCGCATGGCCGATGACTATCTGAAGGCCGGCGGTGCGACCGATGGTCTGAGCGATGGGGCTATTGAGGCACTCATTGCCCAGCGCCTCGCCGCCCGCAAGGCCAGGAACTTCGCCGAGTCCGATCGTATCCGCGACGACCTTAAGGCCAAGGGCGTAATCCTCGAAGACGCCGCTGGCACAACAACCTGGCGACGGGGATAGCGCCAGTTAATGTGGCGCTTTGCGATTGGCCGGTTGTAGGTCGCCCTTCAGGTCGACATGTCGCCCTGAAGGGCGACCTACAGGGATGCTGGGCACACCCGGAATATATCCCAAGCCGCGATAACGCCCTGCCTGAGCGAGTGTTATCGGTGTGGCTGCCTTGATTGCCCGGTGTTGCCGCAAAAATCAGCAGTCCGGCCCGTAAGTCCCTCTAAAACTGCCGTTTTTCCCGTGTTTCCTATTGACCCGCTGCAGACTTATAAGTAACTTCTTATCTCAGACAGGTTTTTAACGGAATGCCCGGTCTGCGGGCATTTTTTATTGCACATTCGAGGTTCACCGTGGCTGTGGAACTGACCGGCGCAGAGATCTTTGTCCGCTGCCTCAAGGATGAAGGCGTCGAGTACGTGTTCGGCTATCCGGGCGGTGCCGCCCTGCATATCTACGACGCCCTCTACAAGCAGGAGGATGTGGAACACATCCTGGTACGCCATGAGCAGGGTGCAACCCATGCGGCCGACGGCTACGCCCGCTCGACCGGCCGCCCCGGCGTGGTGCTGGTGACCTCTGGCCCGGGCGTGACCAACACCGTGACCGGCATTGCCACCGCCTACATGGATTCCATCCCGCTGGTGGTGTTCAGTGCCCAGGTCGCCACCCATCTCATCGGCAACGACGCCTTCCAGGAAGTGGACGCGGTCGGTATCACGCGCCCCTGCGTGAAGCACAACATCCTGGTGAAGGATGTGTACGACCTCGCGGCCGCCATGAAGAAGGCATTTACCATTGCCACCACCGGGCGGCCTGGTCCGGTGCTGGTGGATATCCCGAAGGATGTCACTGCGGCGCGCTGCAAGTACGACTACCCGAAAGAAATCAGCATGCGTTCGTACAGCCCGGTGACCAAGGGTCACCCGGGACAGATCAAGAAGGCCGTCGATCTGTTGCTGACGGCAAAGCGCCCGATGATCTACACCGGCGGCGGCATCGTGCTGGGTGAGGCCTCCAAATCGCTCACCGAATTCGTGCGTCTGCTCGATTTTCCGATCACCCAGACACTGATGGGCCTCGGCGCCTTCCCGGCGGACGACCCGTTGTCCATCGGCATGCTCGGCATGCACGGCACCTATGAGGCCAACATGGCCATGCACGGCTGCGACGTGCTGCTGGCAGTGGGCGCGCGTTTCGACGACCGCGTGACCGGCGAGCTGGCCAAGTTCTGCCCAGATGCGCGCATCATCCATGTCGATATCGATCCGGCTTCGATCTCCAAGAACGTGCCAGTCGAGATTCCGATTGTGGGTGCGGCCGACAGCGTGCTCAAGGACATGATCAAGCTGGTGAAAGCGGCCAAACAGAAACCGGACAAGACGGCGCTTGCAGCCTGGTGGAAACAGATCAAGGCGTGGCGTGGCATGAACTGTCTCGGCTACGACCAGAAGAGCAAGCTCATCAAACCGCAGTTTGTGATCCAGAAACTGCACGAGCTGACGCGCGGCGATGCGTTCGTGACCTCGGACGTCGGCCAGCACCAGATGTGGGCCGCGCAGTTCTACAGGTTTAACAAGCCGCGTCGCTGGATCAATTCCGGCGGCCTCGGCACCATGGGCTTCGGTCTGCCGGCGGCGATTGGCGTGCAGCTCGCGCATCCGGGCGAAACGGTCGCGTGCGTGACTGGCGAGGCCTCGATCCAGATGTGCATCCAGGAGCTGTCCACTGCCAAGCAGTACGATCTGCCGATCAAGGTGGTGAACCTGAACAACCGTTACATGGGCATGGTGCGCCAGTGGCAGGAGTTCTTTTACGAGAGCCGCTACTCGCACTCATACATGGACGCGCTGCCGGACTTCGTCAAGATCGCCGAGGCCTACGGCCACGTCGGCATGAAAATCGAAAAGCCCGGTGACGTGGAAGGCGCACTGAAAGAGGCGCTCAAGCTGAAGAATCGCCTGGTGTTCATGGACTTCATCACCGACCAGTCGGAAAACGTGTATCCGATGATCGCCGCCGGCAAGGGCCAGCACGAGATGCACTTGTCGCCCTGCATGCAGGGCGCGGTTGTGGACCGGGAGCTAGCTTAATATGAACGGACGAACGCAGCGAAGCTCGTCTTATGAACTTTGTTCCGACAAAGACATGATTGGTAGACATTAATGCGGCACGTCATTTCCATTCTGCTGGAGAACGAAGCGGGCGCGCTGTCGCGCGTCGCCGGTTTGTTCTCGGCGCGCGGCTACAACATCGAGTCGCTGACCGTGGCGCCGACCGAAGACCCGACCCTGTCGCGCATGACCCTGGTCACGCGCGGCAGCGATGAGATCATCGAGCAGATCACCAAGCAGCTGAACAAGCTGGTGGACGTGGTCAAGCTCATGGACCTCAGCGAGGGCGCGCATATCGAGCGCGAGCTGATGCTCATCAAGGTGAATGCTACCGGATCAGCGCGCGAGGAAGTGAAGCGCCTGGTGGATATCTTCCGTGGTCACATCATCGACGTCACGGATACCTCTTATACCATCGAGCTGACCGGTGCAGGCGACAAGCTGGACGCTTTCATCCAGTCGCTCGGCAAGACCGGCATTATCGAAGTGGTGCGTTCCGGACCGTCCGGCATCGCACGCGGCGAGAAGGCGCTGCGCGCATAAACACTGTCGCGAGTCTGGAGTCGCGAGTCGAACCACAATCTTTTCCAGTCATTCAAGTCAGAGGTAAACCATGAAAGTTTTCTACGACAAAGACGCCGATATTTCCATCATCAAGGGCAAGAAGGTTGCGATCGTTGGTTACGGCTCGCAGGGTCATGCCCATGCGCTGAACCTCAAGGACAGCGGCGTGGCGGTTACCGTCGCGCTGCGCGAGGGTTCGCCGTCGGCCACCAAGGCGAAGAATGCCGGCCTCACGGTGAAGAACATTGCCGACGCGGTGAAGGAGGCCGACCTGGTGATGATCCTGGCGCCGGATGAGCACCAGCGCAAAATCTATTCCGAAAATATCGAGCCGAACCTGAAGAAGGGCGCGACGCTCGCGTTCGCGCACGGCTTCAACATCCACTACAACCAGATTGTGCCGCGCGCCGACCTGGACGTGATCATGATCGCGCCCAAGGCCCCGGGCCACACGGTGCGCAACGAATTCACCAAGGGTGCCGGCATTCCCGACCTGATTGCCATTTACCAGGATGCCTCGGGCAAGGCCAAGGCCACGGCGCTGTCCTATGCCTCGGCAATCGGCGGCGGACGCACCGGGATCATCGAAACCACATTCAAGGATGAAACCGAAACCGACCTGTTCGGCGAGCAGGCCGTGTTGTGCGGCGGTTGTGTGGAGCTGGTCAAGGCCGGTTTCGAGACGCTGGTCGAGGCCGGCTACGCGCCGGAGATGGCGTATTTCGAATGCCTGCACGAACTCAAGCTGATCGTCGACCTGATGTACCAGGGTGGCATCGCCGACATGAACTACTCGATCTCCAATAATGCCGAGTACGGCGAGTATGTCACCGGTCCGAAGGTGATCAACGAGCAGAGCCGCCTGGCCATGAAGGAAGCGATGCAGAACATCCAGAATGGCGATTACGCCAAGCGCTTTATTCTGGAAGGCGCGACTAACTACCCGGAAATGACCGCGCGTCGTCGCTTGAATGCGGCGCACCCGATCGAAGTAGTGGGTGCGGAGTTGCGCAGCATGATGCCGTGGATCGCTGCCAACAAATTGGTCGACAAGAGCAAGAACTGAGTCACCCCGGCGCCTGACCAACAGGCGCCGGCTTCTTTCAGGAATCCGGAATTGATGAACAACAAGAAACACCCGCTGCTGGCCCGTGAGGGCTGGGGACATATCGCGTACGCACTCAGCGCCGCGATCATTGTGCACTGGATCTTCGGCCTGTGGCTGGCGTTGCCGTTCTGGCTATTCGCGCTGTTCACGCTGCAGTTCTTCCGCGACCCGATCCGTGTCATCCCGCAGGATCCCGGCGCCCTGGTCTGTCCGGCGGACGGGCGAGTGATTGTTGTCGACGAGGTTGAGGATCCGTATCTCAAGCGTCCGGCACGCCGCATCAGTATTTTCATGAATGTGTTCAATGTGCATTCCAACCGCATGCCGCTGGCCGGCGAGGTGAAGCAGGCCTGGTACCAGCCGGGTTCGTTCCTGAATGCCGCGCTCGACAAGGCGGCGCGTGAAAACGAGCGCAATGCCCTGTGGGTCCGTACCCCGGATGGCAAGGACGTGGTGGTCGTGCAGGTGGCGGGCCTGCTGGCGCGTCGCATCCTGTGTTATGTGCGCCCCGGCGAACAGGTCGAGCGTGGCGAGCGCTATGGCTTCATCCGCTTCGGCTCTCGCGTGGATGTGTACCTGCCGCTGGAATCCAAACCGGCCGTGAGCCTCGGTGACAAGGTACAGGGCGGCACCCAGATCCTGGCCCATCTGCTACAGTAAGTAGGGATCACTGACACCCTGATACCGGCGGGAGAACAAGACATGCAGGTAAAGCATCCGCGCAAGGGCATTTATATCCTGCCCAATCTGTTTACCACGGCGGCGCTGTTCGCCGGGTTCTACGCAATCGTGCAGGCCATGAATGGCCAGTTCGAGCAGGCCCCGATCGCCATTTTCATTGCCATGATCATGGACGGCCTGGACGGGCGCGTGGCGCGCTGGACCCATACCGAAAGTGATTTCGGCGCCCAGTACGACAGCCTGTCGGACATGGTGTCGTTCGGCCTGGCGCCGTCACTGGTCATGTACGAATGGGCGTTGTCCGGTCTCGGCAAGCTCGGCTGGTTGGCCGCCTTTCTGTATGCCGCCGCCGCGGCCCTGCGTCTGGCGCGCTTCAACGTTCAAACCGGTGGCGACAGTCGTTATTTCACTGGTTTGCCTAGCCCCTCGGCTGCTGCCCTGATCGCCGGGCTGGTGTGGGTGCTGCATGCCACCTACGGTGTGCCCGGCAAGGAAGTCAGCTTTATCGCGCTCGGCTTCACGGTGTTCGCCGCGCTCTCCATGGTCAGCAACATCCGCTACCACAGCTTCAAGCACTTCAACGTGAAGGATCGCGTGTCGTTCGTGGCGGTGATCGTCGTGGTGCTGGTTTTCGTACTGATCTCGCTCGACCCGCCGCAGGTGCTGTTTCTGATTTTCCTCGGCTATGCCATCTCCGGCCCGTTGCTCGCCAGTCTGCGCGTGTATCAGCAGCGCGGCAGCAAGCGCCGCTCACCGGAATCGCGCCGGCTTTGATTTTCCTGAAGGCTGGTTTATAGTTAAACCCATGCAAGCCTTCACCTCACAGCGTTCTGCCAACCACGCCCAGCGCGGGTCTGAGTCTGTGAGCGCCTTCCTCTCTCTGCCCCTGCTTACCCTGCGACTGCTGCGCGCAAGCGCATAATCGAACGTGTTTCCTGGCGAGGAACAGAACAATACGCGAGCCCTACCCCCAACAGTCGCACTGACCTTCCGAGGCCAGGCAAAGAGAGCGCAGAATGACTGATAAATTAATTATTTTTGACACCACGTTGCGCGACGGCGAACAAAGCCCGGGCGCATCCATGACCCGCGATGAGAAGGTGCGCATTGCCAAGGCTCTGGAACGCATGCGCGTGGACATCATCGAAGCCGGTTTCCCGGCCGCCAGTCCCGGCGACGCCGAAGCGGTAAAGGCCGTCGCCACCGCGGTGAAAGACAGCACGGTGTGCGCACTGGCGCGCGCCGTGGAGAAGGATATCGACAGCGCTGCCGAAGCCATCAAGCCGGCGGCGCGCGGACGCATCCACACCTTCATCGCCACCAGTCCGATTCATATGCAGCACAAGTTGCGCATGACGCCGGAGCAGGTGCTGGAGCGTGCGGTGCAGATGGTCAAGCGCGCGCGCCAGTACACCGACGATGTCGAGTTCTCGGCCGAGGATGCGGTGCGCTCGGACATGGATTTCCTGTGCCGGGTGTTCGAGGCCGCGATCGCCGCCGGTGCCCGCACCATCAACGTGCCGGACACGGTCGGTTACAGTATTCCGTTTGCCTGGGGCGAGCGCATCAAGAGCCTGATCGAACGCGTGCCGAATTCGGACAAGGCCATCTGGTCCACGCACTGTCACAACGATCTTGGCCTCGCGGTTGCCAACTCGCTGTCGGCAGTATTGAATGGTGCACGTCAGGTGGAATGCACCATCAATGGTCTCGGTGAGCGCGCCGGCAATGCCGCGCTGGAAGAAGTCGTAATGGCCGTGCGCACGCGCCGCGACCTGTTCAGTTGCGAGACCGGGATCGACGCCACCCAGATCGTGCCGACCTCGCGACTGGTGTCCAACATCACCGGTTTTCCGGTGCAGCCGAACAAGGCCATCGTCGGTGCCAATGCCTTCGCGCACGAATCCGGCATTCACCAGGACGGCGTCATCAAGATGCGCGAGACGTACGAAATCATGCGCGCCGAAGATGTCGGCTGGAGCGCCAACCGCATGGTGCTCGGAAAGCATTCCGGCCGTAATGCCTTCAAGACCCGTCTCAAGGAGCTGGGCATTGAACTCAAAACCGATGCCGAGCTGAATTCCACCTTCGAGCGTTTCAAGGACCTGGCTGACAAGAAGCACGAGATCTTCGATGAAGACCTGCAGGCGCTGGTAACCGAAGAGGGGCTGGAACACGAGGAGCGTCTGAAACTCGTGGCCTTGCGTGTCTGCTCCGAAACCGGCACCAAGCCCTATGCGCTGGTCACGCTCAACGTCAATGGTGAGCAACGCGCCGCCGGTGCCGAAGGCGGTGGCCCGGTGGATGCCGCGTTCAAGGCGATCGACAGCGTGCTCGAATGTGATTGCCAGCTGCTGCTGTATTCGGTTAACAACATCACGTCCGGCACCGATTCACAGGGTGAGGTTACGGTACGACTCGAAAAGGGCGGGCGCATTGTGAATGGTCATGGCGCCGATACCGACATCGTCATCGCCTCGGCCAAGGCTTATCTGAATGCCCTCGACAAGCTGGTGATGTCGGTCGAGCGCGCCAACCCGCAGACTGGCACGCCGATCTGACCCTTTCCCTTGAATGATCCCCGACCGGATGGCCGGGGATCATTCCTTATTACAA
>Ga0315281_10001270_pt1 | contig 37027 bp, 41 predicted proteins | sample YL17G07_0_MG_FD_204540 | JGI IMG/M metagenome (GOLD analysis project Ga0315281, IMG submission 204540) | Sediment microbial communities from Yellowstone Lake, YNP, Wyoming, USA - YL17G07_0 | ecosystem: Environmental > Aquatic > Freshwater > Lake > Sediment | place: USA: Wyoming | collected...
TGAAGTCCTCAACAAGCTCGCCCAGGTGGAGTCGCGCCGCCGCCCGGACTGCCGCGTGGTCTCGGTCAACTGGGGCCCGTGGAACGGCGGCATGGCGACACCTGGGGTGCGAAAGTTATTCGAGCAGGAAGGCATCGGGCTCATCGAGCCGGCGGCGGGCGCGGAATTTCTCGTGCGGGAACTTCGTGCAGCTGAAAAAGGCGCGGTCGAAGTGCTCGCGCTCGCGCCCTCTCCGGGAATTCAATCCGTCGGGGAACTGGAACCCGTCACCACTTCCGCAGACAACGTTGCCTTCGTGCGCGAAGTCAGCGTCGAGGCATTGCCCTTCCTTGAATCCCATGTCTTCAACGGCCGTGCCGTGCTGCCCGCCGCGCTGATGGTCGAGTGGCTCGCGCAAGCGGCACTGCACGGCAATCCGGGCATGGCTTTCCATGGCTTGGACAATTTCAAGGTCCTGAAGGGCATCGTGCTCGAAGCGAAGCAAACGGTCACCGTAAGCCTGCGCACTGCCGCCGCAAAACGGCGCCATAACCTGCATGTCGTGCCGGTGCGCATGACGAGCAAAAGCTCCGGCCGCGAGATCCTCCACGCGCAGGCCGATGTACTGCTCACGACGGAGAACCTGCCCGCCGCACCCGAGCCCTCGGTGGTCGACATTCCCGGCGGCGGCTACGCCGACGCCTACGCGCTAGGCGTCCTGTTCCACGGCGTGGCATTGCAAGGAATCGAGCGCGTCGAAGGCATCGCGGAATGGGGCGTAGCTGCCCTCCTTAAAGCGGCCTCCGCCCCCATCAAGTGGATGACCCATCCGCTGCGCGGCACCTGGATCGCCGACCCGCTCGCCCTGGACAGCGCCTTCCAGATGATGATTCTGTGGAGTACCGCGCATCGCGGCGCGCCATCGCTGCCGAGCGCGCTGCGCAGCTACCGCCAGTTCGTTTCCGTGTTTCCGAAGGGCGGCTGCCGCGCGGTCATCGCGGTCGCGCTGGGCATCAGCGCGATCGCCGTGGCGACGATCCAGTTCTTCGACCGCCAGGGAAATTTGCTCGCCTCCGCCGAAGGCTGCGAATTCGTCATGGACGCCGCGCTGCGCGACGCCTTCCGCCTGAACCGGCTGGGGCTTGAAAAGTAACTACTAGCGGTTCTAAAGACGCGTGACCGACGGGTCGATGGTTGGCATGCGCCTGGAGCGTTTGGCCGGATCGGCATCGAGTGTCACGAAATCATCGCAGCCGCGGCTGAGCGCGTGGTGCAAGGCATCGGCAAAGTCCCAGCCGCGCGCCAGCTTTCCGGCCGCGGCGATCACCGCCTCGCGCTCTCCTATAACAACCTTCTCCAGTGCAGCGATTTTCTCGATCGCCTGCGCGATCACCGCCGTCGGATAGCCATAGCGCGAGCGCAGCACCCATTCCAGCTCGAGCATCACGGTCACCGGCACATATACCGGGTGTTCGCGCAGCAAGGCCTCGGCCCGGCGTGCCGAAGCGGGATCGTCCCGCACCAGGGCGCGCACCAGCACATTGGTATCGACCGCACGCATCGCTCAGCCCTTGTAACCGGTCACGCGCATCGCGCGGATCGGGACCAGCGGCCCGGTGTACTTGAGCAGAGACTGGATTTCCTCCAGCGTTACGGTTTTTTTCGCCGGCGCCGGCGTCAGCCGCGCACTCTTGCCGTCCACCTTGACGTTGACCCGCATGCCGGGTTTCAGGCCCAGCGCCTTGCGCACGGCGACCGGCAGGACGATCTGCCCCTTGGTGGAGATCAGGACGGCGCTCATGGACTACTCCTAAAAGTTTTACCTGGTGGGTATTCTAGATCAACCGGGCCGGAGGGTAAAATGACCCCCCTTGAAAAGTAACTCCGAGCCCATCGCCATCGTCGGCATGGGCGGCGTCTTTCCCGGCGCCTCCTCGCTCGCGGACTTCTGGCGCTTGATTGAGCAGGGCCACGACAGCTGCCGCCCGGTGCCGGCGGGCCGCTGGCTGCTGAATCCCGAGGCTATTCAAAGCGCCGTGCCCGGCGCGGCCGATTCGGTCCTCACGAATCGCGGCTGCTTCATCGAGGATCCTTCGCTTGCCGGGGAACTCGATCCGATGTTCCAGCTTCTCATCCGGGCCGGGCAAGCCGCGTTTGCGCAGGCCTGCACCGAGCACCTGAACCGCGGCGACGTCGGCGTCGTTCTCGGCAACATCGCCCTGCCCACCGCGGGCGCTTCCGCGCTGGCCGACGAAATCCTTGCGCCGCTCTACGAGCAGAAGGTTTTTGGCCGTACGAAAGAAAAACCCTCGCTTGGGACGAGCGCGATGAACCGCTACGTCACAGGCCTTCCGGCGGCGTTGCTTGCGCGCGCTCTCGGCCTGGGCGGTGCGTGCTTCACGCTCGATGCGGCCTGCGCGTCGTCGCTCTACGCCGTGAAGCTCGCTTGCGACGAACTGCTCGCCCACCGCGCCAGCGCCATGCTCGCCGGCGGGCTGTCGCGCCCGGATTCGCTCTACACGCAGATGGGTTTCTCGCAGCTGCGCGCGCTATCCCCGAGCGGGCGCTGCTCGCCCTTCGACCGCAAGGGCGACGGCCTCATCGTTGGCGAGGGCGCCGGCGTGGTGCTGCTGAAGCGGCTGGACGATGCGCTGCGCGACGGCGACAGGATCCTGGCGCTGATTCGCGGCGTCGGCCTGTCCAACGACCTCGAGGGGAGCCTGCTGGCGCCCAGTTCCGAGGGCCAGTTGCGCGCGTTGCAGATGGCCTATGCGCAGGCCGGCTGGTCACCGCAAATGGTGGATCTGATCGAGTGCCATGCCACCGGAACGCCGGTCGGCGACGCCGTCGAGTTCGAGAGCCTGGTCCGCCTCTGGGAGGGCGGCCAGTGGCGGCACGGCCAATGCGTGCTGAGCGCGGTGAAATCGAACATCGGCCACCTGCTGACGGCGGCGGGCAGTGCCGGGCTGATCAAGACGCTGCTCGCGATGCAGCACGGCAAGCTGCCGCCGGTTGCTAACTTCGAGCATCCATCCGGGAAAGTACGGCTGGAGGGCAGCCCGTTCGAAATACTCAAAGAAAGCCGGCCGTGGGAACGCCGCGCGGACGATGTCCCGCGCCGCGCCGCCATCAATGGCTTCGGCTTTGGCGGCATCAACGCCCACTTGCTCATCGAGGAGTGGCTGGGTGAAACAATCGCGCCCCGGGCGCGGGAGATTCCGCCACCCGAGCCCGTTGCCGTTGTGGGTATGGCGGCGCACGTGGGCCGCTGGCCGGATCTGCAATCTTTTCAGGAACGAGTGCTGGGCGACGGCCCCGACGAAGAACCGGCGGAACGAAAGGAGTGGCGCGGCCTGAGCAGCGAAGAAATTCGCCGCGTGTGGAATCGCGGCTTTCCGGGGTATTTTCTCGGCGACCTGTCCATTCCGATCGAGCGCTTTCACATCGCGCCGCGCGAACTGGCGGAGATGCTGCCGCAACAGCTCCTCATGCTCGACGTGGCGAAATCCGCGCTGGACGACGCGCGCAATCCGAAGCTCGAGCCCTCGCGCAGCGGCGTTTTCATCGGCCTCGGCCTCGATCTGCGCACGACCGATTTCCATTTCCGCTGGACCATGAAGCAACGCGCCGCCGAGTGGGCACGCGCGGCTGGCCTCGATACCGGCAGCGCCGAAGCGGTCCAGTGGATGGAACGGCTTTGCGATGGCGCGGGCCCGCCCCTGACCGCCGACCGCACGCTGGGCGCGCTGGGCGGCATTGTCGCCAGCCGCATCGCGCGCGAGTTCCACATCGGCGGACCGAGTCACAGCATTTCCAGCGAGGAAACCTCCGGTCTTCGTGCCCTGGAGGTGGCCATGCGCGCGCTCCAGAAACACGAGCTCGATGTTGCGCTTGCGGGCGCCGTGGATTTGAACGGCGACCTGCGCTCGCTGCTCACCGCGGATGCCAAAGGAACGATTCCCGGAGAAGGTGCTGCCTGCGTCATCCTCAAGCGCCTTGGCGACGCCCGGCGCGATGGCGACCGGATCTACGCCGTGATTCGCGACGTTGGCGCCGCGGCTTCCGCGGCATCCGTCCAACTCATCGAAGACGCGGCGGCGGATGTAGGACACACCGGCGCGGCCTCGGGACTGGTCTCGTTCGTCAAGGCAAGCCTGTGCCTTTACCATGAAGTGATTCCGGGCCCGCGCGCCGGCCGCGCGCCGCAGTACTGGGTCCGCAACCGCGCCGACGGTCCGCGCCGCACGGGCGTGAGTTCGACGGGTGTGGCAGGCGACAGCCTGCACCTTGTCCTAGAAAGCTCGGAAGGTGGACACGCCCGCGCTGCGCGCCCGCATCCTTCTCTGGATTTAAAGGCAATTGAAAACAGGTCTCCGGGTCGCATCGCGTTCGTGTTCCCCGGTTCGGGCAACCAGTTCGCCGACATGGGCCGCGAACTTGCGCTGCAGTGGCCGGAAATTCTGCGCCGGCAGGATCGGGACAATACTCAGCTCGCCAGCCAGATGCGGGTCGACAAGTTCTGGAACGGCCCGCTCACGGCCGAGGTGCTCTCCGACCATCGCGCACTGATTTGCGGCCAGCTTTGCTTCGGCTCCATGATGGCCGACCTCGCGGCGCACTTCGGCCTCAAGCCGGATGCCGCGATCGGCTACAGCCTCGGTGAATCCACCGCGCTGGTCGCGCTGCGCGCCTGGCGGCAGCGCGATGAAATGCTGGAGCGATTGAGCAATTCGCCGCTGTTCGAGCGGGACTTGGCGGGCGGACCGGAATGGGTGACCGGAATGGTCGACCGTTCGGCGCACGACGTGCGCGCCGCCATCGGCAAGCATCAGCACGTCTATCTTCTGATCTCGAACACGCCGGACGAATGCGTTATCGGCGGCAATCGCGACGCGGTCGAAGAAATCGTCGCCGCGCTCGCCTGCCACTGGTTCCCGCTGCAGGGCGTGAGCAGTGTGCATTGCGAGCTCGCGCGCCCGGTGCGCCACGCTTACCGCGAACTGCACCGCTTCGACACGGAGCCGCCGCCGGGCGTGGAGTTCTACAGTTGCGCCTGGGGTCGTGCCTACGTCCCCGACCGCGAAACGGCCGCGGACGCCATCGAAGCCCAGGCGTTGGACACGATCGATTTCCCGCGCGTGATTCGCGCCGCCCACGACGCCGGCGTGCGCACGTTCATTGAGGTCGGACCCGGCAATTCGTGCAGCCGCATGATCGACAAGATCCTGGCGGACCGCCCGCATTTCGCAAGATCGCTCGCGGTTGCCGGGCCGGACCCGGTCGCGCATTTCCTGCGCACGCTCGGTGAACTGCACGCCGCAGGCGTGCCGCTCAATCTGGAAATGCTCAACGCCGGTGCACCGGCAACCGTGGCAAGACCGACGGGCAAATGCGTCACGGTGCCCATCACCGGCGCGCCGTTCGTGGCGCCGGCGATTCCCGCGCGCAGGCCGCCCGCGGACGATTTCGCCGACACCCTGCGCCAGGCGATGGTAGCTACGGAACACGCTACCGTGGAGGCGCACGAAGCCTATTTGAAGTTTTCACAGAACCTTTCGCAGACGCTTGCGCATGCCGTTGCATTGCTTGGCGAAGGCGCCTCGGCCGCCATTGCGGTGGCTGAAATCGGCGCGCCAGTGCGGTCGCTGGATCGCGCGGCTTGCCTCGAATTTGCGCGCGGCTCCGTCGGCCGCGTCCTCGGTCCGCAATTCGCCGGGGCCGATTCCTTCCCGACCCGGGTGCGCCTGCCCGACGAGCCGCTGATGCTGGTGGACCGGATACTGGAGATCGACGGCGAGCCGCTGTCGATGACCCATGGCCGCGTGGTAACCGAGCACGACGTCCGCCCCGGCGCCTGGTATCTCGACTGCGGGCGCATCCCAACCTGCATCGCGGTCGAAGCAGGCCAGGCGGATCTTTTCCTGTCCGGTTTTCTCGGCATCGATTTTCAGACGCGCGGCCGCTCGATGTACCGCCTGCTCGACGCCAAGGTCTGCTTTCACCGCAGCCTGCCGGGCGCGGGCGCGGTCATCCGTTACGACATACACATCGACGGTTTCTTCCGTCAGAGCGATACCTGGCTTTTCCGGTTCGGCTTCGAGGCGACGGTCAACGGGGCGCCGCTGCTCACGATGACCGATGGCTGCGCCGGTTTTTTCTCCAACGAAGAACTGGCCGCCGGCAAAGGCATCGTTCGCACCGCGCTCGACCTGAGACCGGTGCCGGGAAAGCGCCCGGCCGACTGGGAAGACTTCACCAGTGGCAGTGTCGAGAGCTATTCCGGCGAACAGCTCGACGCCTTGCGCGCGGGAGATCTGGCCGGCTGCTTTGGCAACGCTTTTGCGGGACTGCCGCTGGCAAAACCAGTCACACTTCCCGGCGGAAGAATGAAGCTGGTGCATCGCGTTGCGCACCTTGATCCGGCCGGCGGGCGATTCGGCTTGGGCATCGTGGTCGGCGAAGCGGACATTCATCCCGACGACTGGTTCCTGACCTGCCACTTTGTGGATGATCGCGTGATGCCGGGCACGCTGATGTTCGAGTGTTGCCTGCATACGCTGCGGGTATTCCTGCTGCGGCTGGGCTGGGTCGTGGAGGAAGGCCAAGCCGTCCTGGAACCGGTGCCGGGCATCGCCAGCCAGTTGAAATGCCGCGGGCAGGTACTCGACACGACCCGGCGGATGACTTACGAGGTTTCCATCAAGGAAATCGGCTACGGACCCGAGCCCTATGTCATCGCCGACGCGCTGATGTACGCGGACGGCAAGCCGATCGTGGAGATCGTCGGCATGAGCCTGCGCTGCGCCGGCGCGACGAAGGAGACCTTCCGTGCGCTGTGGGCGACGGCAAAGGCCCCCGCAAAGAAAGCGGCGATATTCGACACCGATCGCATTCTCGCCTTCGCTATCGGCAAGCCTTCCGATGCTTTCGGCGAGCCGTACAGGATTTTCGACGCCGAGCGCATCATCGCGCGATTGCCCGGACCGCCCTACCAGTTTCTCGACCGCATCACCGACATCCGCGCCGAGCCCTGGAATATGCTCGCCGGCGCCGAATGCGAAGCCCAATACGACGTGCCCCCGGACGCCTGGTATTTCACCGACAACCGCCAGGACGACATGCCCTTCGCGGTACTGCTCGAAATCGCGCTGCAACCCTGCGGCTGGCTCGCCGCCTACATCGGCTCGGCACTGACGAGCGACGTCGACGTATCGTTCCGCAACCTCGGCGGTTCCGCGACGCAGTTCGCGCGAGTGGACCCCGGCATCGGCACGCTCTCAGTGCGCGTGAAGCTGACGCGCGCGTCCAGTTCCGCCGGCATGATCATCCAGTTCTTCGACTACGAAGTACTGGCGGGCCGCAAGCGGATCTACAAAGGCGACACCTACTTCGGCTTTTTCCCGAAGGTCGCGTTGTTGAAGCAGGAAGGACTGAAAGACCCCGCGCGCTACCAGCCGAGCGCGGACGAGCTTGCGCGCGGCCGCAGCCTGGATTTTCCGGCAGGCGCGCCGTTTCCCTGCGGCCGGCTGCGTCTGCTCGACCGCATCTCAAGCTGGATTCCGGACGGCGGACCGAAGGGACTCGGATTCATCCGCGCGACGCGGCGTGTTTCACCGGATGAATGGTTCTTCAAGGCGCATTTCCACCAGGACCCGGTGGTGCCGGGCTCGCTCGGCCTGGAATCTTTTCTGCAGCTGCTCAGGTTCATGGCTGCGGAGCGCTGGGGGAACGGGCCCTGCGAAACCGTCGCTACAAACGAGCGGCACGAATGGGTTTATCGCGGGCAAGTGATTCCAGTGGACCGCGAGGTCACCGTCGAAGCAGTCGTGACCGAAGTGGATGAAGCCCGGCACCTGATTCGCGCCGACGGTTACCTTTCAGTGGATGGCCGCGTCATCTACGGCATGAAAGACTTCACGCTGCGAAGGATGCAAGGTTAGGAAAATCAGGCAGAGGTTCCCGGTCAACCGATATTGCGCCTGAACAGCGCGAACAGCCGCTCCCAGTGCCGCTCGGCGCTCGGCTTGTGGAAGATGCCCTGGCGCTGCGGAAACGCGAAGCCGTGCTCGGCGCCCCTATACCACTCGACGCGGGATCTTAGCCCGGGAATCGATTTCAAATGCGCTTCCAGCCTGTCGATCATTTCCTTCGGCGCGTATTTGTCGGTCTCGGCGCAGCCGAAATAAAGCTCGCCCTTCACCTTGTGCGTGTTGTGATGCGGCGAATCCCCGTGATCGGTCGCGAGGCGCACGCCGTAGAACGACGCGGCGCACTTGACGCGCTCTGGAAAGCTCGATGCCGCCGCGAAGACAAACGGCCCGCTCATGCAGTAGCCCACGACGCCGAGCGCGCTCGCCCTGGCCTCCTTGCGGCCGTCGACAAAATCGATCATCGATTGCGTGTCGCGCATCACCAGATCGGTGGTGAGGTGCTCCATCATCGCGAACATGCGCTTGAACCCTTCCTCGTCCCGCGCCATGACGAACTCGCGCGTCTTGCGGTAGTAGAGATTGGGCAGCACCACGTAATAACCCACCGTCGCGATGCGCCGCGCCATGTCGTGCAGCTCCTCGCGCTTGCCCGGCGCATCCATATAAAAAAACACCACCGGGTGCGGCCCGCCTTCTTCCGGATGGGTGATGAAAGTGTTCATCGCGCCCTCCGTGGTCTGAATATCGAGATGGTGTTCGATCATGATTGTTGGCCCTTTGATTCAGTTTCGCTGCGTGGCGCCATGGTACGGTCAACGCTCTGCTGGCGCTGCGAGCGCGATAGCAGGAACGCGGGTGGCACGGCCGCCAGCGCGACGATGGCGCCGATGATGAACGTGTCCTGGAACGCGAGCGACAGGCTCTGGCCCTGCACGATGCCGCCCAGATACTCCAGCGCACCGCTCTTCTGGATGGTCTCCGGCAGGCCGGCGCGCGCGAGCAGGTGCTCCACCTGGTGGATCAGCCGCCCGGTGGTGCTGTTGGCATAGTCCTGGGTCGCGGTCAGCGCCTCGGCATGGAAGCGCGTTCTTTGCTCGAGGAACACCACACCGAGGTTGATGCCGAAGGCGCCGCCCAACTGGCGCAGGAAGTTGCTGGCGCCGGCGCCCTGGCGCACCAGATCAGGCGGCAGCGCCTTGAGCGAGGAGGCGTTGAGGCTGGGGTTGATGAAGCCCAGGCCCAGACGCGAGACCATGGTGACGCAAGCCAAGGTCCAGAAGGTAGTGTCGGCGTCGGCCGCGCTCAGCATCGCGAAGCCGAGCGCGAACACCAGGAGCCCGCCCATGATCATCAGTGCCGGGGATATCACATCGGCCATGCGGCCCGCCACCGGGAAGATCACGGCGAGCAACAGTCCGGCGGGCATCATCATCAGCCCGGCTTCCAGCGGGGTGAAACCCTGGGTCGTCTGCACGAACACCGGTACGAGGTAGGTCGAGCCCATCATGCCGGCGCCGAAGATGAAGGAGACCACGGCGGACGCGGCGAAGGCCGGGATCGCGAACATGCGGATCTCGAGCAGCGGCTCATCGACGCGCAATTCCCACAGCACGAAACCAATCGCCGCGGCGGACCCAACCGCCAAGCTGAGCACGATGCGGTTGGCCTCCCAACCCTCGCGCTGAGCGTCGGCGATGCCGGTCATCAGGCCGTAGAGTCCGATGCAGAGCAAGGCGAAGCCGGCCCAGTCGAACTTCGGCAGCGCGCCCGGCAGGGCCCGCGTCGGCATGAAAAGGTAGCCCATGATGCCGGCCACGACGCAGAACGGCAGCGAGATGAAGAACACGTAGCGCCAGGAGAAGAATTCGATCATCAACCCGCCCAGGGTCGGGCCGATCGCCGGCGCGAACACCACGCCAAGGCCGAACACGCCCATGGCGGTGCCGCGGCGATCGGCCGGGAACACGCCGAAAATGGTCGCCATCACCAACGGCTGGGCGACGCCGGCGCTAAAGCCCTGCAGCACCCGTGCAAAGATCAGCACGTCCTCGGTCGGAGCGCTGCCGCCGAGCACGGCGCCGACCGAGAACAGGATCAGCGAGGCGACGAACACCCGCCGCTCGCCGAGCACGGTGACCACCCAGGCGCTCAACAGCATGCCTGCTGTCATCGTCGAGAGGTAGGCCGAGGACATCCATTGCGCCTTGTCCTGGCCGATGCCGAAGGCGCCCATCACATCGGGCACGGCGACGTTGACCGTGGTCATCGCCAGCACCATGGCGAGGATGCCGACCATGCCCGCGCTGGTAACCAGCCAGCGATAGGCCGGGCCATAGCGCTCGGCCAGAACCTCGGCGCTATCGTATGTCAATGTCGATCTCCACCATCATGCCCGGCGAGAGCGGCCTGGGCATTTCGGTGAAGTCGATCTTCACCGGCACGCGCTGGGTGATCTTGGTGAAGTTTCCCGACGGGTTCGGTGTCGGCAGCAGAGCGAAGCGCGAGGTGGTGGCGCTGCCGATGCGCGCCACGCGGCCGGTGAACTTGTCGTCCGGGAAGGCGTCGACGGCAACCTGCACCGGCTGGCGCAGCTTGAGCTTGCGCAACTGGGTCTCCTTGATGTTGACCTCGACCCAGAGCTCCTTCGGGTTGTGCAGCATGAGGATGCGCTGGCCGGCGAGCACGTACTCGCCGGGCACGACGAACACCCGGTCGATCACGGCGGGCACCGGGCTCTTGATGGTGCGGTCGCCGACATCGACCTGTTGCTGGCGCAATTGCGCCTGCAGGTTGGCCTCGACCGGATCCAACCCGGCGATCTGGCCGTCGATCACCTCGAGCCGATCGCGCTCGGCCACCGCCTCGCCGAGGGTGCCTTCGGCCTGCAGCCGCTCGGCGTCGAGCTTGCGCCGGGTGCTCTCCAGGCGGGTGACGTTGGCCTGGGCGGTCTCCAATTGCTGGTTGGAAATCATGCCGCGCTGCGACAGCGCGCGCGCGCGGTCAAGCTCCTGCTTGGCCAGCAGGATGTCGGAATCGAGCGCGGTACGCGCCGCCACGGTGGCGTGCACGCCGGAGGTCCGGGTCCTGGTCTTGGCGGTCGCCTGGTTCGCGATCATGCGCCGTTCGGCCAGCAGCCGGTTGCGTTCGGCCTGCACCGAGCTGATCTGCGACTGCAGCGCCTCGACGCGCAGTTTCGCCACCCGGTCGTCGATGCGCACAATCACCTGGCCGGCATCCACCGTCGCGCCCTCGAGCGCCGGCAGCTCGATCACCCAACCCTCGGCCCGGCTGGACATGGTGACGATGTCGGCGGTGACGCGAGCGTCGTACTCCGACACATGGGTCACCCGCATGTAGATCTCGTAGGCCCCGAACGCGATCGCGCCGAGCACCGCCAGCGTGATGATCAGCAGGCGGAGCGGCGCGACACGGAATTGCTGGCGCGTCGGCGTCAACACCTGGCTCGAGCCCTCATGCGAGCAGCGCGCCGAAAATGGCGGGAATAAGTTTCGTCATCATGATCGCATCTCCCGATTCAGGTTGATCGCAACTTCCGGTCATCCACGGCGCGATCGCGAACGCCACCGCATAGTCGCACAATGGCGCTTGTGCCGCGTCGCGGGCCGCTATCTGGACCGGCGACAAATACGAGTGAGGCCCGGGCTGGTCGTTTACTTGAACCGCCAGGTCACGCCGGCCGTCCACGTGAAAGATCGCGGTTCGCCATCTGCCAGGTTGGCGATCCAGCCCAGGGCGAAGTCCAAGTCTTTGCCCGGCGACCAGATTGCGCCAAGCTCGGCGTAACCCATTCGCGCTCGCCGGGTGCGGTCCGGGTTGGTCGTGACGCCGAGGTCGACGGCGACCTTCCAGCCCTCGGCCACCCCGAAAACCGGAGCCACGGAAAGACGGTGGATCGCGTGCCGGTTGGCATTTCGATTGGCGTCGAGCCCGTAGTTCATCTGGCTACGCCCCACGTTGAAATGCACCGCGCCGAATCCGGTCTCCTGCGTCGCGATGATCAGGCCGGAATAGCTGTTGCGGTCGATACCGAGACCGCGCGCCACCGCGTCGTTCGACACGCCGATCTGGAGCTCGGGTTTGAATCCGATGCTGAGCTTGCGCTCTTCGTTGTGGTAGAAGCGCCACTTCAGGCCGAGCACAGGATTGCCACCTCCCTTGGCGTCGGACCCGGCAATGCTCGATCGGATGCGAACATGGCTGACGCCAACGTAAGCATCGAGCGTATCGGCTAGACCACGCGTGTAGACCAACGGCAGCGTGCGCGTCTTGGTGGTATCACCGGCGCTCTTGAGCTCCTGCCGGTTCAGGGCAAACTCGATTTGATTGCCTCCGGCGCCCTGCGTGCCGGTGTCGTCGGTGATGAGGGGCTGGAAGGCGAGCGCCGCGGAGGCGTGCACCACCGACACGAAAAAGACGGCAATAGCGCGGCGAAACAGGCCGCTGCAACGGAGGCCCGGGCAGCGGAGCCTGTCCCGCATCTGAAGGGCCAAAAGCGATCGGTATGCCATCGTGCCGCCCCCGGGATAGGTGCGCCCCCTCAATCGTCGCGCGGATTCAGACGAACTGGTTCTTCAACGCGGTTTCGCCGCGCCACAGGCGATCGAGATTCTCCAGCAGCAGGTCGATCACATTGTCCTCGTAGCGGCGCGTTTCGCCGGCGGTGTGCGGCGTGATCAGCACGTTGGGCGCGGTCCACAGCCCGGAATCGGCCGGCAGCGGTTCCTGCCACACGCAATCGAGCGCCGCGCCGGCAATGCCGTTGCCACCGAGCGCGGCGGCGAGCGCGGGCTCGTTCACCACCTTGCCGCGAGCGACATTGACGAGGTAGGCGGATGGTTTCATCACCGCGAGCGCCCTGGCGTCGATCAGGTTCTCGGTTTGTGGCGTGAGCGGGCAGGTCAGCGCGACGAAGTCGGCTTCGGGCAGCACGCCAAGCAGGTCCTCCTCGCTGACCACGCGGTCGGCCGCGCCCGCGCCCTTGGAAATATCGCGCCGCGTACCGATGACTTTCATGTCGAAGGCCTTGGCGAGTGTCGCCAGGCGCGCGCCGATGCGCCCCATGCCCACGATCACCAGTGTCTTGCCGCCGAGTTCGTCCTCGCGCCGCGCGATCTCGCCGATCATGCCGCGCCACTTCTTCGCCGCCTGGTTGTCGCGCGCCTCGGGCAGCTTGCGCGCGAGCGCGAGGATCAGCGCGATCGCGTGCTCGGCGACCGCGCGTTCGTTGACGCCCTGCGCGCTGGCCACCCGGATGCCGGCGCCGCCAAGGGCGGCGCGCGAATACTGGTCGGTGCCGGCGCTGATCGACTGGATCAAGGCCAGCCGCGGCGCCCGGGGAATCAGCTCGTTGCGCCACAGGCCGGAGCACAGCAGGACATCGGCTTCGACGATGCGCGCCTGCAGTTCGTCCGCGCTGCGCACCTCGAACCAATCGAGCCCGGTGTTGCGCAGCGCAAAGCGCTCGCCCATGCGGTAGGCGACGTGCGCGAAGCAGAGGGTGAGTTTGTCCCTGGCGGGAATGGGGCGTGGGTTCATGGGTTCCCCTTCACACGCTGATTCTATGGCACGCACTGCTTGCGGCGTGATCAGCACGGTGGCAAGAGACGGAAGCACCAGCACTCCGGCAAACATGGCGGCCGATCCCAGGCCGGTGGCCTCGGTGCGGCGCGAGCCGCTTTCAGCCGGTTGGGCCGCCATCGGCGTCGAAAGCACCGTTTCGGAAATTCCGCTGCGCGACTTGAAGCGGGGCAGATTGAATTTTTCCGGATGGATGTATATACTTCATGTATCTATTCGTCCGGAGCGGTCGATGAAGACAGCCAAGATATTCAAGCACGGCAACAGCCAGGCGGTGCGGCTGCCGAAGGAGTTCCGGTTTGCCGACGACGAGGTGCTGATCCAGCGTTCGGGCGGCGGGGTCCTGCTGCTTCCGAGGGAGATCACTTACGAGCGCGTCATGGCGGCGGTCGGCCAGTTCAAGGGCAAGGTCGAGCGGCAGCAGCCGAAAGACCAGAAGCGGAAGTGGCGATGATCTGGATGCTGGACACCAACATCCTCGTCTACCTGACGAACCGCGGGCCGGGTTTCGAAAAAATCGCGCGCCGGATGTCCGGCCGTTCGCCGGGTGAGGTGCGGTTGTCGGCCATCACGCTGGCGGAACTCAGATTCGGCATCGAGAAAGGCGAATTCCGGACGCAGAACAAGGCGGCGCTCGAAAGCCTGCTCGAACTTCTTCAGGTGGACGACTTCCCGGCCGCTGCGGCTCAGGACTTCGGCGAGATCAAGGCGCATTTGCTGTCGGGAGGCAAAACGATCGGGCCGTACGATCTTCTGATCGCCGCGCACGCCCGCCGGATCGATGCGGTGCTGGTGACCAACAACGAGCGCGAGTTCAGGCGAGTGCCGGGTCTTTCGCTGCAAAACTGGGTGAAGGCCTGATCGTTGAAATACAACCGTGTTTTCCTCACTGCGCTTGGCTACGAGCTGGGCCCGGAGGTCGTGACCTCCGCCGAACTGGAGGAGCGGCTGGCGCCGGTGTACCAGCAGCTGAGCATCCATGCCGGTCAGCTCGAAGCCTGGACCGGCATCGCCGAGCGCCGCTGGTGGCAGCCCGATGCGCGCCTGTCCGCCGGCGCCATCGCCGCCGCGCGCAAGGCGTTGGCGAAAACCTCCGTCCAGGCCGCCGACCTCGGCGTGGTTATTTATGCCGGCGTCTGCCGCGAGAATTTCGAGCCGGCGACTGCCTGCGCGGTGGCCGATGCGCTTGGCGTGAAAGGTGGTGCTTCGGTCTATGACCTGAGCAATGCCTGCCTCGGCGTGCTCAACGGCATGCTGGACATCGCCAACCGCATCGAGCTCGGGCAGATCCGCGCAGGGTTGGTCGTGTCTTGCGAAACGGCGCGAGAGATAAATGAAATCATGATTGCCCGTCTTTTGAAAGGCGTGGAGATGGACCAATTCGCCGGAGCACTTGCCACTTTTACGGGTGGCTCGGGGGCGGTGGCGATGTTGCTGACCGACGGAAGCTTCGCCGGAGCCAAGGGCCATCGACTGCTGGGGGCGGTATCGCAGGTCGCGCCGGAGCATCATCAGCTGTGCCGCTGGGGACTCACGCCCGCGGATGGCCTGCAGCATGCGCAATTCATGGCCACCGATTCAGTGTCGGTCCTGAAATTCGGCGTGCAGCTGGGCCAGCAAACGTGGCAGGAATTCCTGAAGGAAATGGACTGGACGCCGGCGCAAGTCGACCGTGTCATCTGCCACCAGGTGGGCAGCGGCCACCAGGACGCGATCCTGAAGTCGCTGCAGGTGCCGAAGGAAAAAGACTTCACCACCTACCGGTTTCTGGGCAACATGGGCACTGCCGCGCTACCCGTGACGGCGGCCATCGCCGATGAACGCGGGGTCCTCAAGACCGGCCAGCGGGTCGGCTTCCTCGGCATCGGCAGCGGCCTGACCTGCCTGATGATGGGGCTGGAGTGGTGAAGTGACCACGTTCCACCACGAGCTCTATCCGTTTTCCGGCTCTTACCGGAACGTAAACGGCCATCAGATGCACGCGCTCGACGAAGGCCGGGGCGACACGGTGATCATGCTGCACGGCAATCCGACCTGGTCGTTCTACTACCGAAATTTGGTGCTTGGCCTGCGCGGCGGGCACCGCGTGATTGCGCCCGACTACATCGGCTGCGGGTTGTCCGACAAGCCCGATGAGCGCAGCTACGACTACACGCTGCGCCGCCGCGTGGACGATCTCGCCGCGTTGATCGAGCAGGCCGACATCCGCGGGCCCATCACCCTGCTGATGCACGATTGGGGCGGCATGATCGGCATGGCCTACGCCACGCGTTATCCGCAAAGGATCGGCCGGTTGGTATTGCTGAATACGGCGGCGTTTCACCTGCCCAAGACCAAGAAGCTGCCAAGAATGCTGTGGCTGTGCCGCAAGACGCCGCTGGGCGATTTCTTCATCCGCGACACGGGGCTGTTTACCAGCGTGCTGGCGCGCTGGGCGGTGTGCCGGCCGATGGAGCAGCGCGTGCGCGAGGCATACCTGCTGCCGTACCGGGCGGCACAGGACCGGACGGCCCTGTTGCATTTCGTGCAGGACATTCCGCTGCAACCGGGCGACGCAAGCTACAACCTGGTGAGTGAAGTGCAGGCGCAACTTCCCGCGTTCAGGCAAACCCCGACGCTGATTCTCTGGGGCGACAGGGATTTCGTCTTCGACCAACACTTCCTGCGCGAGTGGCAGAAATTCCTGCCCGCCGCCGAGGTGCACCATTTCCCGAACGCGGGGCATTACGTGCTGGAAGACGCGGGCACCGAGATCCTGCCTCTGATCGACGATTTTTTTGAACGCCATCCGACCCATGCCTAACATCGCAGTGCACCTCGCCGAAATGGCGAAGCTGCAACCGTCGCGCCCTGCCGTCATCTGCGCACACGGCCGGGACGCCCAGGGCGCGGTCGCTTACGAACAGCTCAGTTTTCGCGAACTGGAGGAGGCCAGCAACCGGCTCGCCCGCGCGCTCGATGGCGCCGGCATCCGGCGCGGCGTGCGAACCGCGTTAATGGTGCCGCCCGGCCTGGATTTCTTCACCCTCACCTTCGCGCTGTTCAAGGCCGGCGCGGTGCCGGTGCTGATCGACCCGGGCATCGGCGTACGCAGCCTGAAGGCCTGTCTGGCGCACGCGCAACCGGAAGCCTTTATCGGCGTTCCCAGGGCCCACGCGGCGCGCGTCGTGCTCGGTTGGGCGCGCAGGAGCATTCGGATCAATGTCACGGTGGGCTCGAAATGGTTCTGGGGCGGCCACACACTAAGCGAATTGCGCGAGCGGATCCCGGCCGGCCAGGCGTTCACCGCCATCGAACCTTCGCCCGACGAGACCGCCGCGATTCTCTTCACCAGTGGCGGCACCGGCGCGCCGAAAGGCGCCGTCTACACGCACGAAATGTTCGGCGCGCAGGTGGCCCACATCCGCGGCCTCTACGGCATCGAAGCGGGCGAGATGGATCTGGCGACCTTTCCGCTGTTCGCGCTTTTTGGCCCCGCGCTTGGCATGACGGCGGTGGTTCCCGAGATGGACGCCTCGCGTCCCGCGAGCGCGGACCCGGCCACGATCGTCGAGGCGATCCGCAAGTTCGGCGTCACCAACATGTTCGGCTCGCCGGCGCTTATCGACCGTGTCGGGCACCATGGCGAAGCGCACGGCATCAAGCTGCCCAGTCTGCGCCGCGCCATTTCGGCCGGCGCGCCGATGCCCGCCAGAGTGCTCGCGCGCTTCGCCGCGATGCTCAACCCCGGCGTCCAGGTCTTTACGCCTTACGGCGCGACCGAGTGCCTGCCGGTGGCATCCATCGGCAGCGACGAGGTCCTCGGAGAAACGCGGCATCGCACCGAGCAGGGCGCGGGGGTATGCATCGGCCGCCCGGTGCCGGGGCTGGTCGCCAAAGTCATTCGCATCACCGATGAGGCGATCGCGCTCTGGGATGAGGCGCTGGAACTGCCGGCCGGGGAAATCGGCGAGATCGCGGTGAAGGCGGCGCACGCGACGCGGGGCTATTTCAACCTCCCGGCGGCGAGCGCGCTGGCAAAAATCCAGGATCCGGCCAACGGCGGTTTCTACCACCGCATGGGTGATGTCGGCTATTTCGACGGTGGCGGCCGGTTGTGGTTCTGCGGACGCAAGGCGCACCGTGTCGTCACGCCGCAGGGCACGCGGTTCACGATCCCCTGCGAAGGGGTGTTCAACGGCAGTCCCGGGGTCTTGCGTACCGCGCTCGTCGGCGTGGAGCGAAACGGCGCGACCGAACCGGTGCTGTGCGTGGAGTTGGAGGCCGGCGCGGACAGCGGTTTGAAACAGGCGATCCGTGCGGAGCTTCGCGAGCGGGGCTCGCGCAACGAGCTCACGCGGCAGATTGAAACCATTCTGTTCCACCCGGCGTTTCCCGTGGACGTGCGCCACAACGCCAAGATATTCCGCGATCAACTCGCGGTGTGGGCAAGCCGGCAGCTGCGATGAAGGCGCTCGTCACCGGCGGGGGGGGATTTCTGGGGCAGGCGATCGTGCGCGGCCTGCTCAAGCGCGGTACGGTCGTTCGCAGCTTTTCGCGCGGCGCGCACGACGCATTGCATGCGCTCGGCGTCGAGCAGCTCAGGGGAGACCTCGCCGATCCCGCCGCGGTTTCATCAGCCGTGCAAGGCTGCGAGGTGGTGTTTCACGTTGCCGCCAAGCCGGGCATCTGGGGAGATTACGCGGATTACCACCGGCCCAATGTCACCGGCACGCAGAACGTGATTGCCGCTTGCCGAGGGCACGGCGTGCGGCGCCTCGTCTACACCAGCTCGCCAAGCGTTGTATTCGACGGCCGCGACATGGAGGGGGTGGACGAATCAGCGCCCTACCCGGCCCGCTTCGAAGCGCACTATCCGAAAACAAAAGCGCTGGCCGAGCAGCTGGTATGCGCGGCGAACGACGCGCAGCTCGCCACCGTGAGCTTGCGGCCACACCTGATCTGGGGACCGGGCGACAACCACCTTCTGCCCCGCCTCGCCGCGCGCGCGCGCGCAGGTCAACTGGCGCGCATCGGCTCGCGCCGGAATCTGGTCGATACCGTCTATGTGGGCAATGCGGCCGACGCGCATTTGCTCGCGGCGGAGCGTCTTTCCCCGGGCTCGCCGATCGCCGGCAAGGTCTACTTCATCTCGCAAGGCGAGCCGGTGCCCATGTGGGAGATGGTGAACCGGCTTCTGCATGCGGCCGGCGCTCCGCCTGTGACGCGAGCGATACCGGCGTGGCTGGCGATGGCGCTGGCGTGGGGCTTCGAGACCGCGCACCGCCTCACGAACAACCCGCGCGAGCCGCGCCTGACCCGCTTTCTGGTCCGCGAACTCTTGACCGCGCACTGGTTCGACATCTCGGCCGCGCGCCGCGACCTCGGGTTCTCACCCGCCATCTCGATCGCCGAAGGATTGGAACTGCTCCGTATGGACTTGAAAAAACCATGAGCGTGCAATCTCTGGTGTTGCGGCACGGCAAGATCGAGCGGCCGGTTTGCTTTGCCGCGGTCGGCGCTGCGCCGTCGGAAGAGTTCCTGAGCGAGAACGAAACAGAGCAGCTCGGGAGTTTCCAGTTTGCCGCGAAGAGGGAGGGTTTCCTGCTCGGCCGGCTGGCCGCCAAGCGCGCGCTCGGCGCGCTGCTCGCGGAACCGGATTTGCGGCGGATCGAAATTGGTTCCGGCATCTATGGCCAGCCGCTCGTCCACCATCCGCGTGCCGGTTCCGCGGAGGTGACCGTGAGCCACTCGCACGGCCTCGCCGTTGCGCTGGCATATCCCGCCGGGTACCCGATGGGCATCGATCTGGAAACCATCTCCGCCGTTTCCACCGAAGCAGTCATCGGCGAACTGGAGGCGTCACCTGCGGAATTGACCTGGCTGGCAACGGGCGGCGTAGATGCCGCAACGGCCTGTTGTGTCCTGTGGACCGCGCGGGAAGCGATGGGAAAAGCACTGAAGATCGGATTGAACAGCCCCCTGGGCGTTCTTGCACTGGCCGACATCTGCGCCGTGGGCGAGGGAAACTGGGCTGGCCGTTACGTGAATTTTCCCCGGTGCCAGTGCCTGTCGCAGGTGAATGGCGACCGGGTGCTGTCGCTCGCGATGCCCAAAGAGGCGCAGCTGAGCAGTCAACTTCAATTGAGTGAGGTATGAAAATGATGAATCGCATGGCAATTGCACTGATCGTCGCTGCGGCGTCCTGCAGCGCCATCGCCCAGACCAAGGCGGTGGCCCCGCCCTCGAGCGCGCAGGCAGCCGCAATCTTCACCGCCGCATGGAAGAAGCACCGCCCGGATTTCGACGTGCACTCGGTCGAAGTGCTGAAAAGCGAAGCGAAGCAGTACCAGGACCGACGCTGGATCGTCTACAAGCTGGCGATCACCGCCACCGGCACCGACAAGGGCAGCCGCGCGATGTACCAGAAGAAGTACCGCTGCACGCCGGAAGACTCCTCGGTGCTCAAACTCGAAGGCAGCAACTGGGTCGCCGACGCGAAGATGATCGAGTACGTCAACGAGTCGACCCAATGCCCGCTGGCGAAATAGACGCTAGTTTTTCTTCGTGAAGCCGGTGCAACGCAGGTGGCGGGCCTCCACCGACCATGATTTGCCGGCCGGATTCCACAGCAGCATGTTCTGGGTGGCGTTGACGTAGGCGGCGCCGTCCTCGCTCAGGCGGAACTTGCCGTTGCCCTTCGCGGACACCTTTACGCTGTACACGTACCAGCGCTTGGCGTTGGCCCGGTCCGCGGTCGTCTCGAGCTGGTAGCGCGGCTCCCCGTCGATCGCGACCGCGAGGTTGTCGAAGGCCTCGCACTTCGCGCCTTGCCATGCGGCGAGCAGGATCCTGCGTGCTTCCTCCGGCGACGGCGCCGCAATGTCGGCGAGCGCCTGCGACTCGTACACCTGCACGCGCTCCAACTCCCACGAGCTGCCTACCAGGCGGTACTCGACCAGCACCCGGTCGCGGCTGCGCGAACCGTCGCCGCGCTGCACCAGCGCCGAGCCATAGTAGCGAATGGCGATGATGATCGCTTCGCGCTTGTCGGGCCCGGTCACCTCGAGCACCTTGTCGCCGGGCTGCTGCTTGGCGTAATCCTTGAGGATCGCCGCGCGCGCCGCCTCCCAGGCGGGCGCCGTCTGCGCCGCCGCAGCGAGCGGCGCGAGAAGGAAGCAAACCAGAGTCAGCCTCGCGATTGAGCCCATAAGTCCCCCTTGGAATAGAAATGCTACACTAGGTTTTTAGCGCCGATTTGAAGTTCAGCTTGCGGGCGCTTTATAAATTCCAGCTAAAGAGACCCGGTTGTGAACGGGAGACGCGTCTCCCGTACCCTAGGCCCGTTCTCGCGCAAGCTGAACGGGTTTTTCTTTTGGGACTTGCCGTGATCGTTGCGCCGCAAAAAGCACGCTTCACCGAACCGCTCAAGCTGACGAGCGGCGCGGTGCTGCCCGAATTCGAGATCGCCTACGAAACGTATGGGGAACTGAATGCGGCGCGCTCGAACGCCGTGCTCGTCTGTCATGCGCTGAATGCCTCGCACCACGTCGCCGGCGCCTACGCCGGCGATCCGGGCAACGTCGGCTGGTGGGACAACATGGTGGGTCCCGGCAAGCCGCTCGACACCGACCGGTTCTTCGTCATCGGCAACAACTACATCGGCTCGTGCTTCGGCTCGACCGGGCCGACTTCGATCAACCCCGCGACCGGCAAGCCCTGGGGCGCCGATTTCCCGGTGGTGACGGTCGAGGACTGGGTCGCGGCGCAGGCGTGCCTCGCCGATCATCTCGGCATCGAGCGCTTCGCCGCGGTAATGGGCGGCAGCCTCGGCGCGATGCAAGCGCTGCAGTGGACGCTCTCCTACCCCGAGCGCGTGCGCAACTCGATCGTGATCGCGGCCACGCCGCGCCTGTCGGCGCAGAACATCGCCTTCAACGAGGTCGCGCGCCAGGCGATCATGACCGATCCGGACTTCCACGGCGGGCACTACTACGAAAAAGGCGTGGTGCCGGTGCGCGGCCTGCGCATCGCGCGCATGATCGGCCACATCACCTACCTCTCCGACGACGCGATGATGGAGAAGTTCGGCCGCGTGCTGCGGCGCGTGACGCCGGGCTTCGATTTCAACATCGACTTCGAGATCGAGTCCTACCTGCGCCACCAGGGCGACAAGTTCTCCACCTACTTCGACGCCAATACCTACCTGCGCATCACCAAGGCGCTCGATTACTACGACCCGGCGGCGGCCTACGGCGGCGACCTGTCCAAAGCCTTCGCGCGCGCGCAGGCCGATTTCCTGGTCGTCTCCTTCACCTCCGACTGGCGCTTCTCGTCGGCGCGCTCGCGCGAGATCGTGCGCGCCCTGCTCGACAACCGGCGCGTGGTTTCCTACCTCGAGAACGACGCGCCGCAGGGCCACGACGCCTTCCTCATGGACGACCCGCGCTACTTCGCCGCCCTGCGCGCCTACTTCGGCAACATCGTGCTGTGACCCGCATTTATGACTGAAAGCGAAACCATCGCGCGCTGGGTAACGCCGGGGGCCCGGGTGCTGGATCTCGGCTGCGGCGACGGCAAACTGCTCAAGCACCTGTGGCAGACGCGCCAGGCGCCCGGCTACGGCGTCGAGATCGACGACGTCAAGGCGATCGCGTGCATCCACAACGACGTCAACGTCCTGCAGATGGACCTCGAAGACGGCCTCGCCGCCTTCGCCGACCGTTCCTTCGACTACGTCATCCTGTCCGAAACTCTGCAGGCCATCCATCGCCAGGAACCGCTGCTGAAGGACATGCTGCGCGTCGGCCGCGAAGCCATCGTCTCCTTCCCCAACTTCGGCCACTGGCGCGCCCGCATCCAGATCGCCCTCGCCGGCCACATGCCCGTATCGAAGGAACTGCCCTACCAGTGGTACGACACCCCCAACGTGCACCTGTGCACCCTGATCGACTTCGAGGCCCTCTGCGCCAAGCTCGGCCTGCGCATCCTCGAGCGCGTCGTCCTCACCAACGGCAACGCCACCAGCTTCCTGCCCAACCTCCTCGGACGCCTCGCCGTCTACCGCGTCAGCGCTTAGTCCTTGCAGGCGGATGCACGTATCCAGCGTTGGATGTTTGCATCTACAGGTATATGCTTTTCGCGGTAGCAATGTCCTGCCTAAATCAAGCCGTCACGACATGAGCGCCGTAGTCCCCATCTGCGTGTACTGCACTAGCGCTCCTGGAAGCACGAGCGATCATGTCCCACCGAGGTCATTCTTCCCAAAACCTCGTCCAAATGACCTAATAACGGTCCCGGCCTGCCTCAAATGCAATCAAGGTGCGGGAAAGGATGAAGAGTATTTTTTGGCGACCCTCATGTTCTCGGAGGCAGGAATAACAGAGACCGGCAAGAAGCTATGGAACGGTCGGCTCCGGCGGATGTATGAGAAGAACATTGGGCTTCGGCGAAAGATCGTTGATTCCATGCGACACCGCGAATTTTCGACCCCCGCAGGCATTTACCTTGGTCGGGGTATGACCGTCTCGTATGACCCGCTGCGTCTTGAGAGGATCGCAATGAAAATCGTTCGTGGCCTATATTTCCACGAACGCAGCGCGCCTTTGGATGCTACGGTAGAAGTCATGTGCTTGTTTCTCCGCGAACCGAAGCACTTCAAGGCTGTGGAGCAGCACAACCACATGCTTAAGCCCGGGTCGAAGCAATGGGACGGAGCATTCCAGTACAGGTGCGGCTTTGTGCCAGGCAACCCGACCGGATCAATGTGGCTACTGTGGTTTTGGAGAACTCACATTTTCTGGGCAATTACGTCTAGCGCTGAAATAATAGCTTCAGTGACTACTGGGACGGCTAACCCACTCTACTCGGACGGGGCGGGCAAGCAGCCCTCGCCGGTTAGCGAAACATTAAGCATGGGTAAGCCCGCGTCCCCACTATGAGCGCACAGCAAATAATCGGATGGGCAGCTTGGGCACTACTGGTGTTGTTTGCGATTGGCTGGAGCATTCAGTGCTATGTGTACGTCAAGCGCGGAACAGGCGTGTCATATGGCACGCTCAATACGACCATCGTTTGGTGGTTCTTACTCGGCTGGACATTCCATTACGCAAGCGTTAACAAGTTACACCTACTCTGGCTCGCGCCCTCCGCAATTCTCATTGCATCTTTCATCACAATTTCGCGGGCGATTTCGAGCATAGGCCAGAAAAGAATGCTACCGCCGGGCCTACTGTTTCTTCTCGGCGGGTACGGGCTCGTATTGTGGTGGTTGACCGACTAGAGGTGCACCGTGATTCCCCATCTCGTTGTCGGAGTCGCGGCGCTCGTCGGTCTATTCGGCTGGGGTCTCAAGGGGCTGATCGTCGGTGCGGCCGGCGGCTTCGTATTCAATCTCGCTTTGGGAATTGTCTTCACGCTGTTTTCTGGCGGATTGCTTCCGCGCAAAGTTCGCAAGCAGACCGCGGCTGGTTTCATAGTCCTGCACCCTGACCTAGTACAAAGTGCTTTCCCAGACGCCTCCCAGACCGCGATTCAAAAGGCAGTCGAACGCTGCATTGAAGGAATTTTTAAACGGGCTGCAAAGGACAATAGGTCAATGGACCAAGCGGCCTTTCTGGACAGGGACGCAATTCAGGCCGCTGCTTCCGTGCTGATTGCTGAGGAACAGCGCCCTGAGATGAAGACGTTTCTCGCTTTCCTGCTGCAATATATCGACCGAGAAATGTATTCATGAAGAGGATCAACCCACGCCTGACAACGGCTTGCAGAGCGCGCGCCGCGAGCGGCGCGCCCGTGAAGCCGAACCTTAGATGACAGAAGAACATGTCCGCGCCGCAGCCTGAAATACTGGATTTGACTCGTTGGGCGATTTCCATTGCAGTGCCAGCGCTCGCGGGCCTGTTTGGCGTATGGATTGGATCGCTCTTGGCATCACGTCGAGAACAAAAGGAGCAACGGCTGTCCTTTCTAGAAAAGCAACTGCAGGAGTTTTACTCCGCACTCGTGGGTGTCCGGGCCGAGATACGAATGCGAAGCGAGATTCGAGTAAAGGTACATGATGCGGCTAGTGCTATTTGGCCGGATCTCTGCGAAGACGCGAGGGCTCGTGGTGGGCCCGAAGCACTTCAAAGGCTTACCGAAACGCGTTGGCCCGAGTTTGAGAGGCTGATCGAGTACGACAACAAACAGCTGTTCCAGGAACTGTTGCCACTTTATCGGCAAATGGTCGAGCTCTTTCGCACGAACTATTGGCTCGCGGAGCCGGACACGCGAGCATTTTTTCCGGAGCTGGTAGAGTTCGTCGAACTTTGGAATCGTTCAGAACAGAAGTCGCTTCCCCTTGAGGTGATGCAACGCCTCGGGCATGGTGAGGAAAATCTAAAGCGCTTTTACGAGAATCTCCAGAAGAAACACGACGAACTTCGAGAGATGGTCCGACGTGCAAATGTATGACTGTCATCCAACCCCACGCCCAGCACGGATGCGCGCAGAAGCGGGGCGCGCCGGTTGGCGCGAAAATTAGTCAGCAGTAGGCAAGTGGCAAAAGTTCATAGTCATTACGACAATCTCAAGGTCGCGCGCGACGCACCGCCTGAGGTTATTCGGGCTGCTTACCGAACACTGTCACAGAAGTACCATCCGGACAAAAATTCTACTGACCCGCACGCAGCGCGAATAATGGCTCTGCTCAATTTGGCATATGCCACTCTGTCAGACCCAATAAAAAGACGGCAACACGATGCGTGGCTTGCAATGATCGAAAGCGTTGATCCAATCGAGAAAACTTCTCCGCGTCAAACGTCCAATGTCAATAAATCCGATCTTAAGAATAGGGACACATCAAGTGAAAGAGATGCCGCAGTTGTTCGACACCTCTCGAGGTGGTGGGGAGCATATGCAATCTTGGCGATAGTTATCACCGCCGCCAATATCGGCGACAAGAAACTTCAGCGAGAAAGTACGACATCGACTCCAGCTGCAATTCCGAACGATCGTCCACAGTATGTCGCTGTCGAGCAAGATCCTCCTAAACTTACTGTTGTAGATCGCCCGAAGTATGTTGCTCGCTTAGCACCCAAACCGGTTTACGTTCGTGCCGAAACTGCGGACAACGGCGCACCATGGCCAAGTACTTCTACCTATGTCAAGGGATATCCGCGCCACCTCACAGATGGGTACTCGACGATAACCGTCGACAATACGCAAAATAATTCGGATGTTTTCGTAAAGCTGTACTCACTTGATAGCACACCTCCACGACCGGTACGTGTTGTATTCATTCGTGCGTCTGACTCATTCACGCTTCAAAAGGTAAGAGCGGGAAACTACGACGTCAGGTATCGCGACCTCGATTCTGGTGCACTTGCGAGGTCCGATGCGTTTGATATCGAAGAACACCGAACGGAAGCTGGCGTGCGATTTAGTCGATTTACCATGACCCTCTACAAAGTCAGAGACGGCAACATGAGAACGCATGATATTGCCGAAAGCGAATTCTGATCTTTCATTGCCGTCTTACTGTCGCATCCACGCCTGCGCGCGAGTGCCGCGCGCGGCCGATGCCGAACGCCAATGACGGCGCGAATCGTCCGCCTCGGCACACCAAGATTGCGCGGTGAGGGCTTGCGCATCGGCACGGTGCGGCATCCACCGCGCGGGGTGCCGAAGGGGAGGCACGCGTCCGGGAACTGGTACGACGTGTGGTTTCCGATTCTTGCGCCGAGTGCGGCGACGGTGAAACTCGGGCAGGCGGCGAAGACGGATCGCGAGTGGGCGGTGTTCGCACGGCGCTATGCGAAGGAGATGGCGGCGCCGGAGTGCGGCAGGACGCTCGATCTGCTCGCGGCGTTGTCGCATCGCGCGGATTTTTCGGTCGGCTGCTACTGCGCCGACGAGGTGCGCTGCCACCGCTCGATCCTGCGCCGGCTGCTGAAGGAGCGCGGCGCGAGGTTGCGCTGACCGGCCGGCCTGCCCGCGCGGGCGGTCAACCCGGGCCGGTGGAGCGTCGTTGAATGGTGCATGGGGTTCCTGCCGCTTTCCGTACATCAATATTGATGTTGCCTCGCCATGGACTTCAGCGTAGAGTTTTACGTGAGTGCCAGCGGACAATCTCCCGTGCGGGAGTTTCTGCTGGAACTCAAGGGCAGTGATCCCGGCGACTTTGCGGCGGTGGCCGCGGGGGTGGAGAAACTACGCCATCGCCAGTTTCACCGCGAGCCGCTGACCAAGGCGCTGAACGACGGCCTGTTTGAGTTGCGCCACGTCGGCAAATTGAACACGCGCGTGCTGTGGTTCTTCATGAAAGGCCGGCGGATCGTCGCCGTGCACGGGATCCGCAACAAAGGCCAGGCCATCCCGGCCCGCGACCTCGACACCGCACGGGCACGGATGCGCGACTGGAAAGAGAGAAATGGGCCATGAGCAAAACGAACTTTGATGTTTTTCTGGAAGAGCAACTCCGCGACCCGAATTTTGCGGAGCGGTTCAAGCGGGCGGGTGAGGCATGGGATGTGGCGCTGCAGATCGCGGCGCTGCGCGCGCAGGCGGGTCTTTCGCAAAAGGAACTCGCACGGCGCCTGAAGACGTCGCAGCAGCAGATCAGCCGCCTTGAATCGCCCGATTACGAAGGTCATTCGCTGGCCAACCTGCGGCGCGTTGCTGAAGTGCTACACGCGCGCGTGCGGGTGGTGTTCGAACCGGATGAAAAGAGCGTCAAGAGAGTGGCGCAGCCCATCGCGCCTTACCGCGTCAAACGCGCGTCCGCGAAGTAATCGATCGGGGCCGCGGCCAGGCTGGCTGAATCTTGCGCCGAAGTGGAGGCTGCCTGGGCGGTTGAGATCGAGCGCCGGGTCGCTGCTTACGAGCGCGGTGAAGCCAAGCTTGTCCCCGCCGAAGAGGTCTTCGCGAAGGCACGGACTATCATCGCGGGCTCGTGAGTTAGGCGCGGTTTCTCGAGGAAGCCGAAGCAGAATTCCTCAAGGAAGTTCAGTACTACGCCGGCGTGCAGGCCAGCGGAGCCGAGCGGTTTCGGGCGGCAATCGAGGAAGCGGCGGCGCGCGCGCTTGTGTTTCCGATGGCTGGTCTCAGCTACGTCGCAAGGACTCGTCGAGTATTCGTGAAAGGCTACCCGTTCTTCCTGGTTTACCGGCCGGAAGCAGAAGGTGTAGTCGTCTTCGCGGTTGTTCACGAGTCCAGGCGGCCGGGATATTGGCTGTCTCGCGCACGCTGACTATGCATCGTGATCGACCGCGGTATGCGAAGGAGGTGGCGGCGCCGACGAGTCGCGCTGCCACCGCTCGATCCTGCGCCGGTCGCTGGAGGAGCGCGGCGCGAGGTTGCACTGACGGGCCGGCTTGCCGCGCGGTCGGTCAACCCGGGGCGGTGGGTCGTCGTTGAAGCGAGTACAGGTATGATGTGCGCTCCTCCCAACTCAGGGGGTTTGGATGTCGAATCAGCTCGAGACGGTTGAAATCCAGGCGTTGAAGCTTTCACCCGAGGAGCGGGCGCAGCTTGCGGACCGATTGATTACCAGCCTCTTCGAGGACCACGAAATCGAAGGCGCCTGGGCTGCGGAGGTTGAGCGCCGCATCGAGGAAATCGAGAGCGGCCGAGCGAAACTGATTCCGGCGGCCAAGTCCATCGCCCGGGCGCGCGCCGCGATCAAATGATCCCTTCGGTTGGCCCCGAAGCCGACTGAGAGCTATCCGAAGGTGCGATCTTCTACGCCCGCGAAGCCAATGCCGAGGTTGGTCTCGCGTTCATCCTGGAATTCGAAAGGTCACTGGCGCTTCTGTGCGTCAACCCGCATCTTGGCGCGCCTTGGCGGAACGGCCGGCGCCGTTTTCCGCTGCGGAAATTCTCCTACAGCATCGTTTACTACGTCCGCGGCGAAGAGCTCAGGGTGATTGCCCCCGCCCATCACCGGCGCAGGCCCAGCTACTGGAGCGGCCGGAAATAGCGTTCGATTGACGGCATACGTCATTGACGTATCATGCACGATGGCTAACGCAAAACGAAATATCGGCCTGGAGATTCTTGAGGGTATCCGCGAGATCAAGCGCGGCGAGCACGGGCGCGTGATCAACGTGCCTTCGGTGTCCTCCGTTCGCGAGCGCACGGGTCTTTCGCAATCCCGGTTTGCCCAGCTTCTCGGCGTGTCCGTACGCACGCTCCAGGAGTGGGAGCAAGGCCGCCGCGCACCGTCGGGTGCCGCGCGTACGCTGCTTCTGATCGCACAGCGCAATCCCCGTGCCCTGCTGGACGTCGCGTAATCCGACCGCCGCTCTTGCTGGACGCCACACAGCCGGCGATCAAACCGGGGCGGCGCACCCGCGTTGAGCGTGGGACTCGGCCGCGGATTTGCTATGGGGTCGGAAGCGTTACGGCACCATGGAGCTTCCGAGTGGACTTCTGAGCAGATGAACCTCATCGAGATCCTCAAGCGCCCGGAGGGCAAGACGCTCCGGCACGCTTTGACGCTCCCGTTCACTGTCACGAGCACGCCTTTCCGGCCCGCCGCCCGGGCGGTCAACCCGGGCCGGTGGAGCGCCGTTGAAGGATGCATGCGCGAAGCGGCAAGCGCCAATTTCCGAGTCGTCCCGTGCCAACGGTATTGAGATCCGGTCCGTATCGCCTGTTCTTCTATGCCGGGGACCGCGACGAGCCGCCGCATGTTCATGTCGAGCGGGATGATAGGATCGCGAAATTCTGGCTCGATCCAATCCGGCTGCAACGCAGTGGTGGATTTTCGCGGATGGAAATCACCCGGATCGAGAGACTGGTTGGTGATCGTCAGGTTGAGCTTATGGAGGCCTGGAATGAGTATTTCGGCCATTGAGATGGAAGTGCCTTTTGCCGAAGACGTGACCGTGTCGGACGACACGCTTCGCGTCGATTTGAGCGACGGCCGAAGCATTTCGGCGCCGCTCGCGTGGTACCCGCGGTTGTTGCGCGCCACGCCGGCGGAACGCAAGCGCTGGCGGCTGATCGGCCGCGGTCTGGGTATCCACTGGACGGATCTCGACGAAGATATCAGCGTCGAAGGGCTGCTGGCGGGAAAGCCGTCCGGAGAAAGCCGGGCATCGTTCGGCAAATGGCTGGCGAAGCGATCTTCGCGTCCCGCCTCACGCCCGGCTCGCGCACGTGCGAGACCGGCGCGCGCCGTTTGATCCGGGTATAACCAATGTTATACTTTGCCGATGAAGACCGCTGTCTCCATTCCTGATCGGGTATTCGAGTCCGCCGAGAAGCTGGCGGCGCGCATGGGCGTTTCCCGCAGCCAGCTCTACGCCACGGCGCTCGCTTCGCTCGTCGAGCGGCATCGGGAAGATCTGATCACCTCCCGGCTCAATGAAATATACGGGCCCGGTGGTGAAGAATCCTCTCTCGAACGTGAGGCCGCCTTGCTCCAGAGCCGCTCGCTTCCCCGCGGCAGGCAGTGAGTGCGCCGGGGCGAAGTCTGGTGGGCGTCGTTGCCGGAGCCCTCTGGTTCCGGTCCGGGTTACCGCAGGCCGTATCTCATCGTCTCGGCCAACAGCTTTAACGAGAGTCGCATCAATACGGTCGTTGCCGCCGTCATCACTTCGAATCTCCGTCTGGCCGACGCGCCCGGCAATGTCCGGCTTCCCTTGAGAGGGACGGGCCTGGCGAAGCCTTCGGTTGTCAACGTCTCGCAAGTGATCACCATCGACAAGACTCTTCTCACCGAGCGTGTCGGAAGGGTTCCACCCGCCTTGCTGGCCGCGGTGGATAGCGGGCTTCGATTGGCGCTCTCCCTGTAAATGACGGCAAGAATCGTCTGCCTCGGCACCCCAAATTTGCGCAGCGCGAGGCTAGCCTGAGTTCGCGCCCGCGACATCGAGAGCATCGATACGCTTGCGCATCCAGACGAGGACCGCGAGCCCCGGCAGCGCGATGAGGAAGGTGAAGAAGAAGAATTGCGTCCAGCCGAAGCCGGCGACCAGGTAGCCGGCGACCGGCCCGACGTAGACGCGGCCGACTGCGGACAGCGCGCTTAGCAGCGCATACTGCGTCGCCGAAAAGCGCCGGTCGCAGAGCGCCATCAGCAGCGCGACATAGGCGGCGGTGCCCATGCCTCCGCACAGATTCTCCAGGCCGATGACGGTCACCATCAACGCGTAGCTCTTGCCGCTCGCGGCGAGCAGCATGAAGCCGAGATTGGTGATTGCCTGCAGGATGCCGAAGACGAGCAGCGCGCGGTAAAGGCGCATCTTCGCCATCAGCGCGCCGCCGGCGAGTGCGCCAAAGATGGTGGCGGCGAGGCCGAAGCCCTTGTTGATGGCGCCCACTTCGGTGAGCGAAAAACCCGGGCCGCGCAGCAGGAAGGTGGTGGTGAGATTGCCCGCGAAGGCGTCGCCGAGTTTGTAGAGCACGACCAGGAGCAGCAGCGCGATGGCGCCTTCGCGCGTGAAGAATTCCGCGAACGGTTTCACCACGGCGTCATCCAGCGTTTTCGGCGCGCCGCCCTTCGCCTCGGGTTCGACGACGAACCAGGTCGCGACCATGCCGACACCCATCAGGGCGGCCATCAGCCAATAGGCGGCGTGCCAGCCGAGCCACTGGTCGGCGAGGATCAGCGCGCCTGCGCCCGAGATCAGCATCGCGATCCGGTAGCCGAGCACCGACACCGCGGCGCCGGCGCCGCGTTCGTCGCGCTCCAGCCAGTCGGTGCGCAGCGCGTCGAACACGATGTCCTGCGAGGCGGAGAGGAACGCCACGGCGAGCGCGGCGCCGCCCAACAACCATGCCGAGTCGGCGGGCGTGAGCGTGCCCATGAAGGCGATCGCCACCGCGAGCAGTACTTGCGTGACGAGCAGCCACCCCCTGCGCCGGCCGAGGAAGGGCGGCACGTAGCGGTCCATGAACGGCGCCCACAGGAACTTGTAGGTATAGGGCTGGCCGACCAGCGCGAACCAGCCGATGGCGACGATGTCGACGTTCTCGGCAGCCAGCCAGGCCTGCAGGGTGCCCGCGGTGAGGGCGAGCGGCAGGCCGGAGGCAAAACCCAGCAGCAGCAGCAGCCCGATCTTGCGGCTGCGGAACGCGGCGGCGTAGTCGGCGAGCGCCATCGGGGCGCCATCTTACCCGCCCCATGAAATTGCGCCGCGCGTCGTTGCCAGCGGGTGCAAAAACCGGTAGCCTCTCGATCCCCCAAGTGCCTTCAGGAAGTCCGCAAATGAACACCCAATCTGCCAGCAACGATGTGAGTAAAGAGAAGCTTGTCGCCGACCTGAAAGTGGTGGTCGCCGATGCCGAGGAACTGCTGCGCGCCACCGCCTCGCAGGCGGGCGAAAAGGTCTCCGCCGCGCGCGAACGCATCCAGGCGTCGCTCGCCACCGCCAAGGTGAAACTGGGCGACGCCGAGCGCGCGCTGCTCGAGAAGACCAAGCAGGCGGCCAAAGCGACCGACGACTACGTGCGCGAGAACCCGTGGCAGGCGGTCGGCATCGCCGCCATGTCCGGCCTGGTACTCGGCATCCTCATCAGCCGCCGCTGATCCTTCGCCCGGTAACTCGGGCTTCGAGGAACAATCCATGCTCGGCCCGGTCAAGGAGTTCGCGCGCACGCTGCTGTCGTTCGCCCTGACGCGGACGCGGCTCGCCGCGACCGAGCTCGAGGACCAGGCGGTCCGCCTGGTCGAGATCCTGATCTGGCTCACGGTGGCGCTGTTCTTCCTCGGGGTCGCGCTGGTGTTCGCCGCGGTGCTCGTGGTGCTCTTGTTCTGGGACTCCAATCGCCTGCTCGCGGCGGGACTGCTCGCGGCGCTGTTCGTCTCCATCGGCAGCGGCGCCGCGCTGGTCGCCCGCCTGCGCTTGCGCGAACGGCCGAAACTCCTCGCTGCGACGCTTGCCGAGCTGGAGCGCGACCGGGACACGTTCGGCCAGCCCTGATGCGCGAACGCCTCCTTGCCCTTGCCGAACGCCGGGCGCGCCTGGCGGCGCGCGCGCAGGCCGAGCGCGAATCCCTTTCCGGGCTGCTGGCGTCCGCGGACGGGGCGGCCTCCCTCGCCACCACCCTGATCCGGTCGGCGCGCCGCACCCTCGACCGGGCCGGGCGGCATCCGCTGCTCGTCGTTGCAGGCGTGGCGCTGCTCGTCGCCCTGCGGCCGCGGCGCGCCTTCACCTGGCTTGCCAGAGGCTGGTCGCTATGGCGCCTTTACCGTGGCGCGCACGGCTGGTGGCTGCGTTTCGCCGCCGCCACCGGCGCGCCGAAGTAGCCCTCATCGTGCGCACGCTCGCACCGGTCCGTCGCGCGTTCGAACTCGCCGAGCGGGAGCGCAAGTTCCTGCTCGCCGAGATGTCACAGATCAAGGGGCTGATGCCGATCCTGATGAGACGGCGCAACAAGCAGCAATGGACCCCCGCGGAGCTGCTCGAGATCCGCGCCCAGCTCAGGCGCATCGCCAAGCTCTCTCCGTATCTCGTGGTGATGGTGATGCCCGGCGGTTTCGCCGCGCTGCCGGTGCTGGCCTGGTGGCTCGACCGCCGCAGAATCCGCCGCGGCGTGGTGGCCAGTTCAGCCTAGCTTGCGGCCGTAGTCGATGATCAGCGGCGCGTGGTCGCTGAAGCGCTTTTTCAGGTAGATCGACTCGCCGTACGCGGTTTTCGCCACGCCAGGCGTGGCGATCTGGTAATCGATGCGCCAGCCGACGTTGTTGGCCCAGGCCTGGCCGCGGTTGGACCACCAGGTGTACTGCCCGGGCTTTTCATTCAGGCGGCGGAACACATCCACGAAGCCGACCTCATCGAACACCCGGGTCAGCCAGTCGCGCTCTTCGGGCAGGAATCCGGAGTTCTTGCGGTTGGCCCGCCAGTTCTTGAGGTCGATTTCCCGGTGCGCGATATTCCAGTCTCCGCACAGGATGATCTCATCGTTTCTCGTTTTCATTTTCCTGAGATGAACGAGAAACGCCCTCAGAAAGCGGAACTTCGATGCCTGCCGGTGCGCTCCAGACGAACCCGACGGCAGGTAAAGCGAGATCACCGACAGCTTGCCGAACCGCGCCTCGATGAAGCGCCCTTCGGCGTCAAACTCGCGGACCCCGAAACCCTTGACCACGGCGTCCGGCTTGCGGCGGCTGTAGAGCGCCACGCCGGCGTAGCCCTTTTTCTCGGCGCAATAAAGGTGCCGCTCGAAGCCCTTGATCTCGAACGCCCCGCCATCGAGGTCGGCCTCCTGCGCTTTCACCTCCTGCAGGCAGACGATATCCGCCTTCTGCGCCGCGAGCCAGCGATACAACCCCTTCTTGGCTGCGGAACGGATGCCGTTGACGTTGAGAGTTACAACCCTCAAGAGGATGGGAAGCTCGAGACGCCGCCATGAGCGGCGGACCATTCGGCCGGGGCATTGAGAAACTTCTCGACCTCGTCGATCTGCTTCGAAGCCAGGTAATTCCCCTGCTTGACCACGCGCAGCACGTCCCACCAGGTGGCGAGATGGTGCAGGCGGACCCCGAGCTCGCTCATCACCTTCTTCGACTCGGGGAAAATGTCGTAGTAGAAGTTGACGAACACGTGATCGACCACCGCGCCGGCTTCGCGCAGCGCCTTGCAGAAGTTGATTTTCGAGCGCCCGTCGGTGGTGAGATCCTCCACCAGCAACGTCCTCGCCCCTTGGCGGATGTCGCCCTCGATCTGGGCGTTGCGGCCGAATCCCTTGGGCTTCTTGCGGATGTACTGCATCGGCAGTCCGAAGCGGTCGGCGATCCAGGCGGCGTACGGAATGCCCGCGGTTTCCCCGCCCGCGATGACGTCGAACTGCTCGAAACCGGCGTCGCGCCACAGCGTCGCGGCGGCGAAGTCCACCAGTTGCGTGCGGATGCGCGGGTAGAAGATGAGCTTGCGGCAGTCGATGTAGACCGGGCTCGCCCAGCCGGAGGTGAAGATAAAAGGCTTGTCCTCGGAAAACAGCACCGCCTTCACCTCCAGCAGCATCCTGGCGGTGGTATCGGCGATGAAGGCTTGGTCTGCGGAATGCATGGCCTGGGCTGAAGGGGCGCGGCGGATTCTAGCAGGTCAACTTGGGAGGCCTGCCCCGCGTTAGAATCCGGACCAATACCGCATCGGGAGTATTCATGCTGCGCGCCGCCCTCGTCTTCGCCATTGCCGCCCTGCCCCTGGCCGCCGAAGCGCAGTCCTACCGCTGCGTCGGCAAGGACGGCAAGAAGTACTACGGCCAGAGCGTGCCGCCGCAATGCGTGGGCCTGCCGATCGAGCAGCTGAACGCACAGGGCCTGGTGATCAGGAAAATCGACGCGCAAGCCACCGCCGACGAACGCGCGAAGAAAGAGCTGGAGGAAACGGACCGCAAGAAGCGCGAAACCGCCTCCAGGGAAGAAGGCCGCCGCGACCGCGCGCTGCTCGCCACCTACACCAGCGAAAACGATGTCGAGGCTTCGCGCCTGCGCGCCATCGCCACCAACCAGGACGCGGTGAAGGATATCGAGGCCAGGATCGCCGCATTGAGGAAACAACGGGCCGCCGCCAAGGCGAAGGAAGACATCAACAATGCGGAGATCGACCTGAAGGCGCAGGAAAGCCTGCTGGCGACGAAGAAAAAGGAAGCGGACGCGATCAACGCAAGATATGGCGACGACAAGAAGCGCTATGTCGAGCTAACCAGGAAGGGAAAGTAGACATGAAGACCGCCGCCATCCTGCTCGTCGCAGGCATCGCGCTCGCGCCGTTCGCTGCCGAGGCGCAGACCTACCGTTGCGTTGGCAAGGACGGCAAGAAGTACTACGGCTCGGCGATACCGCCGCAATGCCTGGGACTGCCGGTCGAACAGCTGAACGCGCAGGGCCTGGTAACCAAGCGCTACGACGCGGCGGCTTCGGCTGCCGAGCGCGAGAAGAAGGCGGCCGAGGAAGAAGAGCGCAAGAAGCGCGAGGTGACCTCGAAGGAGGAAGGCCGTCGCAACCGCGCGCTGCTCGCCACCTACACCAGCGAGAAGGACATCGACGATGCGCGCGCCCGGGCGCTGAAGGACAACGAGGCCGCGATAAAGGAAATCGAGCGGCGCATCGGCGACCTCAAGAAGCGCCAGGAAGAACTGAAGAAGGAATTCGACTTCTACTCCGGCAAGAACAATCCCCCAGCCAAGCTGACCGCCGACATCGCCGGCCTGGAATTCGACGTGAAGACGCAGGACGATCTGCTGACGGGCAAGAAGAGGGACGTCACCACGATCAACACCCGCTACGACGACGACAAGAAGCGCTACAGCGAACTTACCAAGGGCTCGCCGAAAAAGTAGCCTAGCCCGCCAGCTTGCGGCGCAGGATCTCGTTGACCTGCGCCGGGTTCGCCTTGCCCTGCGTGCGCTTCATCACCTGCCCGACCAGCGAGTTGAACGCCTTCTCCTTCCCGGAGTGGTAGTCCGCCACCTGCTTCGCGTTCGCCGCCAGCACTTCGTCGACGATCTTCCCGATCTCGCCCGCGTCGCTGATCTGGCCAAGACCGCGTGTCTCGATTGCTTGATCAACGTCTGACTCAGTTCCACCATGGCGACTGAAGCCCTCGGTTCGGGCTCTATCCCAAAACTCTTGAAACAATTTTCTCGCCGTACTTGCATTTATTCGTTTTGTTCTGATTTGCCAGACCAAATATCCCAGCGTCTCACCACTTACGCCTTCAACTATCGCGACGTTCGGGAATTTCTCCCTGTCTTCTGCTTGACGCGGCATGTACTCATTGATGACCCAGTTTGCACAGAGCTTGGATGCATCGGAAGACGTAGGATCCTCTCCCGAAATCATCGCTGCATCGCTTGCAGCGCGAAATACGTGTGGTGTCCTGGAATCATTGCCAGTTAGTGCACTTGCGTCCGCCAAGCTCAATCCATAGATTGACGTCAGCTCCCGTCGGCACTCGTCTGGAAGCGGTCCAAACTCATGCGACAAGTTCTCCCGAACTGTCTTGATCATCTCGTCAGAAATCACTAGAGGGAGCAGGTCCGGATCGGGAAAATAGCGGTAGTCCTGCGCATCTTCTTTCGAGCGCATGGAACGGGTTTCGTTCTTGTCCGAATCGTACAAACGCGTTTGCTGCTCAACTACGCCGCCATCCTCAAGGATCTCGATCTGGCGTCGCGCTTCATACTCGATTGCTTGCTCCATGAAGCGGAACGAGTTGAGGTTCTTGATTTCGCAGCGTGTACCCAGCTTCTCGTCACCCGTTTTCCTGACAGAGACATTGGCGTCGCAGCGGAACGAACCCTCCTGCATGTTGCCGTCGCAGATGCCGATCCAGCGCACCAGCGCGTGCATCGCGCGCGCGTAGGCGACTGCCTCTTTCGAGCCGCGCAGATCGGGCTCGGAGACGATCTCGAGCAGCGGCGTGCCGGCGCGGTTCAGATCGATGCCGGTCATGCCATGAAAGTCTTCGTGCAGGGACTTGCCTGCATCCTCTTCCAAGTGCGCCCGGGTGATGCGGATCGTCTTCTCGCCCTCGGGCAAGACGATCTTCAGCGAGCCGCCCTGCACCACCGGAATCTCGTACTGGCTGATCTGGTAGCCCTTG